>FKKE01000919.1_pt1 | contig 42197 bp, 36 predicted proteins | sample 1106331 | NCBI WGS metagenome assembly FKKE01 (sample SAMEA3931202, study PRJEB13176) | freshwater metagenome | biome: Drinking water system; feature: drinking water; material: freshwater | place: China | collected 2013-02-06
CGGATTTGGACCTCGACGAACGAAGCGCCGAACTCCGCCTTCACGTCGATGATGCAGTCGCCGCCGCCCAGCCTGCACGATCCCCGCACCAACGGCTATTTGCTCCTCCTCGGCTTCGCCACCGCTCCCACGGAAAACGCCGTCCAGATGGGCCACGACATGTGGCTCGAAGCCGCGAGCGAAGCGGGCCACGGCTACGTGGACTACGACAACGCCACGCGGCTCGCCCTGCGGGTGCGCGACGGCGACCTCACGCCGACGCCCATCTGGGGCGACCCGGATCCGCTCGCCGTGCTGGGCAATCAAGAACAACTGCTGCGCTCGGTGATCGCGCAAGACGAGGTCCTCCTCAAGCGCTACCAGCAGTGGCTCAACATGCCCTTCGAAGACTGGGGGCTGGGCAAGGCGGGCGCGCCGCGGGCCGTCGAAATCTTCGCCGTGCATCGCCTCTACCTGATCGAAAGTTTGGGCCACGAGTACGCGAAGACCGTGGAGCGCACGGAGCGGGATCTGCTCGTCTGGCGCACGGCGCTGGCGCAGGCGAAATCCCTGCCGGTGAAGATGCTGGCCGCCGCGATCGTGGATGACGACATCGCCGTCGTGTCGGGCTTGCTGAAGCAGCGCGGCGTGGGGTCGAAGCTCGTGGCGCGGCTGGCCCACATGGTGCGCCCCCTCTCCGACGTCGAGCGCTCGCTGCGATGGCCCATTCAGCATGAGTTCATGCTGGGCGTGCAGCGCTACAGCCGCCAGTTCACCGAGGCCTCGCCGGTGAACCGCCAGGCCTCCGAGGAACACAAGCAGTGGATCGCCACCTTGGCCGGCCTCAAGCCCGACGCCTTCAAGAAAGTCGAACACCCGGGCCCGCCGCATCCGCTCGCCAAGACGCCCGGCCCGCGGGAGCGCGCACTGAACGCCTTCGCCAACTACTACCTGGCGCTCACCCGGGCGACGGAGACGCCCGCCATGCGGCTCCCGAAGCTGGGCGAGTTCGTCCGCTCCGCGGATCCCTCGTTCTGGGAAACCGTCATGAGCCCGGTCGATTCGGCGCTCTCCGGCGGCTTTACGCCTGCCTGGGAGCCCTTCATTCATCGCGTGCAGGAAACCGAAGCCAAACTCCGGCTCGTCTCGCTGCAAGCCCGGTTGCGGCAATCCGCCCGAATCGACGACATCCCCACCCACATCGCGCAAGCCGGCCCCGGCCTCTACGACCCCTTCACCGGTCTGCCCATGCTCTGGAGCGCCAGCCAACGCAAGCTCTATAGCGTCGGGAAAGACGGGTTGGACGACGGCGGCGAGCCGACGTTCGATGTGAGCTTGTCGCTGATCGGCCAGCCGATCGCGGGCGCCGCCAAGGGGAAGTCCGCCAAGATGAAGGCCCAGCCGGCGTCGGATCAGGCCGAGCAGGACGACGTCGTCGAAGAGGAAGCCGTGCTGCTCTGACAGCCCGTTCCTGCCCGTTCGTGCCGATAGGCTCGTAGGTTAGTCGCCGTAGCGCAGTTTCAGCGCCAGGATCAGCCCCGCCAGAACCAGGGTCACGACGTTGGCCGCAATAATCGGCAACGCGCCCAGCAGAAGGCCGTAAACCAGCCACAGGAACACTCCGATACAGAAGGTGACCAACATCCCCAACGACACGTCGGCGGCCGATTTGGTCCGCCAGGTCTTCAAGAGTTGCGGGAAAAAGGCCACCGTGGTGAGCGTTCCGGCCAACAGGCCGAGCCACGTGACGCTGTCCATCACCATGGCGCACCACGGACGGCAGCCGGGGAGGGATTGAGCACATGCCAGGACGGACCCATCGTCATCGGAGAGACCGGCGCGCGCCTCGCGTCATGGTCGCGCAGCTTACCACGCCGCCGTCGGTCCGCCTAGCCTTGTGGGTCAGCGTGGGACTCGCCATCGCGCTGCTCCTGCTCGTCCATCTCCTCACCACCGGGGTGAGTCACGCCGCCGGCATCATCTATCAATACACGCAGCAAGACGGCACGGTCGTCTATACCGAACAGTGGGACCAGATTCCGGCCGCCTCTCGCGACAAGGTCCGCAGCCTGGATGGCGATACCCTGGAGCCGATCGCCTCCACCGCAGCGGCCGCGCAAGCCGTCGCGCAGCCGGCGCCGCCGATCAAGCGCGCCACGAGGCCCGCGCCGCCGCAAGAATCCTGGGGCGTGATCGCGCAGTCTCTCGGTCCGCTGCTGGAACGCCTGCAGGCCACAAACCTCTCCCTGCCCTCGCAGACGCAACTGGGCATCGGCCTCACCATGTTCGCCTTCATCGCCGCCATGTTTTCCATTCTCCGCATGACGGAGAATCGCCTCGCCAAGGCCGGCATCAAAGTCGTGCTGACCGTCATGGTCGCCGGAACGGTCTACTCGCTGTTCTTGACGGACATGGCGCAGCGCTTCGTGACCCAGGAGCAGCCAGCCTCACAAGGCGGCGCCGCCGCCCCGGATCGGGCGCCCCACGCCGCCAAGCCGCGCCCCAGCGACCGGACCGTCAATCCGCTCTCCTCACTCACGCATTCGATGCAGGAAACCCATGACACCTCCGTCGAGAAGGCCAAACAGGCCGCTGAGGCGATGAACGCCGCGAACCGGCAGCTCGAAACCACAATCGGCGGGCTCGAACCGGAGTCACAGACCGACGGACCACCGCAGCCGCAGGCGGGACCCGGCGCGTCGCCGGCTCCGCCGGGCGCCGCAAAGCCGAACCCGCAGTCAAGCCGGAAGGCCCACGAGGCCATCGTCCACCGCGTGCGCGACGCCGCCGGCCAGATCGATCAGACCTCCCGCGACGTCGAGCGCGCCACCGCCGCCATCGAAGGCCGATAGGCTGCACCGATCAAATTTGCCGTAGACCACCTCCCCTCGACCCGCTACTGCCGGCCAGTGTTGACCTCTCCTCACCTCGATTGGCCAGCATTTTGACTTCCCGCGTCCGAGGCGACTAGACTACCCCCTCTCAATGGCTTGAACCTCCCGGCCATTTGCGACGACACACTCCCACTAAGGGGCTCTGGGACGCGATGCCGGTCCAGCATCCACAGATCTTTGGAGGGGGGGAAGGTTCGCTCGGGGCCTGGGGCACCTGCCTTCTCGCCCTTGTCCTGCTGGCAGGCCCTCTTCCTACAAACGCCCACACCCCCGATCCGACCACCCGCCTCCTGATCGGTCATACCAATGAGGTCTTCGCCGTGGCCTACTCACCGGACGGCCGGTTGCTGGCCTCGGGCGGCAGCGATCAGACCGTCCGCGTCTGGGAGCCCACGACGGGACAGGAACGATGGACCTTCCGCAATCACGTCGGCCACATCCATGCCCTCGCCTTTTCGCCCGACGGCCGCTTATTGGCGTCCGGCAGCGCCGACACGACGATTCGTCTCTGGGACCTGGCCTCCGGCAAGGAACTCCGCTCCCTCTCATCGAATTTCGGCGCCGTGCGCGCCCTCGCCTTCTCTCCAGACGGACAGCAGCTCGCCAGTGGAGGCAGCGACGGCAGTCTCCATCTCTGGGATCCATCGAATGGGCGGGAACTGAAATCGATCCGCGGCCAATTCGGCATCATCCACGCGCTGACCTTTTCGCCCGACGGCAAGCTCCTCGTTACCGGTAAGAGCGATATGCAGATCCACATCCGCGATCTGGCCACTGGGCTGGAACGGGCCGCCTTGACCGGCCACACGGGCGCGGTGCAGGCCGTGAGTTTTTCACCCGACGGCCACTGGCTCGCCAGCGCGTCGGCCGACGGGCTCATTCGACTGTGGGATTTCGAGAGCGGGCAGGAACATATGGCGATTCCCGGCCACGCCGGCGCGGTTCACGCCGTTCGGTTCACGCCGGACGGGCGTCAGCTCGTCTCCGGCGGCACGGATGGCACGGTGCGCGTGTGGGACGTGGGCACCGGCAACGCACAGCATGTCCTGTCGGGACACAAGGGCCCGGTGTGGGCCTTGGCCCTCTCGCCGGACGGCGCCCTGGTCGCCACGGGCGGGCGGGATCGGCTCGTACGCCTGCAACCGCCGCAGCCGCCCAGCATCGGCGGCTTGCTCGCCGACAAAATCAAGCAGCGCGGCAACGAGATCGGCCCGCTGCCCTCCCCTCCGCCGTTGGCGGAGGCTGAGCTCTCCATCCTGCCCATGGAAGCCAAGGCCGGCGGAACGATCACGCTGACCGTGACCGTGAAAAATAAGGGCAAGGGCCCGCTCTATCGTCTGATGGGACGTGTGCGCAGCGCGGAGCCGGCGCTTGATGGGCAGTGGCTCTACTTCGGCAAGATCGACGGGGGCGCGACGGCCGCGGATAGCGTCACCGTGCGGCTGCCGCCGGACCGACCCGATGCCTCGATTCCCGTGAGCCTCGAATTCGACGAATACCATCACTTTCTCCCCGATCCCGTGAAGGGCCTCATCGCTCTAAAGGGCCTGGCCCGCCCGCGCTTCGCCTACAGCTACCAAGTGGCGGACGACGGCTCCGGTAACTCCGTGGGCAACGGCGACGGCCGCATTCAAAACGGCGAAGCCGTCGATGTGCTCCTCACGGTGAAGAACGTCGGCACCGTGCCGGCCCAGCAGACCTCGATCGAACTCACCGGTCCGCCGACCCCGGGTCTTCGCCTCCCGCCGGGTCAACTGGCGCTCGGCCCTTTACAGCCCGATGAGACCAAATCCGCCCGCCTGAACGTCTACGTCGGAAAGGACATGCCGGCGGCCTCCCTGCCGCTGCGACTCACCATTCGCGAGCGCAGCCATAACGTGTTTCTCCAAGACGCGATCACGCTCGCCGTCGACCACCGCCCGCCGCCGCAGATCGTCGCCACCAATAAAGTCGTCACCGTCGGCCAGGCCTCGATCAAGATTCACAGCGGCGCGGGCGCGGACACCTCGACCATCGCCTCGGCCGCCAAGGACCAATCGCTCTCCGTGACCGGCGAACTGGGCGACTGGTTGCGGGTGCAACTCACAGACAAGGAAACGGGCTGGGTGGCCAAGCCGGACGTGGCAGAACTCAGCGAGTCCACCCTCGCGGCGATGCCGGTCCCGACCGTGAGCGGCGTCCAGGTGGTAAAGCTCTTTCAAAAAGCCCCGCCCGTGATCGCCGTGGCCACACCGACCGACGGCGCACAGGTGGCCGTCGACCGCATTCACCTGATGGGCGCCGCCGCCAGTGAGAAGGGCATCACCCGGGTCGACGTGCGCGTCAACGGCCAAGCCGTCGTCTTGCACGATCACCGGGGCGTGACCGTGACGCCAACCGCTGCCACCGGCCACACGAATCTCGACTTCTCCGAGCGCCTCTTGCTCCAGGAAGGCAAGAACGAGATCGTCATCACGGCTTTCGACACCGACAACCTGTCCACGACCCGCACCCTGCACATCACGCGCACGACAGACCGGGGAACGATCTGGGCGGTGGTGATCGGCATCTCCCGCTACAAGACCGTGCATCCCCTCCGCTATGCGGATCGGGATGCGGAGTCGTTTTCGAGGTACCTGGTCGACCAGGTCGGGGTCCCGCCGGACCACGTGACCCTGTTGACGAACGAACAGGCCACGCTCACGAATCTCAAGCGCACCTTGGGCACGGATCTCAAACGCAAGGGGGGCGAGAAGGACACGGTGGTGATTTACTACGCCGGCCACGGCGCGCCGGAAGCCGACGCGACGGCCTCGGACGACGACGGGCTCGAAAAATACATCGTCCCCTACGACGCCGACCCCCAGGACCTCTACACCACCGGGCTCCCCATGCGAGAGGTGGAAACCATTTTCCAGCGGCTGCACCCGGAGCGCGTGATCTTCATCATGGATTCCTGCTACAGTGGGGCCACCGCGGGCCGGACGTTCCAAACCGCTTCGCGGCGCGCCGTGATTTCGGAAAGCTTTCTGGCGCGGCTGTCCAAGGGCAAAGGCCGCGTCGTCCTGACCGCGAGCAAGGCCAGCGAGGTGAGTGAAGAGCGGGAAGACCTGGGCCACGGCGTCTTCACCTACTACCTCCTGGAGGCCTTAAGCGGGAAAGCCGACCAGGATGGCGACAAGGTCATCACGGTGGATGAAGTCTATAACTATGTGTCGAAGAAAGTGCCCGAAGTGACCGGCCAGAACCAGCATCCGGTCAAGAAGGGCGAGTTTGAAGGACAGCTGGTGTTGGGCTACGTGCGCTAGCCGCGCCTCACACTGACCACTCACGCATCACGAAACACGAAACCACGACAGGAGGGACGCATATGAAGGGACAACGGACAGTGACAACCTGGGCCAGCCTCGGCATGGCCGTGCTCCTCGCCGGCTGCGCGGCAACCCCGGAAGCTCCGACCGTGGCCGCGCCTCCGCCGCCGATTCCGCCGCGCATCTACGTGGCCAATGAGAGCGGGAATTCCGTCAGCGTGATCGACGCACAAAGTTTCGCCGTGCTCGGCACGATCGATGCGAAGGCCTCCTCCACCCACGACCTCACGGTGACGCGCGACGGCCGTCGAGTCTTCGCGACCAATCTGGCGTCCGGCAAACTGTCCATCATCGACGCCGCCGCCATGGAGACCGTCGCCACGCTCTACACCGGCGACCGCGCCCACGTCGTCGCGCTGACGAACGACAACAAGCAAGCCTGGGTGGCCAACATCGGCGACAACAATATCTCCGTCATCGACACCGAGACCTATCGCATCCTGGGCACCATTCCCGCCGGCAAGGGCACGACCGGCATCACCTTCTCGCACGACGGCCGCTTCGCCTACGTCAGCAACCAGGGCGACAAGACAGTCAACGTCATCGACACCAGCGCGCACCAGATCATCAAGACGATTCCCGTCGGCCCCAATCCGCACTTCCTGGTCGTGAGCCCGGACGGCTATGTGTGGGGCACCAACACGGGCGCCAACGATATCTATGTCATCGATCCGGAGACCAACGAGAAAGTCGCGACCTTCGAGGTCGGAGCCAAACCCCAGCAGATCGCCTTCGGCTTCAAGGGCATGCAGGGTCCCAATGCCTACATCACGGTGGGTGGATTAAACAAAGTCATCGCGCTCAGTTCCGATCCGAAAAATCTCAAGATTGTGGACGAGATCCAAGTCGGCGAAGGGCCGAACGGCATTTGGGCCAACCCCGAAGGCACGCGGCTCTACGTCGGGCACGACAAATCCAACGACGTGCGGATTATCGACTCAGGCGCCAGCCAGGTGATCGCCACCGTGCCGGTCGGCCGCAAGCCGATCCGCGTGGTGGTCTCACGCTGAGGCGCGCCGCGGGACAACCGAACATCCGGACGAATCGACTCAGACAGAGGAGGCACTCGATGAAACGGGCACTACGCATAGCGCTGGGACTCGCAGCGATCGGAACGATAAGCACGGGCGGACTTGAAGCGGAGGCGCAATCCATCCAGATCGGCACGGCCGTCAATGCCGTGGGCACGCTCGTCGTCGTCCGGCCGGACGGCATTCAGGAACGGTTGCAGGGCAAGGGGACCATTCCCCTTTACGAGAATGACGTACTCAGAACGGATGCCGGCAGCCAGGGCATGGTCGAGTTCGCCGAAGGCATTCAACTGGCGCTGAACGAGAACACGCAATTCCGACTGCTGTCGCGCTGGCAGAAGGACAAGCCCACCGTCCGCATCGTGCGGCTGAAAAAGGGCGAGATTTGGGCCAAGACCAAGGGCGGTCCGAAGGCCTTCGAAGTGGAAACGCCGGTCGCCACGGCCGCCATCAAAGAAACGGAATTCGATCTCAAGGTCCAAGACGACGGCAACTCCGTCTTAACAGTCATGGAAGGGATTGTCGCCTTCGGCACGCCGTTCGGCACCTGCCCCATCAAACCGGGCACCATCAGTTACGGCGTCAAGGGCAAGAAATGCACGAAGCCGGCCCCCTCGGAAGTCAAGTCGGCCATCGCCTGGACCAGCGCCGTGGTCCCGGCGGCCGCCCCGACGCCCTAGCCGCCCGGCCTGTGCTCCCCTCGCCTCAGGGTGACGGTCGGCCCCCACCCTGGGCGAGGAATTGACTTCCCAATCGGGAGGGAGCGAGAATCGCCCAATCCCGATCCGCACAAGAGTCGCGCGCCTCGTCTGCGCACAGGAGGGCACCATGACACATCGCATCCTCTGTTTCGCAGCCATGCTGCTGGCCATACAGATCGGCGGCCGACCGGTTCACGCCGCGGAGTCCACCACGATTACCCTCGAGCGGGCCGTACACTTCCAGGCGGCGGCCGGCGGCAACGTCGTCGCGCAGCCGGATGACTATCTGGTCATCGGTGTGGAGCAGGGCCGACTCCTGCTCGTACCGGAGAAGGGAAAAGTGCCACTGGTGATCGTGGCGGAAACAGCCCGACATGAAGAAACAGTGGGCAACCCCGTCGCCCGGGCGGCCTCGACCGGCCCCGACGAGCACCGTGTGCTGCTCCTGTTGCCCAGCGGCGAACGGCGAGAAGCCATCGGCACCTATACCGGCGCCAAGCGCGTGGCTGCACCGCCGCCCCCGCCGCCTGCGCCCGTCCCCGCTCCCCCGACTGTGATGATGCCGACTCCGGCCCCTCCGCCCGCGGCTGCGGCGGCCGCCCCCCCGTCGAACTTCGCGTTCAACGGCCCGGCCGCGCAGACCATGCCCCGAACCGGGGCGCCACCTGACGCCTTAGCCAATCTTCCGACCGACCAACAGATTCTCATGGGCATTCAGCGGCTCGAATCGAAACTCCAGTGGCTGGAACAGCGGCTCTCCGGCCTGGAACTCAAGCTGGATTCCAAGATCCACAGCGGCCCGGTGCGGTAGGCACTGTCCCGCCCTGGCCACTCGTTGCCAGGGTGTCGTTTTGCAACGTAGGCAGGCTCGTGAGGCTTGCCGAAGTTGAGGGGATTGTACGGGGGGCCCTTACCCCTGTGCACCCGGACGCCCTCATTCTTCTCAGCCGTGTGAACCTTTTGCGGGGACACCGCGACTCATTCACAGAAGCGTCAGGAATACCATCAAGCTATGCAGCAAAGGAGGCATCGCCATGAGCGTGCTGCTGTTGCGATGGGCGGGGCTGACTGTCCTGCTGATGGTGGGTACCGCACTGCACAGGCCGGCTCAGGCTGAAACGATCCAAGGCTTTCCTCAAAATTCCGGACAAGCCGGACTCGTCGCCATTACGGTCCAGGGCGATCCGCTGATTCACAGCGGCATCTTGATCAGCCCGAATGTAGCGTTGACCGGCAAGCGCTGGTTTTCCTACAGCACCGTGCCGAACACCGTGACGGTGACACACGGTCGCCGGCAGGGACAGCCGGGCACGACGATGACGGCCGCGGACGTGTGGCTCCATCCGCAGCTCCCCCTCGCGCTGGTGCGGGTCGGTGGGACCGGATTCTCAGGCGCGCCGACCTTTTCCTTCTCCAATTCGGTTCCCGCCGCAAACACCAATCTGGTGTGCATGGGCTTCTCCGCCGGCGGCGACGTCAAGCGCGCGGAGCTGCGAGTGCAGGGCACTGCCGCGAACGGCTACGTGGTCGTCTCGCGCGCCAGGACGGACATGATCTTGAACGACGGCTCGGGCATGCCCTGCTTCACCGAGAGCGGCGGTTTTCCTTCCAATACGATCACCGGCATCGCCGTGAGCACCAGCGGCGCCGACGCACAGAGCTGGCAGCATACCCAAGTCGGCGGGCCGTCCTTCAAAGACTGGATCCCCAACATGATTCATCTCTCCACGGTTCGCAGTCAGCGGCTCTCGCGCGCCTTCAGCCTCTATACGAAACCGGACCCGAACAATCCGAATCTCAAGATGTGCCTCGATATCCCGGGGAGCGTCTCGGCCAACACCCCCGTCAACCAGCATGCCTGCCACTACGGACCGAATCAGCTCTTTTATTTCCACCAGTTCAACGACAGCCGGAACCCTGTCGTGAGGCACTATACGATCGTGCATCAGAACAGCGGCATGTGCCTGGACATTCCGAATGGGAGCACCGCCGGCGGTGTGAAGGTTCAGCAATATCCCTGCAACCAGGGGCTGAACCAGGACTGGGAGCAGTTCATCTATGAGCCCCAGCCGCCAGGAGGCCTCAAGTTCGTGCAGAAACGCAGCAACCTCTGCCTGAGCGCCCCCGCGCCGCCGAACAGCACGACGAACAGCCTCCAGGTGGAACAGAACGGCTGTCTCGCGGCCAACAACAACTTGCACCAGCGCTGGTTCATTCGGTGGAAGTAAGAAGAGAGGTTCACAATGACACGACGACTGGTGATGATGTCCGTGTTGGTTCCTATGGCTTTTGCGTGTCCAGGCATCACGCTTGCCGGTACGCGAGTTGATAGCGATGAACTCCGGATCGCCCAAGTTTCTCCGCAGCATCAACAGGCGCAATCGAGTACCCCACGGCCTGTGCAGGACCAGCCACAGGTGGCACCCGGCGTGACGCAGGGTCAACAGGCGCAAGTGAAGCTCTCGAACGAGTTGCGGACAGTGCAAGCGGTGGAGCGGATGGAACAGACGCTGGCCACGATGGCAGCCAGCCTGAAGGTCTTGATCGGGAAGGTAGACGCCCTCAGCGAACAGACCCGCATGGCACACGATCAGCTTCGCGAGGATGTTCGAGCCCACACTGTGGAACATCGCGAATTGTCCCCCAATCAACGATGGGGACTGGTCTATGGCGGGCAGGCTATCTTGGACCGGGAAACCGGTCTCGTGTGGAAACGAACGGTGGCCTCGGTGCCGGCTGGCACGGCCTCATGGTGGGCAGCTCTGGAGGCATGCAGAAACGATCGAACCGGCGGCCGTGGAGGCTGGCACCTCCCAAGTGTGGAGGAGATTACGAGTCTCCATCCGATTGATCCCGTAGCGCCCTTTACGAACATCGTAAAGAAAGATGGCCCTTCAAGCCCGTTTGTGTACTGGACGAGCTCGCGTGAAGAGGTCTCCTCTCCTCAGCCCGCTTCGGATCAGCAAGCTTACTGGGTATCAATAAAAGCGAACGGCGCGCTCGAAGTTCAGCGTGGTCGACTGAGCAATCCCATGGGCTATTTTTGTGTCCGGGGCAATTGGGCCAGAGAACCGTAACACGGTGTTAGCGCGCCGAGCCGTCCGCCTCCTCACCATTCAATCGGCGTCTCCTGTGTGAGGCCCCCATGCTTGCCTGTCGCCTCAGCCTACTCGCCATCGTCGGATGTGTCGCCTCTCCCATCGGGTCCCTCGCTCAAGAACGGCTGCCGGCTCCGCAAGTTGTCCTGGAGCAGGCGGCGTCCTTCGTCGACCCGGACGGCGCGCCGGTGAGCATCACCCCCGGCACATACGCCATTGAAGCGGCGACAGGACCGGCGTTGCGCGTGGTCGGCCAGGAACGTACTTCAGCGACGATCATTGAAGCCGTCGCGATCCACCACGAAGAATCCCTCTCGGACTCAATCGCCGCGCTCATCCTGACCGAGGAGGACACCTTGCATCTGGTCCTGCTCCGTCCCGACGGAACCGCGCTTGATGCGGTCGGCTCGCTCACAGGGGTTCGCTCGCGCGCGCCCGCCCCTATGGGGCCTGGCACCTCCCCGACACCGCTGACCCCAGATCAGGTCCAGCAGGGCTTCCAGGCATCCGGGGGAATGGTCCGGCCAGCGGGCATGCCGCCGGCTCCTGTGCTCGCCGCGCCGCTGATCGGTCATACCGTCGCGGCTTGGGGCGAAGCCTTCTCCTGGCAACCAGGCTCGGGCACTCCAGCCCCGACCTCGTACCGCCTCTGCCTGGCCGAAGCAGGGAAACCCTGCGCCAAACCGGGACAAGCCTCGACGACCTCTCTGATCATCGACAACCTGCCCCCGACTGCCAGAAGTTACCGCGTGACGGGACCAATGCTTCAGGCGATGTTGGCCTATGGGCAACAGAAGAGCTTGACCTGGACCGTGGGAGCCTGCACGCCCTACTCCATCACGACGCAAACCATGGGCAGCGGCGGCGGCGCCGCTTCTCAGATCACCTGCCACTATGCGCGGACCAGGCCGCTCACATGGAAGCTCGTCGTGAAAGCCCCAGTGCCAGTCCCGCCGGATCCCCCGCTGGTCAACGATCGGCCCCAACTGAGCATCCAAGGCCCGGTCGAAGGCGCGCAATACTATGTCTTTTGTCTGAGCTATATCGACCTAGGGGATCACACGCGTCACTGCGACCAGGCCTCGCGTGATCCTGCTGTGCAGCAAGCGGGAGCGTCTGTCGTGACGGAGGAGACTATCGTCGTCAATACAGGATCGGCCTTGAGCACCTCGGGCTGGGAATGGAAGCGCGACGTTGCTATCTTGCCCCCGCAGCTTTCGACTCGCATCCCGGTCGTCGGCATCCCGTTTTCCGTTTACAACGACGCACCCATGTGGCTGGCAGGAGCCTGCTTGGGGACCGCCCAGCCCTGCTCCTGGTCCTCTCCCATCCGCTTGACCTTCATCCCTGGGGTCTCCAGCATCGGCATTCGTCTCGTCCGAGAATCCCCGACGAGGGTGAGAATCGAATGGCCCGGCGCGACCTCCGCGGCCGTCACCCACTATCGCCTATGTATCGCCACAAGAGGGAGCCAGCTCCGTTTCACGGAGGCCCAGAGGGCGGAACTGATCTGGCTTCCCGGAATGCTCCGAGACCTCTGCAGCGACGACATCCCGCCCGGCCAACAACCGGCCTATCAACGGCCGTTACCGCAGGAACTGGCGCACTTTTGTCCGGCGGGCGGATGCCAACTGCCGCGTCCGGGAAAAACCATCTACGTGGCCGGCACGCTCGCGTACATCCTCAATCTTCGCGAGCATCCCGACTTGGCTCCGCTCGGCGGACAACCGCTGTTCCTCGCCATCGCGGCCTGCAGCTATTCGAATCGGAACTGCCTGTGGCACGTGAACGGCTATCGCAGCCTGGACATCCCGGTCGATTCACAGGCCCCTTCGCTCCGTCTCGGCTATGGCACCTCGTCGTTCACGTTCAATTGGGATGCCTGGTGGGGCAATACCTACTATATCCCCTGTCTGCGCGAGGCGAACGCGACCTGCGATACCGGCAACCTGCTGAACCAGCCGCGATTGGACGCCCCGCGGGCCGGGACTCCTCAGGACCACCCGCAAACCTGCGCCCTCACGGGCCCCTCGCTCTCCGGCCATAGAGTCCTCCAGGTGGCCGGCTGCAACGAGGCCTGGGGCTGCCGCTGGTCGCCGCCGCAGCAGTTCAACTTTTCGTCGGTGCGACTGCCGCCCAGCCAGGCCGCGCTGCGGTGCCGGTGATCATGATCGGTAGCATCGGATGGCATCCCAGAACTGCACTGTGGAAAGAGGATGGGAGTGCGATGACATGAATCGACCGACGCTGCGAGAAATTAAGGGGTCCCCTTTGTTTCCCCCAAGCATGGCACTGAACAGGAGCCTTCCCCGTCTGAGAGGAGATTCAGCCATGAACCGACTACGGATTGCGATGATGGTACTGGCCTTGGCCGCCATGGGACCGATCACCGAGAGTCATGCCCTCGACGCCTTCCTATGGATCGAGGGTATCAGGGGGGGATCGCTCGAACCGCGTCACCCGGGGTGGATCGATATATCGTCGGTCGGATTCGGACACAAGATGGCGCCGATCTCCGGCGGGCGAGTCGGACCGCCCCAATTCGATCCGATCACCATCACGAAGTCGATCGATGCGTCATCCCCCATCCTCGCGTTGGCTGCTGCAGCCGGAGGTCAACCCTACAAGCGCGCGATCATCGAACTTTGGCATAATGTCGCCAGCAAGGGTCCCTTCATGAAAATAGAACTGGAGCTCGTGTCCGTGACCGCTTACAACGCGAGCGCGTCTGAAGCGGGACAGGGAGCGACTGAGAACGCGAGCCTCTCGTATGGAAAAATCCGATGGACGGTCTCTCCAGTCGACTCGAAGGGTGGACTCGGTCCTCCAGTGACGGCAGCCTATGATCTGACCACAGGAAAGGCTCAGTAGCCTTTGCAGATGATGTGAGATCCATTACGGCTCCCCCGGAGTCGGGACGAGCCATGGAGAAATCATGTCTTGCCCCAATCTCCCAGCCTCTCCGCAGGGGGTCATTCGAAGGAGGACGTCATGGCTCTGTCTCGTCTCGCCGTCTGTTCGCTGCTCGGAATGGGATGGCTCCTGACCTCGGCTGGCGCCGCTGACCTGGCGTCGACCACGACCGTCACGCTAGAGCAGGTGTTGCATCTCACCGCGCCGGAAGGCAGCTCGGTGACATTGGAGCCGGGAAGCTACGCCGTCGAAGCCGGGGAGTCCGGCCTCCGGCTCACCAAGGGAACGACCGCAGTCCTCGTCCAGGCCCAGACAACCCAGCATACCGAGCAGTTGAGCGCCCCGATGGCGCTGGTCATTCCCAGTGAGGGCGACATTCGCCACCTCGTCCTCCTCCAGCCCGACGGTCAAGGGCTGGACGCGATCGGCTCGCTGTCCGCGATACAGTCACGCGGAGCCACCGGCTATCCGGTACTCGGCGCCGCGCAGATCGCGCAAGGGGTCCAACAGGCGACGCAACAAGCTGCCGCCTCCGGCACCGCGGGGGTGCTACAAGGCACCACCCTAACCTCATGCGGGGGTCCGTTCCAGCTTCCTACTCCCGCAGTCAACCCGCAGTATCCCTCACCGCCCGCCTGGACCTGTCCAGGCGACGGAGTGGTCTTGCGAGACATCCAGCCGGCGACCACTCAGCTTGGTCCTGGCGTGCCGATCACGTTTAGTTGGGGACGAAGTCAAGGCGCCGTACCCGCGGCCTACTACCAAGTCTGCGCCTGGGTGGAAGGATCATCGGATTTTTGCAACCGAGGACCGGGCGGCCAATTGGTGTTGCTGGTTCAGGCGCCGGCCTCGCAAACCACACTCGTCACACGCATCCCCGTCACTCATCAAGGAAAGGCGTTCCGCTGGGCGGTGAGGGCCTGCAAATTGACTCCTGACACGGACACCTGTAATGCCACCCCTGCGCGTCGGATGACGTTTGCCGTTTCCCCGCCACTCCTCTCTTCTCCTACCCCGGGGGCGACGGCTTCACTCACGAGCAACGTCTTCGAATGGCAAGCTCCCTATGTGAATGGCGTGAGCCATTTTCTTGTCTGTGTCGCGAAACCCGGCGTGTCATGTCTCGCGCAGTCCACGCTCCGTCCTGACGTCATCGTGAAACGGGCGGAAATCCATCTCACGAGAATCGGCAGCAAGTTCGTGTATTCGTTGTTCGAGGATCTCACCCGATTCGCCGGAGAGCATCTGAACTGGTCCGTCGCGGCCTGTGGAAGTACAGGCTGCGAATACCAACAACAGGTGAGGGCCCTCACCGTTGGATTCGGCACGCCGGTCTTGCAAAGCCCCAGTGATCATGCGCTCATCCCGAGGCCCTCCCAGGGCACCATCGACCAGAGCAACCTCGTCCCACTTACCTTTCGCTGGCTGCGGGTGCCGGGAGCGGTGACGTACAAACTATGCCTCGCTCGCATCGGAGTAGAATGCCAACCGGTTGATCGAAGACACGAAGGGACGCTTTCACCATATCAAGTTCGGCCCTATCGCGAGTATGTGGGACCACTGACCACCGCGACTCTCAACGTCGATGGGAGGTTCTGGAACAATACGGAAGGGGGATTTCCCTATCAATGGACGGTGAGCGCTTGTACGGCGGCCAACGTCTGCCATACGTCTCCTCCTCGATCTCTCCAATTCCAAATTCGCCAAGGCAGTTTCTACTGGCTCTATCCCTATTTTCAGCAGAGTAAGTGCACGACCTGCCATAGCATGGCCTCAACGACTCGCGAGGGTTCCGGCCTCAGGTATACAAGTCCAAAGAGGCAACAACATGTCACTCAGGGTCGGTTTCCCGCGAACACCAACGTGAGCGATGGAACGATCTGCGCCCGCTGCCACCGAGCGGATACCGGGTTCGTGGATGACTGGCGAGCCCCCGGCGACGGGCAGGATTTTATTGGCGTAAGCGTCGGAGGGATCTGCCGCATGAGCGGTGGGCTGAGGGACCGTCGATCTCAGATAAGGTCACACTTAAAAGATGGCCCTCGGGTGATGTGGGCGATCCGCCACATGCCAGGGGTAACCGAGAACGAATGGTTTCAACTGGTCGACGCTTGGACGGCCGGCCCTGATACGCAGTTCATCGGCGGCCAAACCTCAATTCTACCTGCGGGCTGCCCCAGCGTCGGGCCTCAGGAGGAGTAGACGCGTTGTGCGTGGCTGGCAGATGCGCCGCCGACCAACCGTATGCGCTTGCGACCCCGCTGAGCGGAAATTAGGGGGTCAGACCCCACTGCTGTCCAAAATAAGGTGTCTTTGAGTGGCCTCCCCGCATGAATGCTATGTCTCAGGCGGCTTCGGCTCCGGTTCTTGGAGGAGGTTTCCCCCCGCTGCTGTCCAAGATCAGGTGGCGAACAGCGTGCCTTGCTGGGCGCTGGTGTCAGCGCCGGACGTTCAAAGGGCGCATTGAGCCACGCCCAGAGGTCTCGATAGGTCAACAGGTTGAAGCGGAGCAAGGCGGCCAAGTTCGAGAGACTCCAGGGCCAGGCGGACTTGAGCTGCAGGAATTTCAGCAGCAACATCGCGATCAGGGCGATCCAGATCTGCACCTGCACGGCGTTCTCACTGGTCCCGACGAAGGTCTTGATCTTCAGATGCTGCTTGAGGGCCTTGAACAGCAGTTCGATTTGCCACCGCTCCTTTATAGATGGCGGCGATCGTCCTGGCCGCCAGGTGCCGGATGTTGGTCAAGAAGGTAAGCGGTCGCTGCTGGCGGCATCCCAGAGGGTGACCTGGCGCAAGGGGACCGGGCACCGTTCAGCCCATGCAGCCCGGTGAGTTGGATCACGTCGTCGGCCAGCACCGCCCCGCGGGTGGGGACCGGGCCGCGCTCCAGCACGGCATAGAGCATGTTCGTGCGGGGGCGGGTGACGAACCACACCCCGGCCGTGGTCCAGCGCTGATGCAACGCATAATCCAGATACCCCCGATCGACCGCGACAATCGTGCCGGGGGCAAACGTCAGGGTTTGGGCGATGCGGACATCATTCACGTCGCCGTCGGTGACGAGCGCCCAACAGGGCAGACAGCCCTGATGATCGAGTTGGAGATGCAGTTTGATCGCGCCCTTCGTGCGCTGAAACCGGGCCCAATCAAACACCGCGGCACACAGCTCGATGAGGGTGGTATCCAGCGTCCGTAGCGGATGCTTGAACCGGAACCGGCGCCGCTTCCCGGCCGCCACCGCCTGACACCGGCCGAGCACCTGATAGAAGAGCGTCTCGTACAGTTGCCAGGGCCGGTGGGCATTGGCATAGGCGAGCGTCGAGCGGGTCGGCGTCCGGCGCACGCCAAGGTGCACCAGCTTGCCGAGGGCGGTGGCCAAGCCGCCGCAGATCTCCCGCAGGGAGTGGGCGCTGCCCAGCCGACAGAACAGCATGACTACGAAGTGGTCCCAGCAGCTGAAGCCCTTGGCCGCGCGGTCGGCGTGGTGCTGCCGGACCGCCTGGGCGAAGGTGATCCGATCGATCAGCGTGAGGATTTGCGCAAAGCAACTCGCCACGGCTACCATAACGCACCTCCGGCTTGTGGGTGGCACGGCGCCAACACGCCGTGGACGGGTGTTGGCGAACAGCCCCTCCTACTCACAAGCCGCAGGTGTTTTAAGAACTTATTTTGGACAAGAGTGGGACAGTCCCCTTTCTCATGTCTCATCCAAGGGCTGATCGACTCCCTCAAAATGTGAGCAACTTGCGGTGGACGGTATAGGCAATTAGGGCTGTACAGCCCCCCCCTCGGGCATCTTTCACTTCCAGTCTCTCCCGATGACTGGTGCCCACCACCGGCAACAACAACTTGGCAGGCCCATATGGTACGTCAGAGTCTGGAAGATGAAAGAGTCCGTCAGATTCGTAAAACACGAATCTTGGCTCAAAAAGATTGACTTGTTTCGTCTGTTTCGAAAACCAATCGAATTGCGGCATCCGCCGCGTCTCTCCTTTATCCAAAGAGAAGTGATCGAACCCTCTATTGCCAGCTGGTGGCTTCCAGTAGAAATTAATGTCGCTTTTGCCGCGGATAAACGAGTCGCAGGCTTTCACCAACGTAAATGTCAAATCTACCAGCTTGATGTCATAGAGCGGCGTGATGGTCAGCTGGCGGACCGGGAACGAAAAGGACCGCGCGTTCTGGTCTGTTTCTCGGAGCGCCAGGTACACCATGACTTTATGCGCCTGTGGTCCGGAGCCTCCTCCCGGAATCATCGGTCTATCGGGCATGTGATGGATGAGATGGAGGCCGTCAGAAAATCTGTAGATCCCCTTCTGTTCCGGACTGCTGTATCCATAGACCGCAAACCTTGCCGTGACCTCCACGGTTGCGGGCAACGACAGGCCTCTGGGGACATCAACCCGGATTGACACGCTCTTGTGGGTCACTTGTATTTGATTGGCAATCGTGGTCAAACTGGGGGTGCCGGCGCTAATCGGCGCCGTAGATGCCGTGCCTGGCATGGAGGATTGAGGCAGTCGAGCGGGACCGAAGCCGCGTTCCTGCACCTCGCCAGTGTCCGATGCAGGACCGGACCCTTCCGGCTCGGGTGTCGGCTGGGCCGGCTCTGGCGCGCCGGTCGTGCTGCCGGGCACATTCCCGACGCCGGTGGATGGACTACTTTTGGCCGGCGGCTCGTCCGCCAGGACCAGGCTCGGCGACGAGAGTCCGACGAGACCGACAGTCAGCAGAACCGTTGCTACGGATACGCTGATCAATCGCATGATGGCCTCCTCCGCCTGACATGGAACCCCCGCTCAGCCTTCGGCAAGGGGGCGGCCGTTGAGCCGGTTCTCTTGTATCTCGACGTCAGCCCCCGCTCACTTCTGTGCACGCCTCAGACACGACTCCCGCCATTCTTGTCTCACTCGACCACCCAGACCGGCTACGGACAAACGAAGGACAAGGCGTTGTTCAACTCATTGGATTCGGCAACTTCACCATCGACATCGACTTTCCCGTTGACGGCGCAGAGGCCTTGCGGGGGACAGCCGACTGGCACTTGATGGGTGAAGGCTCCCCCAGGGGGCAAGGGGCCCGTCTTCACGCGACTCTGCTTGTTGTAGGAGGTCACTACCGTGAAGAACGCGCCCGATGGGCCGGTGCCTTGATTCTTCACTTCGACGCGCGCGCTTCCGACACGGCCGGGTGTGCAGCCGGCGGTCGAGAGCTTGCGCCCCACCAGATCGGATTTCTTCCGGTGGTCTCGGATAATCGGTGAATCGGGCGGCGACAAGGGGGGAGGAACCAGTTGACCGACCGCGCCCCGGTGGTCCCGAATGATCACATCTCGCGACTGGATCTGGCCGGCAATGTCACCGCCAGCAGCCGGTGCCGTCTTCGAGGGATCCGGTGACGCGCCCTGCCTGGCATCAGAGGCGGGAGGGGCTTCTTCTGTATAGACCGTCGAGGCGCTGAACAAGCATGCGGCGAGACACAGACCGAGCGCAGCCCAGACGTGGACGGCTAGATGACAGCCTCGCTGACGCATGATGGCCCTCCTTTTATCTCATGACCGGTATCGCGTTTCTCGTCGATCCCCACTCGAGGACGAGCAACAGCCTCTGGAGCCGTTGCCCATCCTCGTTCACGTCGCTACTTTATTGTGATACCCCCTCCCCCGATGGACCCTGTAGGTTTCGTCATCTCGCACTTACCGCTACAGGGCTGTCTGTCTCCTTTTACACAGGTACCCTTCGTCGTTCCCTCCTTACAAGTACCACGGCCGTCATAGCATTGGCAGGATCCCACAAACACGCCAGGGGTCTGGCCAAGGCGCGGCACGGCACGCTCTTGCACCTCGCCGGCCCCCTCCTTCTTCTGGTCGTCCGCCGAGACCCAGTTCGGTCCGGAGCCGACCAGCAGCCCCAAGGTCAGGACCATCATCACGCCGACTTTTTGAAATTTCCTGCTCATCACGGCACCTCCTCGTGAACAGCGGGTTGACTCCCGCCGGTTAGAGTACATGTTGCGCTACCTGCTCAGGGCCGGTCCGAGCGGCATCTGAGACTTTGGCCCGGCCGGACGCTTTGTGACCGCCACTACGGTGATACATTGTCGATCGTCGCAGCAGGACACCTTGCCGCCCGCCTCGCACATGAAGGAGAACGATCGGCCTTCCTTCGCCGCGCGGTTCGCGAGATCGCCGCACGCGTTCATGGCAGAGGGGTTCTTGGCCTGGAGCTCGCCGATCTTGTCTCCCGACAGGCTACAGCCTTGCGCGGTAGGCGATGGTCGAATCGGCGCCGCCTCCGCCGCTTGCGTGACAGCGATGAGCGACAACAGCGCGAGCACCAGGCCGATGGGTCTGGAAGGATCGTGAGCCATAGGTGCAGGTCCTTTCATAGACAGCGGTGGACTCTCTCTCCTGGCTTGGAGTGAGAGCCTTGCTTTACTTGTTCGTTCCCTCCGGCCCGTCGAATGGACTCGGTTGCTCGACGATTTCCCCCGACGGCGGCTCGCCTTCCACGCCGCGGCTGAGCACCGGCAAATTGCCGCCGAGGATCCCCCCGGACGTCAGCGGCGAGGCGATCTGGCACGTAAACTCGCGCGAGGCGCCGGCCGGTAACGGTCCGAAGAAACTGGCGGTCTTTCCCGAACTCGCTGGAGGAATCGTCTTGACCTCGGTGCCGCCGGATGTCGTCGTCCGCATGACAAGGCCCGAGAGCGTGGGCACTTGCGTCGGACTGACGTTGCCCTGGTTCGAATGGAGTGTGCACATGATCGTCTGCGTCTGCCCGGCGTCGCACAGCGACCCCTCCTCGACCCCGACCACGTTCAGTGGCCCCCACTTCGTCTCATTGGGCAGACAGCCGACCCCCATGACCCCGTTCGCCCCGCGGCCGCTCCAACGCACGCGCGAGTTGCCGACCAATTGCGCGTCGTTCTTGCCCATCGTCTGCAAAATCCAGTTGCGGAAGACGAACACGTCCGTGAACACCGCTTCACCGGAGGGCGTCATGCAATCGTTGACGGTGGCCTCCGAGGTGACACCGCGCACGATCGCCCGGCCGCTTTCGACCGTGACGAACCCTGACCCGCTGTCGCCCTTGCACAGGGAAGCCATCGCCGCGGCCGCCGTGACGATCAGGGTCGTCGGGCTGGCGATCGCCGAGATCGGCCCACGCAAGACAGACACGTGCCCCGCCGGCGGCGGCCCGGTGTGGCTGATGGAGGCCACGGTCCCGACCATGCCCGGCGTCCGTGGGACGCGCGGGAGGCCAACGGTCTGGATGTAGGGGCTGATCGCGAAGGGCGAGGCCAATTTGATCAGCGCGATATCGTTAGCCACGGGAGTCGGTTTATTGAAGTCCGGATGGATGAACACGCCTCGATTGTTGGACGGCCCGACAGTCTGCGCCGGTCCACGGGATTCGGTCTTCACGGCGCCGGTGTAGGGGTCGGTTCGGGTATAGGTGACCTTGCTGAACCCGATCAGGGGGGTGACGCAATGGGCGGCGGTCAGCACCCACTGCGGATCGAGGAGCACGCCACCGCAACTGAAGCTGCCCAGCCGCACCACCCAGGGATACTTGTAGTCGGGTTCAGGCGTGCCGGCCACGACGGACGAGGTGCCCCCGGGGCCACTCGTGGCGGGGGCCGTCCCGGGGATCGGTGTTTTCGGCGACGGCGTGAACGTGCCCGGTTGTTTGCGATGGTCACGGATCACCGCGCGTTCCTGGACTGCGTTTGGATCTCCCGCAGGCTCGGACGGGGGCGTCGGCTCGGCGGCCAGCCCCATCGGAAGGCCGCCCACGAGACCGGCGCACAATACCCACAGTCCCATCCATTGCGCTCGACGTTGACGACACGTGACCTGCATCATGACGGGCCTCCTCTGTATGGCTTCGGTCAACTCGATTCCACCTGCGCTCATCGTCCAACTCGACCGTACAAATTTAAGGGGACATTCTACTTTTAGCTGCACACTGGAACTGCGGCGCCCCTGGCTGACAACAATGCCATCGATTTTAAGGTGGCTCCTTATCTTATGCCTCCCGGGCAATGGCCACCTAAACGTCTGTCGCGATCCGGACGACAACTTGGTCATCGAAACCGCTCTTGCGGGTGGCGCAGGATAGGTGCTCACCCCCGACGACGATTTGAAACGGGATCCCAGAGTGACCCGATTTATGCGCCGCCGTGGCATCCGCGTGATGAGCGGCTCTCGCTCTCCGACTGTCATCACATCTTCCTCTGCATAGCCTCAGCCGCCTTTGTTGCTTCCGTTGGTCTACTCGTTCCTCCCCCCCGCGCGAGCAGGTCTTTCAGCCCCTTCAGATCCAGCGCGCCGGGGGCGAACTCTGTTCCGACGATGAAGGCCGGCGTGCCGGTGATGCCGAGGTCTTTTGCCAGCGATCGATTCCGCTCGATGATCGTCTGCCACTCGGGACTGGCCATGTCGGCGTCGAGCCGCGCAGCCTCCAGGCCGACGTCGACCGCGATGCGCAGGAGCTCGTCCCTCGTCAACTCGTTCTTGCTGGCGAGCAGAGCCTCGTGAAAGACCTGGTGCTTGCCCTGCGCGCGCGAGGCCAACGCCGCTTTCGCGGCCAACTCCGAGGCCTCGCCGAGAATCGGGAAGTCTTTGTAGACGACCCGCACCTGCGGATCATCCTTCTGCAACTGCGTGACGGCCCCCGCCGCGCGCTTGCAATAGCCGCAGCGATAGTCGAAAAATTCGACGAGCGTGAGCTCGCCCTTGGGGTTGCCGCTTACGGGCGAGGCTGGATCGTTCAACAAGTCGCCCTGCCGTTGCGCGAGCGCCACTTTCTGACGAGCCTTCTCTTCCGCCTCTCGCTTGGCCTCCAAGGCTTGCAGCGACTGCTCGATGACTTCCGGATGCGTTTTGATGTAGCGCTCGATGGCGCCGTCCATCGTGGCCTGCCAGGCCGGGTCTTTCTGGTCAGCCGGCACGGTGCTGCAGCCCACTAGCGCCACGAGCGAGAGGACAACTCCGATCCCTCGCACCGCCATGGCGGGAGTCCAAAGACGCACAGTCTCTTGTATCATCGTTGTTCCCTCGCCGGGACTAGCATCCGTTTGGAACATTGATTTTCTTGACCGCCGTATTGTTCCCTTCGTTGGTCTCCGGCTGCTGATTGGACCAATCGGTCTTGACGAAGATCGTATGGGCGCCCGCGGTGGTCTGGAGATTCCGATGCTTCACATTACCCTGCCCGCCGAAGAGTGGCTGGACGACCACGTACGGTGTATCGATAAAGGGCGTGCCGACGGCCGGGTCCGGGGAATCCAGCAAGACCTGCGTCCACACGTCCTTCCAGGTCTTGTTGGTGGACGAATTCTGGACGCGGAGCTTCACCTGCACATTATGCACGCCGTTGTTCACCGCGCAGAACACCTGCTGGATCTGGACGGTCAGGTCCGGTTTGGCCGCCGGGACCATCGGCGCCGGCGGGTGCTGCGAGGGTCCGGGCGGCGGCGGACCAGGCGCCGCGAACAGCGGGCCGGCCAGGAGCGTCATGACCGCGAGCATCATCAAGAGCTGTCTGCCATCGTGCCACGTCATGGAGCTGCTCCTTTCATTCATGGGGCCTCACTGGACCGACCGTCGACCGCCCCATGCGGGGATGACCGTTCCCCCTCGTCCGACGATCATGGCGCCTCCCTCTCCTGGTTCCGGCCCTCCGGTGGAACGGCCTCGTCCGCTGAAGGAATCGGGCATTGTACGCCCTGCCCCTGACCGGAGGCACGGACCAATCGCCCGAGCAGGCTCTTCAAGGTCCCGCTCGACGGACGCGCTCCGTCGCAATCTTGGCCGGCACGGCTGGGAAGTGACGCAGGGTCGCTGGAGACTGGCGACGGACTCGCGGTGAAAAACCCCGTAGACGATTGCCCGTCCGCGACGGACTCAATGGGTCGGATGGGATGCTCTTCGGAACCGGCTCCCGCCGGCCCCACGCCTGCCCCTGCGACGATCCACAGCACGGCCAGTAGCCCGATTCGTATACCCATCCCCCTAGCTCCCCCACACCGGCGCCATCTGCGCCCGTTATCAGCTAGGTCGATGGAATGAACAGAAAGGTTCAAGCAGGGGAAATTGGGCCGGGGACAGCCCTGCCGGAGACGAAAAGAAGGGTCGACTCGCACGCCCGGCCTCCACGCGACTACACCCGTGAATTGCGCCGATTAGCCGACTACTGGCGAGAAGAAATGGAAGAATAGGCCAGGCACCAGCCCGCGGTCAACCCCACCCGTGGTGCCCCTGTTGTGCTGCCCAGTCCCGACTCAAAACCGCCCCACGGCCTTCGGGGCCAGCGTTTTCAGCTTCTCTTCATCCCCGGCACTCTCGTTGCTCGCAGGGAGCCAGCTCACGGAGCCAGGACTCACCAGATGGATCGGCGTCCTCGGTCTCGCTTCCCCCTCTCGGACCGCCGTGGTCAACCGGCTGCGGGTCATCTGGGAGGAGAGGGAGGGACGACTCCGGGAAGGTCTTTGGGCACTAGGAAAGCGGAATGGCCACCCGAAGGCCTGCTAGGGCGACAAACACTTTGAAATCTCGATCGCGGGTGATGAGAGTGGCATGGTGGTCGAGACAGCTTTGGGCAATGAGCGTATCGGCGAGGTTGGCCCGACGGCCGCCGCGAATCGCCGCGGCCCGGAGGAGACCGGCCCTCTCCCAAAATCCTTCGGTCACCTGCAGAACTGGAAGTTCAAGGATGGTGGTCCTGAGCGCTGGGCTGAGCTTGGGATCGCTGAGCAGTTCAGACACGGTCACGGGAGACACAGCGCCGACTTGGTCGAGGAGGGCTTGGTCGATCAGATCGACATCCTTTCCGCTGTCTCCCTGGAGATAGGCAATGAGGGAACTGGTGTCGAGGCACAGCATCAGTCCTGCCGCAATTCCGAGAGAGCGATGCCGAATTTCACCTTGCCTCGTAACTGACGAAGACGACCGTAGGCCCCGGCGGCCGCGACTAACTCCAGCCCTTTTCTCACGGTGGGAGTCACGCCTTTCCCGCTTGCTGCAGTGGCACGCTCCAACAGTTCGGTGGGCACCTCGATGGTCAGCTTTCTGACGGCTCTCGCCATGTTCACCACCCTCTCTTGTCTCAACGCTGGATAGAAACCCTTTTTCTTATACGTGTACCATATTGATCACCATATGTCCATACGGCATCGCGGACAAGTCTGTTCGCTGCGTCAGAACCGTCCCACCGCCTTCTGCGCCAGCGCCTTCAGCTTCTCTTCATCGCCAGCGGTTTTTTTGAGCGACAGTTTCACGGTCGCACTCCCTTTCTTGATGTAGAGATCCACATAGTCCAACCCGAACATCCCGCGTGTCAGGAATAGGACATATGCGATTCGTTGCGGCCCGCATGCGGGGGGCAGGCACCTCCAAACGGGTACTTGGTCGAGACGGGCTGCCGGACAAACGTCGGACGCCCGGTCACGACCGGCAGGGAGCATTTCCACTGCGGAGGCAACTGTTGAACGATGGGGCGGTCATCGGGCGGGGACGGCGTACAGTCCGCCAGACCAAGAGCGAGCACCTTGCAAGCGGTTTCGCCGGCTGTCGCCGCATGGGCCGACGACGAGGGAACGAAGAATATTATGAGCGCAACACCAAGAATCGCCGTGATTCTTCTCTCAACGCTGAAGTTCAGTGTCTGTTCCGTGACCTTCACCAGGCGCCTCCGTTCTTGAAGAGCTCTCGCTCATGCGCGTGGGATTGAGGCTCGCGCACCTACGAACAGGTCAACGTACCCGCTCCCCCGCCGCTGCCGGAAGGCTTGTAGAGACACTCGCGTGTTGCCCGGGAATAATTGTTGATGAAGGCTTCGAATTTCACCGGGTAACCGCTGGATACTTTCTTCGTCAACAGCGAGCTGATGTAGCTTGTTTGTGTGGAGGTATCGATACGAGGCAACAGGACGGAGCCGATGACCACTTTGCCGAACGTCAGCGTGTTATCTGTCGTGACTGGGAGTTCGTAGCTGTCTTCCACTTTTTCCAACGAGTTGGACTGCACATGGAACACAGTCATCACCAGTCGAACGGTCGCGCCGGGATCGAGTGATCGCGATGAAAGGGTGACGTTTCCGAACATGCAACGATGGGGAGTCGTGGGCCAGTTAGACTGACGGCGGTCCCAGGTGTTGTTCGGATAGGTTGTAGAAGCACCGGGCAGGGCCGGCAAACTCTGGCCACTCTGCACGAGGGTCAAGAAGGGGTTCGTTTTTATGCTGGCAAAGGGGAACACTTCAGGAGCAAGATCCCCTCGCATCCAGACGCGTGTGACGGACTGCCTATAACCGGTCATTCCTGTGCAGACCTGAGCATACGACACGGCAGCGGCGGGGGTAATGGTGAAGGCTGGCGCTCGCCCGAGCGGCTTTCTCGGTTGCGATGTCAGCGCTTTCGCTTGCAACGACACTCGCAGCGAGGCCTGTTGCAGTGCCACTGATTCCGAGATGCTGAGCGCCCTAGTTGTGGTCCCCGAGTAGGAGCCCATGGCATCGAGCGCCGTGCCGTCGACCTGCGCTAATAAGATATGATGTGCGTCCTCCTGGTCTCCCGACAGCGCGACAGCCAAGGGTTCGGTTTGCTCCAAGAGATAGGTCTGCGGCGAGGGGACCGCTGCAATGGTCAACGGAATCCCGCCAGAATTCGGGGTGAGTCGCAAGGTGTTGCCCCCCACGGCAGCCACCTGGTAGAAGCCCGGCGGCACCACCACCGGCGCGCCCTCCGGCGCGGGGAAGTACACCGCCTGTTCCAGCTCGATCACGTCGGCTTGCCGATCTGCCAGTGTCATCGTCAGCGCCGGCTCCGCGCCCGGCTCCATCATGATGGGCCCCTCGGTCGCGCAGGCCGCCACCAATGCCGCCATCACCACTACCCCGAACCGCCGGACAACGGTGTCACTCATTGACCTCTCCTTTTTCTGTCGACGTTGCGCCGGACTCCTCCCCTGACTCATGGCTTCTTCCCCGGTTCCGCCGGCGCTTCACCGGCCTTCTCCTCCACCCCGCGCGGGCGAACCATGCGGCTGCGCGCAGCGCTCCCTGATGATGTGGTCGGAGGACGGACCATCTGAGTTGCGGCTCCCGTGCCCGGCGCGGGCGTCTGCGTGATCGGGGCGCTCGGCTTCGGCATGTGCACCATCGGCGGCGGCTGCTGCGCTTTCACCATCTGAAACCGCACGGGGACGCTCCAGGGGCCCGGTGGGGTCTTCATGGCGGATCGCGCGCGGACTTGCCAGCGACCGACGTAGCCTGTCACTCGTTGGTCCACCGCGTAGCCTTGACGGAGTGCATCATTCATCACTGACAAGGTCGTGAGGTAGGGGTAGCTGTCGCGTTGCTTGGGAGGCGCATCCAGATACCTGAGTTCCAGCTCCGCGACATTGGTCGCACCCACTGTCGGCAGCATGGCGGTGATGATGAGCTGGCCTTGCGCGACAGGATCACCGGCAGCCGGTTTGGTGATCACATACATGTCTGCTGGGATTCTCATGTTTTTGGCTTGGGGGCTCATCGGCTGGGCAGAGGGAGGGACTTGGACGAGGCGGCCGGGCAGCTTGGTAGCCGGCGCACCGAGCGACGCCGGGAGCGGGCCGCAGATCAGTCCAAGCGCGTCGACGAAGAGGCCGAAGCGGCCGTGAATACCCACGGGGGCCTCACTCGGATGACAAGCGCGGCCATTGCCAATGCCTGCGACCCGCTCCTCCGTAGCGGCTGACATTGGCCCGAAATCCAAGAATCCTGTATCGGCGGGAGCCGTCAGCGATTCGCAGTATGCCTCGATAAACTGGACAAACCGATTCTGCGATCGGAGCGTATCGATATGCCAGTACTGGATAGGAATGATATTGTTACTGTGGCGCCCCCGACAGACCTTTCCTGGTATACCGCCGATAAGCTCCGATCGAACCTCTTGTCCTCCTCCGCTGGTCGCGAGAAATTTTCCAACCGTCGGGATGCCGAAGATCGGCGAGCCCCGCAGCCACGGGGCACAAACCGGCGCGATGCGGTCCACCCACTCGCCAGTTCTACCTGCCAGGCCGACCAAGTACGATCCCTTCGGGCATTCGGCCCGGTCAGGAGTTCCTCCCGGGCCTCCCGTGAGCGGCAAATCCGTCGCCGGAGCAAGATCCGGACGTAGCACGGCCAATCCGAGAAACACCCACAGGAGGGGGAACGCGGAGCGACGAAGGATGGGGCCTGTCTGTGTCATGTCTGCCTCCCGGCCTCTAGCCCGCAGCCCTCCATCCTCCCGCTCGCGCTGCGCCTGTTCGAGAAAACGATGAAATGCTGTCCGGCGTCTCTGAGGATTGAGTCGAGTGGAAGGGGGAAAAGGTTCAAACGCCCGTTTGAAAACGGGATGGGGCACGCCGACACGCGACGGAGTGACTCGCCACGATATGGCTGCGACATGCTGCCTCCCGGCCGGAGCCAGAACTGCCGCCGCGGCGGCGAAACGGGTCACGCGTCGCGGAGGGGGCCACTACAGCACTGTTGATAGATGAAAGTCAACGCGCCGGCTGGCACGAACGGCTCCATTTACGCCGCCGAGGACGACTCAACGCGCTGCGGCCCCGAGGGCGCTCACGGTTATTGTATTCGCCTACTTGATTTGTCTCTCACCCTCCCTCTAGGCTGTCGCCGTTCGAGCGACGTGGCCCCGCCGTGAACCTTCGCGGCAATCGCGACGACTCATGGGCAGCGGGTCAGTCGACACGGATTCGGTCACGAGGCCGAACGCCTGCATTAGCCTCGTGTCCTTCTGCTCGGCTTGAACAAGGAGGCGGCCATGCGACAGACCAAACTCTTGGTCCTCGGCATCATCCTGGCAGGTGCTCTTGGTCCGTCCTGGCACGCATCAACCGCCTCTGCCTCAGTCGTGAGCGGCGAGACCACCTTCACCCTCACCTGTGCCGACGGCCGCCTGCCCACGCGCGCGGAGTTCAAGCGAGTCGGAGACGTCATCGAACAGATCAGAATCCGCTGTACGTCGATCGTGGCAGCCACCGGGGTCTGGGCGACTCCGGAAGACCATACCTACACCGAGTGGAGCGGTTCCGACGCCCCTTCTCCAACCACCACAAGCTACCCTGTGTCCTGCGCGTCCAATAATTACATCGTCACGACCGACGTCTACCGGACCACTCGGTTGGAGGGCCTGGCGATCGCTTGCCAGAGGGCTGGCGCCTTCCTTGCGCCGGTCAGCGGGATAGCTGGTACGGCGGGCGTGGGGGGGCCGCGTCTTGCACAGGAGTGGATATTGCACCAGAAATGTCCCAACTCAGGCTATGCCAACGGGGTGACCGGGCGGCGAAGGCAGTCACTGGAGACCCTGGCACTGACCTGCGTCGCTCCCATCACTCCCGCGCTCCTGTTTCCGCGATGGAACGCGACTTCTCCGGGCGAGGACTACGGGGCGTCACCCGGCTGGACGGTGCGTGTGCAACCGGTCGCGAACGCCACGCGCTACCAGATCTGTCTTCGAGACGCCGGAAGCCAGAGCTGCTACTTCAATGAGACCCTGATCGCAATGAGCGCTGCCGCCTCAAAGAGCGCGGTCATATTGAAGAATATCCCTCAATTCGCCGTCACGATTCCGGCTGATCGCCAGAGTACGATCAGCCAGTGGACCGCACGGGCATGCAATTCGAGCAACCAGTGCGGGGTGTGGGCTGCCCCCCAGAGTTTCACGGTGGTGCCGAGCCCCCCGCCCCTCCTCGGACCGTCCGACAAGCACGTCTTCGCCAATTCTCGGACCGTCACATTCACCTGGAAGGCCAACTCGGCGGCCACGGCGGGGTATCAGCTCGTCCTGTGGCGGACCCTCCAAGAGAGCGGCTACAGCGTGTACAATCCGGCGGCGCCGCTACCCGCTCCTCATCAGAACATTCAGATCCCCCCAGGCGCCACCAGCTATACCTACACGCTGCCCCCTGGCCTGACCGCCGTCCGATGGGGCATGTACTCCTGTGCGAATTTTGCGAACAAAGGCCGCCGATGCAGCCTGGACACCCAGCCGCGGAGCTTTACGGTTCCTGTCCAGTAGAGTCCGGACGATAGGGAACGAGGGCCTACGGCGGGCGGTCCGATGTGTGATCGCAAGTCCCTCTCCCTCTTACGCTAAGGAGGCAGCCATGCGACAGGTGAAGATCCTTCTCCTCGGCACCATACTGATTGGGTCGTTTGCAGCCGGCCAGGTCTATGCCTTCGACACGTCTGCCCTGGGCGGCAGCGCCGGGACAGCCGATTGGAGCTTGGGCTGTGGTTCCAAGCGAGTCACCGGTGTCCGGGTGAGGCACGGGACCGTGATCGACAAGATCAAACTCCGCTGCACCGAGATCAGCAGCACCGGCGCCTGGTCGAACACCAACCATGAGTGGACGGATTACACGGCCTCGGACAGCCCCAACCCTGCGACCGATACCGCCGATGCGCTCTGCGGCAGCAATCGATTCGTGGCCGGTTTCAATGTGTACAGAAGACAAATCACAACCGGGCAGACGGTGGTCGCCAGGGTGGCTCTGAAATGCCGACAGGCCAACGCTCAGAGCGTGGCGACGGGCACCGATGAGTCGCCGGAGGCGGGCGCACCTGCCACGGGAGGCTCCTGGAATCAGACGAATCTTTTTTGTACCTCTTCCGGTGTGACCATGATCGCCTTCGGGGCCAGAGGCCGCAGAGGCTGGTATCTCGACAACGTGAAACTCCGATGCGTGGATCCTCCGGCGACGCCATCGGCCGCGCCGACACTCGTGTTTCCACGATGGAACGCGACCGCCGTTGGGGACGACTATGGCGCCACGCCGGGCTGGGTCGTCCGTCTGCAATCGGTCAGCGGCGCGGTCAAGTATCAGATTTGCTTGCGCGACAGCGGCGCCCAGAACTGTTACTACAACCAGACGCTGGACGCCTCAAGCGCCTTTGCGTCCGGCAACACTCTGCAATTCGCCGTCACGATTCCGGCTGATCGCCAGAGTACGATCAGCCAGTGGACCGCGCGGGCATGTAATAGTGTGCCCCAATGTGGACCATGGGCAGCAACCGCCGAGAGCTTCACCGTGGTACCGAGCCCTCCGACTCTCAGCGCACCAGCCGACAATCAAGTCATCTCCAATACCCGGACCGTCACGTTTACCTGGCAGGCCAACCAGGCGGCCAACGCAGGGTATCAGCTCGTCCTGTGGCGGACCGGCCAACAAAGCGGCTACAGCGTGTACAGTCCGGCGGCCGCGCTCACTGCTCCTCATCAGAGCATTCAGATCCCTGCCGGCACTACCAGCTACACCTACAATTTGGCCCCCGGCCTGACTTCTGTCCAGTGGGGAGTGTACGCCTGTGCGAATTTTACGAACAAGGGCCGCCGGTGCAGTCTGGGCACCCAGCCGCGCGGCTTCACGGTCCCGGCCTTCTTCGGCTTTGCCATGGCCCCCACCTTCCGGCATGAGCGCTGCGCAAATTGCCATGCGGTCGTGCCCGACAACTTCGCCAAAGACACGTCGACGGACACCAGCAAGGGCTTGCCGAGCAATCATACGACGGTCAATGCCAGTACCAACTGCGCCACCTGCCACACCAACAGTCTCTTACCGACCCAAGGAACCATTAATCCCGGCTGGCATGCACCGAGCGGCATGGACTTTCGCAATCGAACCGATGCCCAGCTCTGCACCATGGCGCAGACGTTCGGTGGAGCCGGCTCGGTGTTGAACCATTTGACTCAGGATAAGCTGATCCTCTGGGCCATCGGCGACGGAAGACGGCCGTCGAACTCCACGCCCTATCCCACAGCGCCGCCCAATAACATCACCACCTGGCAGGGTTTGGTCCAGAGCTGGGTCAATGCGGGGACCCCATGCAATTGAAAGGAACCGCGTCGACGCACTCTCCGCAGACGCTCACAGAGGAGGACCCCATGCAATCGCGTGTCGCGCTGATGCTGAGTTGGTGCCTGGCCACAATCCTCGTCGCCGAGTCCGTTGCCTTGGCCCAAACCCCCGCTGTTCCCAGCCTTGTTCGGCCTCGTCTCACTTCGCCCACTCCCGGGTTCGACGTCTCCGGGCTAGCCCTGTCCGTCCAGCTCATGCCAGTCGCCAATGCGGCCAAATATCGGATTTGCGTGAGAAATGCCGGGACTCAGACTTGCTACATCAACGTGGAGGTGGCTAAAAACGCCGGCATGCCTATGAACGACGGGTCCCATAAGTTCCACATCTCGACTTCAATACCCACCAACCGGCAGTCGACGGTCAGCGAATGGTCGGCGCGCGCCTGCACGAGCAACAACGTGTGCGGGAGCTTTGCGCCCTTCGAGCGGTTCTTCATCGTTCCCAATGCTCCGAGCTTGACGGCGCCGGCGGCCAATACCGGGCTCAGCAACACCCGGACGGTCACCTACACGTGGACGGCCAATCAGGCGGCCGATGCCGGCTATCAACTCTACATCCTCACGCGGGCGCCGGAGGAGATCGGCTTCAACCTGTACAGGCCGGAAGCGGTCCTTCCCATCCCCAACGAAAGCGTCTTCATCCCGCCCGGCACCACCACCCGCACGCTCGACATGGCGCCCGGTCAAACCGTGATCGGCTGGTCCGTGGCCAGTTGCGCCACGTTCCAAGACGGCAACCAAAACCGGGGCCGCCGCTGCAGCGTGGTGGTCCCCCCCTTCCGTACGTTGACCGCTCCCGCCTTCTTCGGCTTCGCAATCTGGTCCACGTTCCGGCATGAGCGCTGCCAGAATTGTCATGCGGTGGTAGCGGACAACTTTGAGAGAGACACGGCGCAAGTTACGACCAGAGGCCTGCCAAGCAGTCACGCCACCGTCAGTGCCAGCACCAACTGCGCGACCTGCCACACCAACAGTCTCTTACCGACCCAGGGAACAGTTAACCCCGGCTGGCACGCGCCGACCGGCATGGACTTCCGGAACAAAAACATTCTGGAACTCTGTTCGCTGGCGAAACGGGGGGCAGGCGGGGCGACCAGTTCGAACGCGGTGCGCGAGCACTTGACGCAAGACAAGCTGATCCTCTGGGCCGTCGGCGACGGACGGCGGCCGTCGAACTCCACGCCCTATCCCACCGCGCCGCCGGAGACCAACCCGCACAATACCAATCAAGAGATCCAGGCCTGGCAACAGGTGGTGAATCGATGGGTCGACTATGGCATGCCCTGCAACTGACTGGATCTACAGCAAGCCTCTCGCTGCTGGCAACCCGTCGTTCCGATGGCGAATGAGACGAACAGGGGGTCGAATCGCGCGAGCTCTCGCGAACGCCTAAACCAAGAAATTCCCTCAGTCGATGCGGGATGTTCATGGTTCCGGAGGAGCGCCGATCGAACGGCCTTCTTCGGCCGTCCGGGCGACGGCGAGACCGGCGTCCGCCACTCGTCAAGATTCTTCAGACGCACTGCCTAGAACCTGCCTGCCATGGCTTTCCTAGATGATTTTCGCTAGACTTGCGGTCCAGTTACATTCTTATCGACCGCAGCGGCGACACCAGCTGACGAACGATGGCAACCGTCGAACTGTTGAGAGCCAAGCGGGGTGAAATTCTCGCGGTCGCCGCTCGTCGCGGCGCGCATCATCTTCGTGTGTTTGGCTCGGTCGCCCGAGGAGAGGCGAGGCCGGATAGTGATGTGGATTTTGTCGTCGATCTGGAGCCGGGACGAAGCCTGCTCGATCTCGGCGGCCTGCTGATGGATCTCCAAGCCTTGCTCGGCTGCCGCGTGGACGTCGTCACGGAGCGGGGGCTCAAAGAGCGCATCCGTGCTCGCGTGCTCCAGGAAGCCATCCCTTTATGAGAAGCGAGCAGGAGCGGCTGCTCGATATCCAAGAAGCCATTGCGCGGATTGAGAAGTACGCAGCGTCAGGGCGGCCCCGATTCGAACACGACGAGCTGATCCAGAGTTGGATCGTTCGACATTTGCAGATCATCGGAGAAGCCGTCCGCGCACTGCCGACGCAGTTTCGCCAGCACTATCCCGAAATTCCCTGGACCGATATTATCGGGATGCGGAACACGCTGGTGCATGATTACTTCGGCATCGACACCGACATTGTGTGGTCCGTGGTCGAACGCGACCTTCCGACCCTCAAGAGGGGAATCGAGGGCATCCTCCAGAAACTCAAGACGCCCTGAGCAACGCGATCGAACCGTTGCACATCCCGGTCGCATCACCCGATTGGGTTTCAAGCAGACAATCTTGACTCAATCAGAAGTTGGCACCCGGGGGCTCACGCTCCTGCGCCGCCGCTATTCGTGCCGGAACCAGCGGGTGAGGCGCAGCGCCTCGCCGGCCTGCGCGGCGACGTAGGTGTGCGTGGGGACCTGGAGGCGCCGGCCGGACTCCAGATCGATCGAGGCGGAACGCCCCTTCTCCATCTCCCTGTAGTCGGCCGGCAGGATCGCGGGCTCTTCGACCTTGGCCGTGATGGGCCCGATCGACCGAGGACGAACTTCGAACGCTTTCAAGGCCTGGTCGAGGTCGGGGCGAGGCTCCGGCGAGGCGATCACATAGAGCGTTTCCACGCCGCGGACTTCATCGAGCGCCGCCCATTCACGGCCCTGCGGGATGGTGTAGTCGCGGCTGGGCATCACGGGTCGAGGATCGTACCCAGGCGCCGGCGGGAACAAGCTCCGCACCAGCCCCGATCCATCGATCCCAACGACATAGACGTAACAGGCGGTCTCCGGGCGCAAGACGATCTTAATCTTGTCGCCGGCTGCGGGATTGCCGCGGCCGTCCCTGAGCACATCCCCGTCTGCCACCAGAGCGATCTCATCACCTTGCGCCGAGGGTCTGGCCCGCAGCACCGCCATATCCATCCCAAGCGGGAGTCCGCGCGGGACGACTTGCGCAGAGGGGTCGACCGGCAGCGGCGCGCTCAGATCTGCCGCCGACGCCGGCGCCATGCCCTCCCCCGCCATTCCCACATGCGCGGCCTGATCTGGGAGGGCTCCATGCGACGCGCCCACGGGGTCAAGACCATGAGGGACCTCTGCCGGATGGACTGCGGTTGACGGCGGGTGGGAAGCCGGTTGGTCGTGACCGGGCATGGTCATCTGACTGTGGTCGGCCGCAGGGAAGACTGGTGACGTGTCCGCCTGCGCGGCCATGGCCGGATTCGATTGAGACATCGGTGGTGGCCCGACTGGCCCGCTCGGCATCGGGACACCCATTCCACCCGGCGGCGGATACCCTCCTTGTTGGAACGGCATGCCCTGCATGCCTGCTTGTGGCGGCGGTGCTGGTGGAGGGGGCGGCGGTCTCCGCACCGGATAGGGTGTGTTCACCCACTGGCGCGACATCGACATGATCAGTCGATTGACGTCTTCCCGATACCGAGCCCCGTGATTCGTATTGGCCGTGACGAGCATGTTCCGGCCGAATTCGAGGAGCGATTGCTGCAGGATCGAAGCGGCACAGGAGGCGAGGACGAGCCCGCAAAGCCCCGAGACGACCCACCCCAGGGTCCACCATCGAGACGTCCATACGCCCACAGCGCCGCGCGCCTCTGTCCTCAGGGTCAAGGGGCTCGGATGTGGGAAGTTCGGCTTGTGCTCACGGTCTCGGCAGGTAACTGACGGCATAGTCGGTACCCCGGAGTTCCGCATGCATGATCTGGAGCTGGGCGGGGCTGGCCGGATTAATACCGGCCGCAACGAGGAGTTCGGCGCGGAGGTAGGGCCAGAGCGCCTGCTCGAACTGCGTGCGCGCTTGGGGATGCTGCAAGCCGTCGCGCATCCCATTTTCGATGGCGGGCTTCACCTGTTTGATGTAGTCCTTGGCGATGTCGCAGACGTTGACGGGGAAAATGACATCGAACCACACGCGGCACTTCTCCGGCTCCTTGATCTCGGCATTGAACACGATACGGGCCGACTGGTAGGTGGGCAGCCCTCGGGGATCGATGACCGGTCGCACATAGAGGTCCAGCACGGCTCGCTCGGTGACGACGTCGGGGATCGCGCTGTCGCCCTCGCTGGAATAGTCCTTATAGAAGGCCTTGAACTGGATGGCCGGGAACACATACTGCAAGCGCACCTCCCCGCCTTCGCTCGTCACGAGGGGCGGATTCGACAGCCCGGTAAGGTGCATCAGCGCTTTGTTCCCATTGCCGACATCGCTGAGGAATCGTTCGAGATTGATGTATCCCGCGAGACTCCGGCCCACGACGAACTGCGAATCGAGCGGCCCTCTCAGGTTGCCGAGTTGCACGAACGACTTGGTGAAATCACCTCCCAGGATCATGGCGAAGGGCATCACCTTGCTGAGCGGCTGCGGCTGAGCCGGATGCGCGAGCGGCATCTGTTGCGGCGCCGGCACGGTCATCTGCGGCAGCGCGTGGGGTTGCGACGGCGCGGCCTGCGGAGACATCTGGGGCACCGTCTGCGGCTGCGGCGCGGGCTGCCGCGGCGGAAACACCTGGGCGAGCGACGTCCCAGCCATGATGCTGCTCAGGATTAATGCGAGCAGCCAAGAGCCGAGAGCTGATCGCTGACGGCGCTCCGCCTTCAGCTGAAGCTGACCGCTGACGGCCGAAAGCCGACAGCCCCTCGCTGTTTTCCTATTCATGCTTGAACCACCTCGTCACCCGCACATCGTCTCCCGGTTGCGCGGCGCGATAGGTCGTCGGCGTAATTTCCAGTTGCCGGCCGCTCTCCAATTTCACCTGCGTCGGCTCCCCGGCCAGGGCCGCGCCGAAGCCGGACGGCAGGATCGCCGGCTCTTGCACTTGCGCGACCTGCGTCACCGCCGGCCGTTCGGCCTCCGCGATTTTGCGCAAGGCCTCTTCGATATCGGGCCGCGGTCCGGGGGAGGCAATGAAGTACAAGGTCTCGATCCCCCGCACCTGATCCAGGCTGAACCACTTGTCGCCGTCTGGAAAGGTGTATTCCCGATCCTTCGCCACCGGATTGGCCGGCGAGTGATCGGAGCTCGGCAAGAGTACCTGGGCCCAGCCGGACCCATCGATCGCAATCACGTACATGAAACAATCGGCGTTCGTGCGGAAGACTACCTTGAATTTATCCCCGAGTTGCGGGTTGCCTCGGCCGTCTTTCAACACGTCGCCGTCCTGCATCATCGTCACCTGCTTGCCGGAGGCCGTGGTCACCTGGCGCAGCAGCGCGGCATCCAACTCCAACGGCTCGACGACCGGACCGATCCCGCGGGGCATGGGCATGCCTTGATAGGCCATGCCCGAATAGCCACCGTTCGGCGGATAGCCTTGCGGCGGGCCACCTTGGAAATTCGGTTGAGCCTGAGGAAATCCCTGTTGTGGCGGCTGGCCATAGGGCGAGCCTTGCGGCATCGGGGGATAGCCTGGCTGCGAAACACCCGGCGGCCAGCCTGGCTGCGTTATCCCCATCGCGGGATTTCCCCCGTAGGCTTGCGGTTGATTCGGCATTCCAGGTTGACTCGAAGGAGGCCATGCCTGATTGGGATTTCCAGCCATGCCCTGATTTGGAAAGCCACTGTTCTGCATGGCGTTCGGCGGATAGCCAGAGAAGCCAGGTTGCGCGCCAGGTGGATTTTGTCCGTACGGATTGTTGGGATCGGGATAGGGCGCTCCCTGCTGCATCCCGGGCGCTTGACCGGGCATCCCACCAGGAAAGCCCTGCGTCATGCCGGGCTGCTGGGGACTCATGCCACCTGGAAAGACATTCCCCATTGAAGGATTACTTGAAGGATAGCCCTGATAGCCCTGCTGTCCCTGTAGAACTCCGCCAGGATATTGGCCGTAGGGATTGTTCGGATCGGGATAGGACGCCCCTGGATTTGTCGGATAGGCCATGCCTGGCTGCCCAGCGAACGGTCCACCCTGTGGTTGCGGGAAGCCCTGTGGTGGATAGGGCTGCCCTTGAGGGAATCCTGGCTGTGCCTGGGGCGGATAGGCCGGCATTCCACCCCCCGGATAGGCGGGCGGTGGCGCACCTCCTGGGTATCCAGGCACAGGACTCATCGGCGGCGATGTTGTCATCCCCTGAATCGGTTGCCCTGGAAACGGTTGACCAGGCATCCCCGGTTGGCCTGGGAACGGCATCCCGAGCTGTCCCGGCTGACCCTGCTGTCCAAATGGGTTGTTGGGATCGGCCCCGACTGGGAACGCGGACATCGGCTGTCCAGGCATTGGCTGTCCGGGAAACGGTTGGCCGGGCATCCCTGGCTGACCAGGGAACGGCATCCCGGGCTGTCCCGGCTGACCCTGCTGTCCAAATGGGTTGTTAGGATCGGCGCCGGCAGGGAACCCCGGCATCGGCTGTCCGGGGAACGGTTGCCCCGGCACGCCCGGCTGACCGGGAAAGCCCCCTGCCATGTATCGTTGCGGATAGGGCGTATTCACCCACGAGCGCGACACGGACATGAGGAGCTGGTTCATGTCTTCGCGATACTTGTTGCCGTAGTTACTATTGCTGGTGATCAAGAGATTCCGGCCAAATTCTAAGATGGACGGGATGAGAAACGGCGCGGCGGCGCACGAGCTCAAGACGACTCCCGCCAACAGCCCGGCGACCGTCAGCCCCTTCCAAGATCCTACCGAACACCACGTAGGTCGTTCCGCCATCGGGTCCTCGCAGAGTGGCTCTGCTGGGTACGTCTCTGCCTCCGCGCAAAAGGTTCAACGGATTCTAGACCCCCGCCCGAGGGAGGTCAACCAAGCCGCTCAACAGCAGGCCGGGACTCGTGCTATCCTAGCCGGCACCGTGGAGCCCATGACACCCGCATCGACGATGTCCGAGCTGGCAATGAACTCTGCTCGCCGGTCCGCCGACAGACCGAGTCAGAGGCCCGCATGACGTCGCGGCGCGCCTCCTCTCACGCGGATCGTCGCTTGATCATGGCCATTGCCCAGGGTGATCACCAGGCCTTTGAGACGCTCTACCATCAGTACGAGACGCGTGTCTTTCACTACGTGCTGACGCTGGTGCGCGATTCGAGCATGGCCGACGACATCTTGGCCGAGGCCATGCTGGCCGTCTGGCACGCGGCCGAGTCGTTCCGCGGAGACGCGCAGGTGTCGACCTGGATCTTCGGCATCGCGCGACATAAGGCTTTGGACGCCTCGCGGCAGCGCCAACGCGACAGCCATCGCATCACGCCATTGGAGGAGGCGCTGCAGATCGAAGATCCCCAGGATGGCCCGATCGAATTGGCGATGCAGCAGGCCACCGCGGCCGCAACCATGCGAGCCTTGGCGCAACTCTCCCCCGAACATCGCGAAGTGCTGCATCTGGCCTTCTATCAGGACTTGTCCTACCAGGACATTGCTGAGCTGGTGGATATCCCGGTCAACACGGTCAAGACCCGTGTCTTCTATGCCAAAAAGGCGCTGAAAGAGATTCTCATTCGCCACGGCCTGACGGAACCGATCGCATGAGTCACACGCCCGACATCGATCCGACCCAACATCCGGCCGCCGCGCTGCTGCCCTGGTACGTCGCCGGGACGCTTGAGAGACCGGAGGCCCAGGAGGTGGAGCGGCACCTGGCGGACTGCGCCGCCTGCCGGACGGAGTTGGAGGACGTGCGCCGCCTCCGCGCGTCTCTGAAGACTGCCTTCGCCGACGCGCCACGTCCGGCGCCCGACCTGTTGCAGCGCATCCGACGGCAACTGCCTCGTCCCGCTCAGGCTGCCCCCGCAGCCGAACAGCCGATTGTCGGTTGGTTCGCGCCGCGCTGGTGGAGACCCTGGCTGCCGGCCGCGCTGGCCGCCGTGATCGTGGCGCAGTTTGGCGCCATGGCGTGGCTGATCGGGCAACTCCCGCCAGACTCCCCGCCTGCCGCCGACCGGATTCAGTCGCGCAGCATTCCCCCGGCCACGACACGATTCAAGGTCGGTTTCGCAGAACGCGCGACCGAGCCACAGATTCGAGCCCTGTTGCGCAACATCCACGGCAGGATTTCCGACGGCCCGCTGACAGGCGACTTCTATCTGATCGAGGTGCCGGAGACCGACGCGCTCGCGGTGGACCGGACCCTGGAGCAACTGCGTGCGGCCACCCAACTGGTACGCTCCGCTGAACGGGCCCACCCATGAACCTTTGCGCGTTTCCGGACGACACAGTTGCAGGGAACGGACCACTCTGCAGAAGAGGAAAGGATTCGCCGATGACGCAGCACCTCTTTCGCTCCATGGGGCTGGCCGCGCTCCTCACCCTCTCTCACGGACTTCTCGGCCTAGCTCCCACCGCCGCGGCTGAGGACTCCGGGCCGGGCACCAAGCGAGCCCTTCTGATCGGGATCAACAAGTACGTCCATGTGCCCAAGCTGAACGGCTCGCTCAATGACATCGAGACAATGCGGCAGGTCCTCATCTCGCGCTTCGGGTTCGCACCGGCCCAGATCGCTACGCTCACCGACGAAGCCGCGACCCGCGCGGGCATTCTCGCCGCGATCGATCGCCTGGTGCAGGAGGCCGGCCCGCGCGACACGGTCTACCTCCATTATTCCGGCCACGGCTCGCAGGTGCAGGACCTCAACGGGGATGAACCCGATGACGGCATGGATGAGACCCTGGTGCCTCAGGATGGCCGGGGCGGCACTGTGCCGGACATTACAGACGACGAGCTCGACGAACGGCTCGCGCGCCTCAAGGCGCGTAGCGCGCTGGTCGTGCTCGACTCCTGCCATTCCGGCACCGCCACCCGAGGGTTGGAGGTCCGCACCCGGGCTGTGCCGCCCGACACTCGTCTCGATCTCTATCCGACATCGACCGTGACGACCCGCGGCGTCGTGCCGCTGCTCACTAGCCGCTACGTATTGATGACGGGCGCGGCGTCGCATCAGGAAGCGCTCGACGGACCGGTCGAAGGCAAGTATCACGGGTTCTTCAGCTACGCCCTCTCGAAAAGTCTCAATGCGAGCGGCTCCGGCTTGACCCCGCGCGAAGTCTTTTCCGGCATCGAACGCGAGTTCAAGCGCATTCAGGCGCACTTCGGCCGCACCTCCATGCCGGAACCGCAATTGGAAGCGCCCCCCGCACTCTTGGATCGGCCCCTCTGGTCTTCCGTCGTTGACGATCGGCCGGTAGCAGCCGACACGGCGGAAACCCGACTCCCCTGGCTCCAGGCAATCTCCCAGGGCCAGGACAAGGTGCTCCTGGTCAATGGCGCGGTGCTCGGCGCCGCCCATGGCTCGCTCTGGGCCATCTATCCGGCGAACGAACGAGACTTTCGGCCCGGGTTGGCCCTCTCTGTCGTCACCGTGAGCGAAATTCGCGGGAAGGATGCACTGGCAATCGTCTCGTCCGGCAGCCGCACGGTGCCGGCCCATGCCCGCGCCGTGGCCCTGGCGCCGCCCGGCTCCACCGGTCGCATCCCGGTGCGGCTCCGCGACATTCCGCCGGATCACTTCAACGCCGTCGAAGCCGCGCTTCGCAGGCAGGTGGGCGAGATCGACCTGGTCAAGCCGGGAGAGTTTTCGCGATTCGTGGTGGACGGCAGCCAGCAGGGCAACCGCCTGGATGTCTACGCGGCGGACGGGCTCTTTCTCGTCGCCTCCTTCTCGCTCGGCGATGCGGGGTGGGCGACCGGCTTTGCGCAAGTCGTCTCCCGGTCCGCCAACGCCTCGGAGATCCTCGCGCTGGATAATCCCTCCTCCCAGCTCAAGGTGGACGTCCATGTCGCCGCGAAACCCGCCGCCGTCGCTTCCCGCGGGATCGGCGTGGTCGCCGACACGAAGGCTGCGCACTACCACATTCGCAAGAACGGCAAACCCCGGACGGCCACCAACAGCTTGCAGCTCGATCTGCACACGAGCGCCGACGCCTACCTCACCATCGTCGACGTCGATTCCCAAGGCGGCGTGACCGTCTTGTTCCCGAACGACTATCAGCGGCCCGGCTATCTCCCCAATGGATTCGTCAAGGGCGGGGCCTCTCTCCTCATTCCGGATTCGCTGGACAACGGCAACCAGGCGGGCTTCCATTGGGACTACACGCCGCCGAAAGGCGTCGATACCGTCCGGGTCTTCGCCAGCACGGACCTGGAGACGGCCACCATGATTCGTCAGCGGATCCACGCGCTCCAGAAACAGGCGCAGCAGCGCGGGAAGCCGGGCGTGACGACACGCGGCGACCTCTCGGCCAGCGTCGGCTCCTTGCGCCAAGACTTGGCCCAGCGCGCGACACGCGGCTTGATCGTCGTGCACGATCCTTCACCCGTGTCGATGACGCCGGTTGCTCCCACTCCAGCCCCGACGACC
>FKKE01001212.1_pt2 | contig 42070 bp, 32 predicted proteins | sample 1106331 | NCBI WGS metagenome assembly FKKE01 (sample SAMEA3931202, study PRJEB13176) | freshwater metagenome | biome: Drinking water system; feature: drinking water; material: freshwater | place: China | collected 2013-02-06
GCCAGCACCTTTTCCTTGATCCCGCCGACCGGCAGGACCAACCCGGTCAGGCTGATCTCGCCCGTCATGGCCGTATCGCTCCGGACGGGTTTTCCCACGTAAGCCGACGCCAAGGCCGTGGCCATGGTGATGCCGGCGGATGGGCCGTCCTTCGGAATGGCGCCCGACGGCACGTGGATGTGGACGCCGTTCCGTTTGAACCGCGAAATGTCGAGCCCCATGCTTTCGGCGTGCGACCAGAGGTAGCTCCGGGCCGCGCGCGCCGATTCCTGCATCACGTCGCCCAGCTGCCCGGTCAACGTCAGCTCATGGCTGCCGGGCAACAAGGTGGTTTCGATGTAGAGCACGTCACCGCCGGTCGGGGTCCAGGCCAGGCCCGTGGCCACGCCGGGCGGCAGGTTCTTGCGCGCTTCTTCCGGCATGAACCGTTCGGAGCCGAGCCATTCGGCGAGGAGCTCCGGCTGGATGGACACGGGTGCGCGTTCCGCGCCTTCGGGCAGCCCCGCGAAGGTCAGCGCCACTTTTCGCGTCAATCGCCCCAGCATCTGTTCGAGCTGCCGGACGCCGGCTTCCCGCGTGTAGCGGCTGATGACGAGATTCAACACCTCGTCGGACAGCACCGCCTGCTCCGCGCTCACGCCCGCTTCCTTCAGCCGTCGCGGCCAGAGGTAGCGCCGCGCGATCTCGGCCTTCTCCCGCTCGCTGTAGCCCTGGAGCCGGATGATTTCCATCCGGTCCAACAGGGGCTGGCTGATCGTGTCGAGCGTGTTGGCGGTCGTGATGAAGAACACCTTCGACAGATCGAACGGCAGATCTAAATAGTGATCCCGGAACGTGTGGTTCTGTGCCGGATCGAGAATTTCCAACAGCGCGGCCGCGGGATCGCCCCGGAAGTCGCGCCCCATCTTGTCCACCTCGTCGAGCATCAGCACGGGATTGCTCACGCCCGCCCGCCGCATGGCCTGGATGATCCGGCCCGGCAGCGCGCCGACGTAGGTCCGGCGATGGCCGCGTAACTCGGCTTCGTCATGGACGCCGCCCAGGCTGAACCGCTCGAAGGTGCGCCCCATCGCGCGGGCGATGGATTGCCCCAGGCTGGTCTTGCCGACGCCGGGCGGGCCGACGAGGCAGAGGATCGGCGCCTTGGCCGTCGGGTTCAACTTCAAGACGGCCAGGTGTTCGACGATGCGTTCCTTCACTTCCTTGATGCCGTAGTGGTCCTCTTCCAGGACCTGCTGGACTTTCGCCAGGTCGAGATGCTCCTGCGAGTATTTCTTCCACGGCAATTCGAGCACGAGTTCGAGGTACGTGCGGATGACTTGGTGATCGGCCGACGACGGAGGCAGCTTGCTCAAGCGGGCGAGATCCCGTTCCGCCTCCTTGCGTCCCGCCTCGGGTACATCCGACTCGGCAATCCGCCGCCGGAGTTCCGCGATGTCGCCGTCTTCATCGGCGCCTTCACCCAGCTCGCGCTGGATGGCCTTCAGTTGCTCCCGCAAGATGTACTCGCGCTGCGACTTGCCGATATTTTCCTGCGCCTCGGTGGCAATCTTGTTCCGGATGGTCAGGATTTGCACCTCACGGGACAGCGCCGCGTAGACGGCTCGATACAAGTCGAGCTTGGTGCTGACCTCGAGGAGGGCCTGTTCTTCCGCCAACGTCAGGTTGAGGGCCGAGGCCACCCGGTACGCGAGCGCCACGGGGTCCGACTCCTCCCCAAACGACAAGGCGATGTCGCTCACTCCGGACGGCTGCACCAGCTTGAGCAGTTCGGCGGACAGATCGGTGATGGCCCGCACGAGGGCGTCGCCCTCCGTCGTGGTCTCGACGGGGAGCGGGAACGGCCGGAGTTTGGCCAGCACGTAGGGCTCCGTCTGTTCGAGCTTCACGATCACATGGCGATCGATCCCTTGCACGAGCGCCTGGATTTGCCCGTCGTTGTTGCGCCGGAACTGCTTGATGACGGCCTTGGTGCCGATCGTATAGAGGTCGTCCTGCTGCGGGACTTCGGTATCGGGCGTCCGCTGCGCCACCACGAGAATGGTCTTTTCTTCGGACTTGGCGGCGGCCTCGATGGCCGCGATCGAGCGATCCCGCCCGATCGTCAACGGCATCATGGCACTCGGTAAGAGGACCGTGCGTTTGATGGGAAGGATCGGTAGAGTCAGAAATTCGGATGCGTCGTTCATGGAACCTCCCTCTGCTTCGGTATCGGGGCGTACAAGGGAGGTAGGCACGGATCCTGAAAAGTCAACGGCGCGGGGCCTGTCTGGCCCCGAGGTTGGCGGGGGCGGATGGGAAGCGGCGGCTACTTGTCCACGAACAGGGCGCCAGCGTTGTCGACGATCGTTTGCTGATTGCTCCGGCGGCCGCTGCCGTTGGGGAAGCTCCGGGCGTAGTAGTCGTTGCCTTGCAGGTCGATGAATGTGCCCGTGCTGCCTTCCTCCGCATGGCCCAAGCCGCGAGGAACATGGTACCGGTCTTTTCCGCCCTCCTCGATGAAGGTCGCCCAGGCGCCCCCGTCGGCGATCCCCAGCCCGCTCGACCGCTCGAAACTGTAGCTGTCGTCGTTCATGTCGGCGTCGATTCCCAGAATGACGCTCAAGTCCCACCCCGCCGCGCCATTGTATTGGGGGCCGGTGGAGTCGTAGTAGTCCGCGCCGCGGTAGTCGACAAAGAGGCCGACCCCGTAATGGGCCCCGAAGGCGATGCCGTTGCGGGCGGCGAGGTGGTCGTCGTTGCCGGCCAAGTCGAGCTTGATCCCGGTGCCGAAAAAGTACCCCGTTCCCTGGGAGAAATTGGCGGATTGATAGTGGTCGTCCCCCTGCAGGTCCAGCAACATCCCCATGCCGCCGGCCAGCGCATAGCCCAGGTCGTCCTGGTTCTTGGAGACGACGCGTGCGCCGGCGCCCACTCCAAGCCCGAAACAGTCGTATTGAAACAGGGGATGGTTGGGGTTCCCATCCGGCACGTCGATGTCGTTATAGAGACTGGGAATTTTGTTGCCGCATTGATAGTTGTCCTCCCCGGACAGGTCGACGACGGCGCCGATCCCCGAGGGCCCGCCGAACCCAATGGCATAGGCGGCGCTCTGATATTGGTCATCGCCCTCGCTGTCTAGGAGGAGGCCCAGCCCGCCGATGGCCGATCCTTGGGTAAAGCGGGCTCCGGTATAGAGGTCGTTGCCCCCTTCATCGTACAGGACTCCGATGCCGCCGAATCCGGTGCCGCCGGACCCATCCGGGAGGTCATAGCTGTCGTTGCCGCCCTTGTCGATGAGAATGCCGATCCCCAGTCGGCCGGTGGCCGCGCCGAAGGGGCTGGTGGCCGCGTACACGTCGTTTCCGGCCAGATCGATGACGATGTGCGCGTTGTGTTCGGCGTTGGCCGAGGCGGCGATGAGGCCCCGGTAGGTGTCGTCGCCGCCGACGTCGATGAGCAGCGCGATGCGGCCGTCCAGTTGATAGGTGTTTGCGCCCGGCCCGCCGATGAGGATCAACCCGGCGGGGGTGTCCTTGGCATAGAGAATGTCGCCTTTGACGCCTTCGATCGGCTTCTTGACCCGCGGCGCGGTGCGGAGCGCCTGGGTCACCTCGCGCAACAACTGGAGATTGGCGAGTCTGGTCGCCAGTTGGGCTGCGCTCAGCAGCGCGTCGTAGTCGACGAATTCCTCGATCAGCTGCACGTAGCGTCTGTTGCTATAGAGCAGGAACTTGGTTTGGCTGTGGGGATCCGTGGTCTGTGGGCGGTAGTCGTCGATGAACCGGGCCGGGTGTTCGAACAGGAACTGCTTGTCTTCCGCCGACAGCTTGCGCGTGCTCCGTTGGCACAGGTGGGTCACTTCTTCCAGCGTGGCGGCCAAGAGATCGAGCGGCGAGCTGTCTTTCCCGCGGCGGGCGGGCAGGCTCGCGGCGCTGTGCCCGGACTTCACGCGATAGCGCTCCATGGTGAGCAGCAAGTCGTCCAAGCCTTCCGTGCCGTGCTTCGACAGGGCCGCGATCAGCAGGCCGAAGGCTTCCAAGTGATTCATGCCGTCCCACGGGTCCAGCAGGGCGGCCACGGCATCCGGCCGCTTGCCGAGCGCGGGAAAGGTTCGCGCGCCCGACAGGGCCAGGAGTGTGGCCTTCTGCTGCGCGCCCGAGCTGCTTTCGAGCAACGGTCCCGCCTGGCGGGAGAGGCGGCTGATGGCCGGATCGACGTTCAGGCCGGGCGGCAGCACCGGTTCGATCGGCGCTTCGGGGAGCGGGGTCAGCGCGGATTGGCATCCGGCCAGCCAGAGCACGCAGAGCAGGACGAGGGGCAGCCCGGATGTAATGCTCCGGAGAAGTGTGCTATGCATGGAGACGGTTCGTCCTTGTGGCCGCGACTTCGCCATGCGCTTCTGTCCCTACTGCGCCGCTCCGCTCGAAAAGAAAGTTCCTCCTGGCGACACGTTGCCGCGCTTCGTATGCGACGCGTGCCAGGCCATCCACTACGAAAACCCCAAGATCGTCGCCGGCTGCATCCCTGAATGGGAGGGGCGGATTCTTTTGTGCCGCCGTGCCATCGAACCCCGTTCCGGGTACTGGACCTTCCCCGCCGGCTTTATGGAACTGGGCGAAAGCATGGAGCAGGCCGCCTGCCGCGAGACCTTGGAGGAAGCCAACGCCGTCGTGGAGCAGTGCCGGTTGTATTCCGTCGTCAGCATGCCCCGCATCAGTCAGGTCTATATGGTCTTCCGCGCGCAAATGGCGGCTCCCACCTTCGGCCCCGGCACGGAAAGTCTCGAAGTCGCCTTGTTCGACCGGGGGAAGATTCCCTGGGGCGAACTCGCATTCACGGTCGTGGCCCGCATCCTCCGCCAGTACGATGCCGACGCCAAGGCCGGCCGCTTTCCGCTGTACGTCGACGACCTCTTTTGATACGGCGAATCGGGTCCGTCTCCAGGATTCAGCCCATTTCGGGCAGTGCACCATTGTACCCCAGAATGGAGGGCCGGCCCTCCCAAATCAAGAATCACGTGGCCGGGCGCCGGGGTGCGGCCGTGATCGGTCGGCCCTGCGTTTGCTTTTGACGGAGGGCGTTTCTAGAATGCGGCCGACTGACGGACGGAGTGAGGGAATGAGGAAGGCAACGGCTTCCCGCCGTTCGAGCACACGCTCGCGGCGGAAGGCGCCACCGAAGACGGCTACACGGTTGACCCCCGGTGCCAAGCGGAGGTTCGGCTCCCGTCTCTTGAAGTGGTATCGGGAATATGGGCGGGATCTGCCCTGGCGCAAGACGACGGACCCGTACAAGATCCTCGTGTCGGAAGTGATGCTGCAGCAGACTCAGGTCGACCGCGTCATTCCGAAGTACCACGAGTTTCTGGACCGGTATCCCGATTTTTCCGCGCTGGCGGAGGCGCCGGTGGAAGAGGTCCGCAAGACCTGGTATCCGCTGGGATATAACATCCGGCCGCACCGGCTCCATAGCATCGCGCAGGAGACCGTCGCGCGTTACCAGGGACAACTGCCGCGGGACGAGGAGCAGCTGCTGTCCTTCAAGGGCCTCGGCCGCTATACCGTGGGGGCGATTCGCTCGTTTGCGTTCAACGAGGACGCGCCCATCTTGGACACGAACGTCATTCGGGTCTTGCATCGGGTGTTTGTGGCGAGCGGGGATCCCAAGCGTCAGAAGGCCCAACTCTGGTTGCTCTCCGAGGCGCTGATTCCGAAGGGCAAGGGCTACGATTTCAATCAGGCCCTCATGGATTTCGGCGCCACCGTCTGTACGGCGCGGGATCCGTACTGCCTCCTGTGCCCCATGAAGACGTTCTGCAAGAGTTATCCGTTCGATCCACGGCGACCATGACCCGGGCAGGGGACAAGCCCGCGGGTGTTGTTCGCGTGGCGGCCGGGATCGTGGTGCAGAAGGGGCGGTATCTGATTGCCCGGCGACCAGCGGGCACGCATTTGGCGGGCCTGTGGGAATTCCCCGGCGGCAAGTGTGAGCCGGGCGAAACGATGGAGGCGTGTCTCCATCGGGAATTGTGGGAAGAGTTGGCCGTGCGGATAACGGAGCCGGAGCCCGTGCAGGTGGTCCGGCAGGCCTATCCCGAAAAGACCGTGGAACTGCATTTCTATCGGTGCGGGATCCGTGACGGCACCGTCCGTCCATTGCCCGGGAGCGAGGTGCGCTGGGTGACGGCGTCCGAATTGTCGGCGTTTGAGTTTCCTCCGGCGGATCAGCCTGTGATCGAGCGTTTGCAGCGAGAGGGGGATGCACCGTGAAAGTGGTCCTGGATATCGAAACGATTCCCGCGCCGCGCGAGGCATGGGCCCGCTTGGCCGGCATCACGCTCCTCGACCGGCAGGAGCCTGCCGGAGACCTCTTCGCCCAGGCGGAGCAGGACCAGTCGCGGCAAGCCCACGACGATCTCTACGCCAAGTCGGCGTTCGACGGGACCTACGCCCGCATCGTGTGCATCGGCGCCCTGTTCCTGGGCGACGATCTCGAGCCCCGGGGGGCGACCTCCTGGTACGGGGTCAACGAGAAGGAGCTTCTGCAGAAATTCTGGCAGCGCATGGCCAAGGAGCGGCCCCAGTTGTGGATTACGCACAACGGCTTGGGGTTCGACCTGCCGTTCATCAAGAAGCGCTCGGTCATCCATCAGGTGCGCCCGCCGTTCGAGCTCAACCTGGCTCGCTTCCGGACGGAGCCGATCTACGACACGATGGCGATCTGGAGCAATTGGGATACGCGCGGGTGGGTCAAACTCGATACGCTGGCGAGGGCCCTCGGCGTGGAGACCAAGTCAGGCAGCGGGGACCAGGTGTTGTCGATGTGGGAACGAGGGGAAGGGCAGGCGATTGCGGAGTATTGCCTGCACGATACGTATGTGACCTATGCCTGTTACTGCCGTATGACCTTCCGGACCCCGCTCTCGCGGGACGTGGTCCTTCTGCACCACGAACTCATCGATTGTCCGTAAGCCGGGCGACCGCCGGTCACTTGGTCGGAGCCGGCTGATCGGCCGGTTGCCCCCGCTTCAAGACTTCCAGGATCGCCCGATGGTCTTTGCCCGTGTCGACGGCCTGTCCGCCCTGGGGACGGAGGAGGGCTTTCGGCTGCTCGACCGGCTTTGAGGTTTTTGCCTTTCGCGCGGCGCCGGGCTTGGCTGCCTCGCCGGAAGCGGGCGAGGGCGTCGCCTCCGTGCGGATCGTGGACTTTTGCGTGCCCGCCTGACTGGCGGTGGGCGCCGGCTGGGCCACGGGCGTGCCGGCTTTGCTGCGAGCGTCTTCCGCTGTCAGGGCCTGAGGGGGAACGGGGGGAGCGGCCGGTGCCACAGCCATTTGAGAGGCGCCGCGTTCCGATTCAGGCGCAAGACCGGGCGTTCCCTGGGGCAGCCGCGCCAAGGCGGCATGGTCGATCCCAAAGCTGGTCAACTGGGTATACCCTTGTGCGATCTCACTGGCAGCCTTTTGGACCGTGGCCAACGAACGCGGTTCAAACGTGATGTGCGCGGTTGGCGCGCTTGGGGTGGCGCGGCTGAACCAGGCTCCCGAACTCCGAGCCCCCTGTGGGATCGGGGTCAGGTAGAGTGTGAGTCCTTTCAGGTAGAGCGTTCCCCCTGCGAGGCCCGTTTGTCTGGCCGACTCGGGCGACACTTCAAACGCGATCACGTGCTCCGGTTTTGCGCGGGCAAAGGCCATGGCCAATTTCGGGGCCAAGGCCGTGATATCGGCGGGCGTGTAGCCGCTGGTCTCCGCGTTGGAACCGGTGCGGACACCCTGGAGGGTTCGGGCGATCAGCCCGGTATCCACGGTGCTGGGGTGTGAGGCTTGAAAGGACCAGTCGATGACCTCGGCCAGGGCGACCGTTCCCCGTGGATCGGCATGGACCAGTTTCTTGCCGTCTAAGAGGCCGCTGCATCCTGCGAGGAGCAGGCAGGCGACGGGGAGCAGGCCGCGGCAGGCACGTGGAATGGAAACACGAAGGAAACGGGGCGAAGAGCCTTCCATGGCGTGCTCCCGGCTGAGGATTGTGTTGGGTCGGCGTCAGGAACCGGATAGGAACGGTCGCGCGTCGCGGGCGGAGGCTCTACCAGATGCCCAGCCCCATGAGGATAAATCCGATAGCCATCCAGCCAGCCAGTCCGACGGAGATGATCGTTTCAAAGCTCATGAGAGGTCTCTTCTGGGGATGGGGCTCCCCTGTGTTGATTTGAGTACTGGTCTTCATCGAGCCAAGGCAAGCAATCCATGTGCCGATGATGTAAGGAGGGGTTTTCCCGCAAGAATTGCGTCCTCCCGCCCGCCGGGTTGGCCGCCACGGCTCCGGTCCCGAGCCGGCGAGCAATCCGATCACCTGCGCACCGGGCCATAAAAGGCCTTGATACACCTGAACTTTTCCACTCCTGGCTCAAAGGATCTGGCGGGAATGGCCACCACGGCACGCGGGAAGGGACCGCTTGGAAAGCGGGCGAGCCGGATGCCGGCGACGCAGCCGACGCCCTGTGGGGCTGTCGATTTTTGTACAGCCGGCGGAAAATTGTGTACGGACGCCTTCGGTTCGGAGGGGGCTAGGGCACGATGGCCAACGCCGACAGGCGACTTGGTTTGGCGATCGGTTGTCCAAAGAGGCTGGTGACTGAGGCGGCGTCGACCTGAATGTCGACGAAGTTTCCCGGCTGGATGCCGTCGTTCGGGGCTTTGGGCCAGACGACGGTGAGGCTGTCGTCGGCTTTTCCCATCCATTGGTCGCTGGAACGCTTGCTGTGTCCCTCCACCAGCACCTGGACGGTCTGGCCAATCCGTTCCAGATTGCGGGACAGCGCGATCCCCTTCTGCAAGTCCACCAGCCGAGCAACCCGTTCCCCTTTTATGAGCTCGGGCACGTCGTCGGGGAACTTTCGTGCGGCAATGGTGTTCTTGCGTTCCGAATACTTGAAGATGTAGGCCGCATGGAACCGGACCTCCTCCAGGAGGCGATAGGTGTCACGAAACTCGGCGTCGGTCTCTCCGGGAAATCCGCAGATGATGTCGGTCGTCAGGGCGATGGCGGGATTCATCCGCCGAATCGTCGACACCAGCTCCAGAAACTCCGTCCGCGTATAGGTCCGCCCCATCAGGTCCAGCATCCGGTCATTGCCCGACTGGAGGGGCAAATGGATGTGCTTGCAGATCCGGGGGTGTGTGGCAATGGCCTCCAGGAGCGCAGGGGGGAAATCCTTGGGGTGCGGAGAGGTAAAGCGCACCCGCTCGATTCCGGGTACGTCGGCGACGGCGCGGATGAGTTTGGCAAAGTCCCAGTCCTCGAATCGGTAGGAGTTCACGTTTTGCCCCAGGAGGGACACTTGGCGGTAGCCGTCTTGCGCCAACAGGCGCGTTTCTTCAAGGATGCCATGCGGATCGCGGGACCGTTCGCGGCCCCGCGTGTAGGGGACCACGCAAAACGTACAGAAGTTGTCGCATCCCCGCATGATCGCGATCCAGGCGTTCACGCCCGGCTCACGGACCGGCAGGATGTCCTCGTAGGTTTCCTCCTCCGAGAGCTCCACGGCCATCCCTTTGCGCGGATGGTCGTGCGCCGCTCCGTCGAGCGCAGCGTCCAGCAACGCGGGCAGGTGCCGGTAGCCATCGGGCCCCACCAGGACGTCGATCACCGGTTCCCGGGCGGTCAATTCCGACTTGAGGTTTTGGGCCATGCAGCCCAAGACCCCCACCACCAGGGAGCGCCGGCGTTTGGCGGAGCGAAGCTCCGTCAGTTGGGCGTAGACTCGGGCATGGGCGTGTTCACGGATGGCGCAGGTGTTCATGAGTACGACGTCCGCCCGCTCCCGGTGGTCCGTGAATCCGTACCCGGCCTTGACGAGGAGACGGCGCACCAATTCGCTGTCGTATTCGTTCATCTGGCAGCCGAACGTCTCGAGATGCACCAGCGGCTGTGTCATGGGAGCAGCACCAAGGACTTCCCGGAGGAGATCGTGTTCGGATCGGCGACCTGTCCCACGGCGCGGTCCGCCGCGTATCCGGTGAGGGATACGGAACGCAGCGTATTCGCGTCAGCCTGGGCGGCCGGGACGGCCACCCTCAAGAAATTGTCCGTCGTGCCCGTCCGGCATCCGTCGCGAACGCTGTGCTCAAAGAGCACGGACACGGTCCGGCCGAGGAACCGGCGGTGAAACGCCGCGGCTTTTTCAGATGACAGGAGGGCCAATCGCCGGCTGCGCGCGGCGATCTCCTGGGCGGGCACCTTATGGGGCAGGCGGATAGCCGCCGTGCCGGGCCGTTCGGAGTAACTGAAGACATGGAAGTACGCCATCGGGAGATCGTGGAGCAGCGCGGCCGTATCCTCGAGCGCGGCCGCGTCCTCGCCGGGGAACCCGACCAGCACGTCGGAACCGAGACCGAGATCCGGGATGCGGGCGGCGGCCCGTTCGACGAGGCGCCGGTAGTCTGCGGCCCGGTAGCGTCGGTTCATGGCGTCGAGAATGCGGTCGTTCCCGCTCTGCAAGGGGATGTGGAGGTACCGACAGAGTTTGGAAGGGCTGCTCATGTATTCGATGAACTCGTCAGAGACCGTCGTCGGCTCGATAGAGGAGATGCGAATGCGGGCCAGGCCGGGGAGCGTCTCGAGGCGCCGGATTACGTCCAACAACGACAGACCCTGGTGGTCGTATCGTCCGATGTTGACGCCGGTCAGGACGAGTTCGCGATGGCCCTGCCCGACAAGGGCCTCGGCTTCGCGGAGGAGGTCGTCCAGGATGCGGCTGCGTTCGTGGCCCCTCGCGAACGGAATCAGGCAGAAGCTGCACATGAAGTTGCAGCCGTCCTGGACCTTGAGCAACGCTCTGGTCGTATCGGCATAGGCTGTCCCAGGGAGCGAAAAATCCTCACGGTCGATGGATTTGCGATAAAGGACTTCCGGGGCCGGGCGTTTGGCCAACGCCTCCGGCGCGGGTAGATAGTCCGGCAGCTGCATCTTGTAGTGGGTCCCCACCAGGAGGTCGATGCCAGGGACCTGTTGGAGCCGCCCGGTTCCGGTCTGGGCATAACACCCCGTCACCGCCACGAAGGCGTTCGGCGAGCGGCGAAGCGTCTTCCGAATCGCGTACCGGCAATCCTTCTCGGCCTCTTCGGTCACGGAGCAGGTGTTGAGTACCAGGAGATCGGTGTCCGCACCGAAGGGAACGACTTCATAGCCCTTGCGACGCAGCCCGTCGGCGAGGACGGCGGTCTCGGCCTGACTCAGGCGGCAGCCTAACGTATGTAGCGCTGCGCGGGGTGCGGGAGAACTCATAAAACACGCATTATACGGAACGACTTCGACTGGCGGCAACCGATGTCCTTCTCCGCCCCCACTTCGCAGGGCCGCGACGGTTTTCCCGCGAAGTGGCGACCAGGGATAGGAGCGAACAGGCCTACTGCGGTCAGAACCGTTCAACCCAATCCGTAGAGTCCAAATATGCGCCATTCTCCGCGTGAGCATTCTTGAAAGGGAGTCCCGATTCGTGAGAAATTGCTAAGTACATTTGCCACTCAGTCAGACGGAGCCGGGAGTTCCCTTCGTTCGAATACGATCCGCACTCGTGGCGCAGCTCGCCGGGAGGTTCGGTGGCCGCAGGATCCGGTCAATACAACGAAGAGGAATCGGGCTCTTCGTTCTCTGACGGTCGTCCCCCTTTCTGATGCCGGATCGGGTGCCAACGTCTTCTCCCAGTCTCAGATCTGCGACGGTGTCTCCCTCGGAGCTCCGCGAACTCCGCGTCGTGGCCATCGGTGCCTCGGCCGGCGGACTCTCGGCGCTGGAACGATTCTTTAGTACGCTCCCTCCGAAGCCTGGCGCCGCTTTCGTCGTCATCCAGCATCTCAGCCCCGATTACCCCAGTCACATGCAGGAACTCTTGGCGAGGCACACAGAAATGCCGGTGCAGCTTGCGCGGCATGGGCAGGTGATTGAGGCCGACCACTGTTATTTGATCCCGCCGGGGAAATTGCTGACCCAGTATGAAGGGAGATTGGTGGTCGAGGATCGGGGGGACGCCCCGCTGCATGAGCCCATCGATCAGTTTTTTCGGAGTCTGGCGACGTATGGCTCCCATGCCGCAGCCGTGATTCTGACTGGAACCGGTTCGGATGGGAGTCGGGGGTCCAGGCGGTGGATGAGGCCGGTGGCGCGGTGTTCGTTCAAGACCCGGGCGAAGCGGAGTTTCCCGGGATGCCCAGCAGTGCGCTGGATGCCGTGCGCGCCGACATGGTCGGTGATCCTGGGACCTTGGCGCTCGCGATCTATTGGTGGGTGCATCACCAGCCAGGGGAGAGTGCGCCGTCCCAGGGCGAAAAGGTGACGACCTATCAGGCCATCCTGGCTCACTTGCAGGCCACCTACGGCATCGAATTTAATCTGTACAAACAGGGCACGATTCTTCGCCGTCTGGAGCGGCGGATGAGCAAGCACGCCATCTCCGGGCTGCCGGACTACCTGACGTTGCTGAGCAACAATCGGGAGGAATCCGATGCGCTGTTGGACGATCTGCTCATCGGGGTGACGTCGTTCTTCCGGGATCAGCGGGTGTTCGAGCATCTCCGTGCGGACATCATTCCGGCGTTGGTGCGCCGGCGCATGGACGAGCCGGAGATTCGCGTCTGGGTCGCGGGCTGCGCCACGGGTGAAGAGGCGTATGCGTTGGCCATGTTGCTCCACGAAGCGGCCTCGGTGCAGAACTATCCCGGAAGGTTGCGGATCTTCGCGACCGATGTGCATCGTGCCACTCTCGAAACGGCGAGCCACGGCACCTATGCGCTGGAGCCGTTGGATGCGGTCCCCGCGGACTTGTTCGATCGGTATGTCCTGCGGCAGCCAGGGGCGGTTGACCCCTGCGCTCCGCAAGCTGGTCGTCTTCGCTCCCCACAATGTGCTGGCCGATCCCGCGTTCACGCGGATCGATCTGATCAGTTGCCGCAACCTGCTCATCTATTTCGATACCAAGGCGCATGAAGACGTGCTGCAAACCTTTCTCCATGCGCTGAACCGTGACGGGCTGCTGCTCTTGGGTTCGAGCGAGGGGCTGGGAACGTTGCACGAGTGTTTTTCCGTCGTGGATGCGCGCCTCAAGGTGTTCCGAAAAATCCGCGGCGTCTCGCCCCCGTCGAGCCGTCCCCATTTGTATATGCGCAAGGGCCCCTATCCGCATCTGCCTGCGCGCCGCACCCTTGTGCGCGCTGAACCCACGGAGGCGGAGGGGCGATTCCTGGCGGTGTACGATTTGATCGCCGCGCAGTGCGGGGTGTCGGGATTGCTCATGGACGAGCAGGGGCGACTCCTCCACGTCTTCGGTGATGCTGCCCGGATGCTGACCATCCGTGCCGGACGCCAGCCGGATGAGGCCATCAGTCTGCTCCCCGACGCGTTACAGGAACCGGCCCGAACCCTCTTGCGGCGGGCGCTACTCGCCAAGCACGTGTGCCGATCCGAGGCCATCAGTGTGCCCTCCCTCTCCCACCCCGTCGCCTGGATCTTGACGGCCACGCCGTTCATGGCCCGCGAGAACGGGAACTATGTCTTGCTCTCCGCTCATCAGGATGTCGAATCCCCGCGGGAGGCCGTGCCCACGGTGCCGCTCTCGGTGGATTTGGAGGAGTGCTACAAGGCGCGTGTCGCCGACTTGGAGCGTGAAGTCACGGCCGTGCGGAAAAATCTTCAGACGACCGTCGATGAGTTGCAAACGACGAACGAAGAATTGCAGTCGAGCAATGAGGAACTGCAATCCGCCAACGAAGAATTGCAATCGGCCAATCAGGAATTGCAGTCGGTCAACGAGGAACTGCACACGGTCAATTCCGAATACGATCAAAAACACCGGTTGCTCGCGGACCTGATCCGGGATCACGACAATCTGCTCCACAATACGGAAGTGGGGATCATCTTTGTCGACAATGAGTGCCGCATCCGGCGGTTCAATCCGGCGGCGACGCGCCTGTTTCGTCTCATTCCCCGGGATGTTGGGCGAAATCTTGCGGATATTACGTCGGATGTGGCGGATATCTCGGAGTTTCAGAAGGCCCTCGCCCGCGTGTTGGCCGCAGGCATCCAGCAGGAGCAGACGGTGGATGCGCCGAACGGATCGTCCCACTTGTTGCGCCTGACGCCCTATCGAACCGAGGCTTCTACGGTAGAGGGCGTGCTGATTACGGCGACGGACATTACGAAACAGCGCCAGCTCGAGGAACAGGTTCGCCATGGTCAGCGGCTCGAGGCCATTGGGCGACTGGCCGGCGGGATTGCGCACGATTTCAACAATCTGCTGTGCGGCATTCAGGGGTATGCCCAATTGCTGGAAGAGCGGACCAGGGATGAAGAGCAACTGAGGCCCTTGCGGGCGATCCAGGAGGCCGCCACCCAGGCGGCGTCCTGGACCGCCAATCTGCTGGCGTTCGGGCGCAAGGCCAAGGTTGAGTCAAAGCCCCTGGATCTCCATCAGATGGTTCGTGCCGCCCTGAACTTGGCTGCCACCAATCTGCAGGCCGGGATTCGGCTTCGTGTCGGTCTCGATGCGCCCAGAAGCGTGGTGGTGGGAGACGGCGCGCAATTGCAGGCCATGGTGCTGAACCTGCACATCAACGCCAAAGACTCCATGCCGCGGGGAGGGGCGATTACGATCACGACTCGCCTGGCAGCGTTGGACCTGGAGAAGGCCGCTGCCCTTCGTCCCGCGGTGCCTGCGGGGCCCTATCTGTTGCTGGGTATTGCCGATGAAGGGGAGGGGATCGCCTCCGAGTATCTGGACCACCTGTTTGAGCCGTTCTACGCCACCAAGGGCGCCGGGGGGAACGGGTTGGGCTTGGCTGCCGTGTACGGAACGGTGTCCGAACACGGGGGCGGCATTCAACTTGAAACAAGCGAGCAGGGGACACGATTCATCGTGCACCTGCCGCTGGCGGGGGAAGATGTGGTCTTGGCGCCGAGGGGCGGCATGCGGGGGCCCCTGCAGCGGGGTGTAGGATCGGTCTTGGTCGTCGACGACCAGGTCTCCATCCGGGAAATGGTCTCCGATTTCTTGGGTGGACTCGGCTATACGGTCACCCTGGCGGACAGTGGCCACCGGGCGATTGCGACGTACCAGCAGCATGGACCGTTCGATCTCGTTTTGCTCGATGTCACGATGCCGGGCATGAACGGCGTGGAGGTGTTTCGAGTGCTGCGAGATATGGACCCCGCCGCGCGGATTCTGCTGACGGCCGGTCAAACGTTCGGGCAGGTTGATGACGAATTGTTCCACCAGGGGGCTTTGCGGGTTCGTCAAGAAACCGTTCGACCTCGCCGATGTGTCCGCCCTGGTGGCCAAACATATCCGACGCTCGGGAGCGGACCCGGGTTTGACGTGAGAGCCTTGTCGGGAGGTGAGTATGGCGTCATGCCATGACATGGACCTGCGAGATAGTGGCACGATTGCGCTGGATCTCGATGCGCATTTGATCATTCGAAGGGTCGATCGTGCCTGGGATTTGAGAGCCGATAGCTTCGGCGCGGACCGTTATCTTGGGCTCTCCTTGGTGGGGACCTCGTTGCTGGATCATATCGCAGGCACTACCACCCGTGAATTTTATCGACGGCTCTACGCGCGAGTGGCGCAATCGGCGGCGACCGTACACTTGCGCTACCGCTGTGACGCCCCGGACCGGATTCGTCACATGGAATTGGAAATTGTCCCGCTGAAGGATGGATTTCGCTGCCGGCACCACACCCGGGCGGTCGTGCCGCTCGACCAGCCACCATCGCGGTATGCCTTTCTGAAAACGGACTTCTCGTCACAGATGCCCTGGTGCAGCCGGTGTATGGCCGTCGAGTGGGAAGGAGCCTGGGTCCCGTTCGAGACTGCGGTTGAGCGGGGGTGTGAATTCGGGTCCCAAGCCCTGCCGGTGCATTGCACCATCTGTCCCCCTTGTCAGGCTGACCTCCATCGATTGATGCAGGCCGTCCTGCCCGCAGAAGTCTCCGGGGAGGAAGCGGGGTGCCGCTAAGGCACGCCGTCTTCCCGGCCTGGCCCTGCTGGACGAAATCCTTCGGGTCGCCGGTTCCGGTTGTGCTCCTCCAGCATCGGTCCGTGGGGTTGGACAGGTCCTTGCTCGACGAATCCACCCGTGGCGAGTGTGCATCCTCTCTGCGTTGACAGCGAAGTGAACAGCCGATAAAGTGAGCGGACCGATTCATCGCGAGAGGAGGTATCGTGATGCGCGTGATCCATTGGGGCCTGCTGACCCTTGCGCTGGTACTGCCCACTTCCACCGCATTCACGGCGCCTTACGGTCCCTTGCCGACGGAGCCCGAGTACGAGGTTCGAGTCGACGAACTGTATGATCACGAAGCCCGCCTATTCATTTTGCTCTACTCGCTGAAGGGCAATGGGGAGGTGGATTACATCACCGGCCGCCCGGTGTTGGAGTACTCCCGAAGCAACTACGGCAACCCCGTGTACTATACCGATCAAAACCCGTTGTTCTATTGGTGGAATCACACTATGTGGAATGACCCTGAAATGGACGGGGTGAACGGGAACGAGCGGGTCTACCAGGAAAATATCGACTTCGACATCTCCCGCTACAAACCCTGCGTGTTCAACGGACAGCTCTGCTGAACACGTTGGTCTGCCAATGCGCCGGTCCTCCTTCCCCGGGGCACTCCGGGCCGGCCTCCACCCGCTGTCGGAACCCCACATTTGGATGCTGTGTGGCTCAGCCTGTGATAGAAGGCTGGAGGGACCGTCCGCTCCGTCCGTTCCGCTGACCGCATGTTGAGGACCCTCGCCAATCGCCGAATCGCCGTGATGTTGCCCTTGGGGTTTGCCTCGGGGCTGCCGCTGGCCTTGACCGGTGGCACGCTGCAGGCCTGGCTCACGATGGCCCAGGTTGATCCCAAGACCATCGGGACCTTCACGCTCATCGGTTTGCCCTATGCACTCAAGTTCTTATGGGCCCCGTTCATGGATCGGTTCACGCCGCCCTGGTTGGGCCGGCGCCGCGGGTGGATGGTGGCCACCCAATGGAGCCTGATGCTCGGCGTGGCGCTCATGGCCATGATCGATCCGGGGCATTCGCCATTGTGGCTGGGGGCCATGGCGCTGCTGGTCGCCTTTCTTTCCGCGTCGCAGGATATCGTCTTCGATGCCTATCGGACGGAAGCTCTGCAGCCTCCGGAGCGGGGGTTTGGCGCTGCGGTGTGGGTCAACGGCTACCGGCTGGCGATGATCCTCTCCTCGGTGGTGGCCTTGGTTCTGGCGGACCACATCGGGTGGTCGAACACCTATCTGGTCATGGCTGCCGCAATGGGTGTCGGTCTGGCCGGCATTTGGGCCGGACCGGAACCGCCGACCACCCAGGGCGCTCCGGTCACGATCGAGGAAGCCATCGTCGGGCCGTTGACGGAGTACTTTGCGCGTCCGTCGGGGCTGCTGCTCTTGCTGCTGGTCGCTCTCTACAAGGTCGGGGATGCCTTCGCCGGGTCGCTACAATCATTGTTTTTGATTCGTGGGCTCGGCTTTTCTGCGACCGATGTCGGATACGTGAAAGGCGTGGGGATCGGGCTCACGTTGCTGGGTGCGTTGCTGGGCGGGATCGGGATGACCCGCTTGGGGCTGTTCCGGTCGCTGCTGCTGTTCGGGGCGGGCCAGGCGCTGTCGAACCTTGGGTTCGTGTGGTTGGCCACGGCTGGCAAGAGCTACGGGGTCCTGCTGGTCGCCATCGGCTTGGAAAACCTGACGGGCGGCATGGGCACGGCGGCGTTCGTCGCGTTGGTCATGGCCCTGTGCCATACCAAGTACACGGCAACCCAATTCGCGCTCCTGTCCTCCGTCGAAGCCTTGGGGCGGGTGCTTCTAGGACGCCCGTCGGCCGATCTGGTGGAGATGATGGGGTGGGGCTCCTTCTTCTTCGTCACGTTCCTGGCGGCGCTGCCGGGGCTCGCGCTGCTGTGGTTTTTGCGGCAGGACGTGCAGCGGGCCGAATCGGCCCAGGGCAAGCCTGTCGCGCCTCCGCCCCTCGACTGACCCGCCGCTAGCGTTTGATGCGGCGCTGCAGGAACAGGATGAACAGCATGAGCACCGGGAGCGGGGCGAAGACGAAGGGAACCAGCCACAACCACACGTTCTTCCCCCGTACCCGCGCCTGATCGATCATCCACACGAAGCCCCACGCCACAAGGCCGAAATAATTGAGCGCCATCCATCGCGTGGTGTGAATCTTGAGCCCGCTGCTGCTATCCGCGGGGCCTTCGATCAGGAAGAGCACCAGCAGCAGCAGAAAACTCCCCAACAACGCGGCGACCAGCCGCTTACTCCAGACATACATGACCAATCCTCCTACGGGAGCGGCCGCGGGGCCTGCGCTCCGGTGTGCGAGCGGGCGTAGGCTACTGAGGGCCTCGTCCATTGTCAAACCAGCCGGAGGGCTGGGCCAAGGGCCGTCCATCGGGGTGCGCCACGGCTCCGTCACGGTTCGAGCTGACCGCGGTGCTCCCGTGGGACCGCAGCCTGTCGGGGGCTGGAAGGCCTAAATTTTTTTACCTAGGTGACGTTGGTCTGGTCAAGTTGGGGGTCTTTCGAGGGCCTCAGCCTGTGGATAAGGTGCCAGAAATTTGCGGCAAACCGGCTTCCATTGTGGCTTCAGAGGTATTCACAGGCTATCCAGCCATTTCACAGTCGATCCACAATATTTAGCGTTGACAGGAGGGTCGACTCGCTATATATAGGTGCCAACATACTTCGTGGCATCTTTCACGAAGCCGCAATTGTCGCAGATCGGTCGCTTCATCCGCCACATTTCAATCCAACCTTCACCGCAGCGGTGACCTCCAAGGAGGCAAGGCCGTGAGAATTGAACGTCGATTCACGAAGCGAGGCGAGGGGCCCTACGCACACATCCAGTTCGTGAGCCGTTCGTCCGAGATTAGAAATCCGGATGGCTCCGTGGTGTTCAAGGTGGAGGATATCCAGATTCCGGATTCCTGGACACAGCTCGCCATCGATATTTTGGCGCAGAAGTATTTCCGCAAGGCCGGCGTGCCCCAGGTGGATGCCGAGGGGAAGCCCCTCACGAATCCGGATGGCACTCCGAAGCTCGGTCCCGAGCGTGATGCCCGCCAGGTGTTCGAGCGGCTCGCCGGATGTTGGACTCATTGGGGGAAGCAGTCCCACTATTTCAAGACCGATGAAGACGCCACGGCCTTCCACGACGAGTTGTGTTACATGCTCGCCAAGCAGATGGCCGCGCCGAATTCGCCGCAGTGGTTCAATACCGGCCTCCACTATGCCTACGGACTGTCGGGCCCGGCGCAGGGACACTATTACGTCGATCCGGCCACGCGCGAGGTCGTGAAAGCGACCAATGCGTTCGAACATCCCCAGCCCCATGCCTGTTTCATCCAGTCGGTCGACGATGATTTGGTGAACGACAACGGCATCATGGACTTGTGGGTGCGCGAGGCGCGGCTCTTCAAGTACGGCTCCGGCACCGGGACCAATTTCTCGCGTCTCCGTGGCGATGCCGAGCCCCTCTCCGGCGGCGGTCGCTCGTCCGGCCTCATGTCCTTTCTGAAGATCGGCGATCGGGCCGCCGGCGCGATCAAGTCCGGCGGAACGACCCGCCGGGCTGCCAAGATGGTCTGTTTGGATTTGGATCATCCGGATATCGAAGAATTCATCGACTGGAAAGTGATCGAAGAGCAGAAGGTCGCCGCTATGGTGGCCGGCTCCAAAATCAGCGCCGAGCGGCTCAATGCGGTGCTGAAGGCCTGCCATGTTCTCGATGCGGCGGGCCAGGGCCGGCTTGAACTGGATCCCAAGGCCAACGCGCCGCTCCGGGCCGCGATGGCGGCCGCCCGGCAGGCGCATGTGCCGGAGGCCTATATCCAGCGGATGTTCTCCTATGCCAAACAGGGCTACACGCACTTTGTCTTTCATGAGTACGACACGAATTGGGACGGGAAGGCCTATCAAACGGTTTCCGGCCAGAATTCGAACAACAGCATTCGCATTCCCAATGCCTTCTTCGAAGCGTTGGACGCGGACGGCGACTGGCATTTGACGCGGCGGACCGACGGGAAAGTCGTCAAGACGATCAAGGCCCGGCAATTGTGGGATCAAATCGCCTGGGCGGCTTGGACGTGCGCCGATCCGGGAACGCAGTACGACACCACGATCAACGAATGGCATACTTGCCCGAAAGACGGCCGCATCAACGCGTCCAATCCGTGCTCCGAGTACATGTTTTTGGATGACACGGCCTGCAATCTGGCCTCCCTCAATCTGGCCACCTTCTTTACCGAGGCAGGGGAGTTCCAGCTGGAGGATTTCCGCCATGCCGTGCGGCTCTGGACCGTCGTGTTGGAAATCAGCGTCCTGATGGCCTCCTTCCCCAGCCGGGCGATTGCGGAGAAGAGTTACGAGTATCGGACGCTCGGATTGGGGTACGCCAACTTGGGCAGTGTGCTGATGCGGCAGGGAATCCCCTACGATTCGTCCACGGCGTTGGCGATTTGCGGCGCGATCACCGCGATCATGACGGGCGAGTCCTACGCCACCTCCGCGGAGATGGCCGCCGGACTGGGCCCCTTCCCCGGCTATGCGCGCAATCGTGAGGCCATGCTGCGGGTCATGCGCAACCATCGCCGCGCGGCCTACAACGCCCCGGTCGAGGAATATGAAGGATTGACGGTGCCTCCCATGGGCATCCAACCGGAACAGTGTCCGCCGGAGCTGCTCATCGCAGCCCGCCGCGCGTGGGACCGGGCCCTGGAGTTGGGGATGGCCTACGGGTATCGGAACGCGCAGGTCTCCGTCATTGCGCCGACCGGCACGATTGGTCTGGTCATGGACTGCGACACCACGGGGATCGAACCCGACTTCGCGTTGGTGAAATTCAAGAAGCTGGCCGGCGGCGGCTACTTCAAGATCATCAACCAGAGCGTGCCGCAGGCGTTGCGCACGTTGGGGTATACCGACCAGCAGATACAGGACATTTCCATCTACTGTACCGGGCACAAGACCCTGGTCGGTGCGCCGTTCATCAACCATGACACGCTGAGGGAGAAGGGCTTCGACCAGGCGGCCCTCGAGCGGTTGGAGCAGGCGCTCGGCCAGGCGTTCGACATCCAGTTTGCGTTCAATAAGTGGACGTTGGGAGAGGAGTTTTGCCGCGAGCAGCTGAAGGTGACCGAGGCGCAACTCAGCGATCCCAAGTTTCACCTGCTGAAAGCGCTGGGGTTCCCGCAAGAGGAAATCGTCGCCGCCAACGACTATTGCTGCGGCACGATGACGGTCGAAGGGGCGCCCCATCTGCGCTCCGAACACTTGCCCGTCTTCGATTGCGCCAACCGGTGCGGGCGCTTGGGGCAGCGGTACATCGCGGTGGATGCCCATATTCGGATGATGGCGGCCGCGCAGCCGTTCATCAGCGGCGCCATCAGCAAGACGATCAACATGCCTGCCGACGCGTCCGTCCAGGATGTCAAAGCAGCGTACCTCCTGTCGTGGAAATCGATGGTCAAGGCGGTGGCGCTCTATCGGGACGGCTCCAAGTTGAGCCAGCCGTTGAACGCGTCGACGGACGCCGGCGAGGCGGCCGATCATAAGCCGGATGTCATGGCCGCCGCGGAGAAGGCGGCCGAGCGCGTGCTGGTGCGGTATCGCTATCTCGGCAAGCGGCGTCCGCTCCCGTCCCGACGGAGCGGGTACACGCAGAAGGCCGTCGTGGGCGGGCACAAGATTTACCTGCGGACGGGCGAATACGCCGACGGTACGTTGGGTGAAATCTTCCTCGACATGCACAAGGAAGGGGCCGCCTTCCGCAGCCTGATGAACTGTTTCGCCATTGCGATTTCGTTGGGGTTGCAACACGGCGTGCCCTTGGAAGAGTACGTCGAAGCGTTCGTGTTTACGCGCTTCGAGCCGAACGGGCCGGTGCGGCTGAACGACCGTATCAAGATGTCCACTTCCATCATCGACTACATCTTCCGCGAGTTGGCGGTCACCTACCTGGAGCGGTACGACTTGGCCCAGGTGGTGACGGAAGACCTGCGGATGGATTCGATGAAGAAGGACGAGCAGGATGCGGAGTGTATGAGCGAAGAGGCCGATCCGGAGTTTCTGGCCTCCTCGACCTCGGTCCGGCCGGAATACTTTCCCGAGCGGCACGGGGTCATCGGACGGGCCACCCCGAATGGCAATGGGAAGAGCAATGGAAACGGCACTGGAAGCGTCACCCATCGGGTGGAACTCACCCGGGAGACCCTCACGTTGACCGCGGAAAAAGTAGCCCGGCAGCAGGGTTATGAAGGCGATCCGTGCCAGGAGTGCAAGCGCTTGACGATGGTGCGGAACGGAACCTGCCTGAAGTGCATGACCTGCGGCGCCACCAGCGGCTGCTCGTAAGCGATGGGGGAGGGGACCGGTCGATCTCCCGATGGAACCGGTTGTCGATGCGGCAGCCGTCCGTGATGACTGGCACCGTCGGGGGTTCTCTTGCGCTGTTTGGGTTGATCCGCCGGGCCAAGTGTGGGAGGATTACGTCCACACAACCGACGAGCTGCTGATGCTGCTTGAGGGCACCCTCGAGTTGGAGTTCGGCGGACGTCGGGTCAGGCCGGCGGTCGGCGAAGAACTCTTCATCCCAGCCCGGGTTCGGCATTCGGTCCGAAATCTGGGGCGTGGGTGGGCCCGCTGGCTTTACGGCTACAAACTCTCAGCGTCGGAGTAGCGTTCATGCCTACAGCTACGCAACTGGTCATCGCAGGGCAGAGCAAGCCTGGATTTATCGCTCAGGTGGTGTCGGTGCTTGCGGAGGCGAAGGTCAATATCAAGGCCTTCTCGGCTCCGGAGGTTTCGGGGAAGGGGCACGTTCGGCTCCTCGTGTCCGACCCCGAGCAGGCCCGGACGGCGTTGAAAGTCGCCAAGATCAAAGCCCGCGAGGAAACGGCGCTGGTGCTCAGTTTGGAAAACCGTCCAGGAGCCTTCTCCGATGTCGCTGAAGTGCTGCGTCGAGCCCGTATCAACATCAAGTGCGGCTATTGCACTCCCTCGCGGGAGGGCAGCCGCGCGATCGTGGTGTTGACCGTGTCGAACACGGACAAGGCACTGAGTTTGCTTCGAGGGCGATCGCTCGACGAATTTTAGCCGGGTCACCCATGGACTTCCGGCCTGCGGTTTCCGGGTAGGCGATGGTCGCAGGGACCCGTCCGTCCGACGTGCTCTTCTTTTCCTCCTCCTTCCATCGGTCCTGTCTCAGCGCCATGGTTCTGGCCGGTCTGTTTCTGACCCTGGATGGGTGTGCCGGCGGTCGGTCGCAGAAGGTGTCCTATCCGCCCGGATATCCAATCGGGTACGTCGAACGCGGGGAAGCCTCCTGGTATGGGCCGGGCTTCCACGGTCACAAGACCGCCAACGGGGAAATCTACGACATGAATCGGATGACGGCGGCTCACCGCACCCTGCCGCTCGGGTCGGTGGCGGTCGTACGGTCCCTGAGCAATGGCCGGGAAATCACCGTTCGGATCAATGACCGGGGGCCATTTGCACGGGGGCGGATCCTGGACCTTTCCTATGCGGGTGCCCAGGCGCTACACATGGTGGGAAACGGGACCGATGAAGTGGAGCTTCGGGTCGTGTCCTACCAGGGGGCTCTGGATCGACTGGCACCGCTCAGGGTCCAAGTGGGCTCATTTTCCGATCTTCAGAACGCTCATGCCCTGCTCGCACAGTTGGAATTGGCTCAATACAACGCCCGATTGGTGCGGGGCAGTTATCAAGGGCGGTTTACCTATCGGGTGCAGGTCGGATATTTCCATTCTGAGGACCAGGCCCTGGTGGCGGCGAGGCGGTTGAGCGCTCAGTTTCGGGTTGATCCGGTCATCGTGCGGGACGAAAGCCCTTGAATTTCGCAGTCTCTCCGCCGCTTCCGGAGCGGATAGGAGCGATAAGCCATTGATAACAATAATGAATATATCGCAATGGCAAAATGCCAATTATCTTGAGTCGTTGGCCTGCCTATGCTAAAAATTTAGGGGTCGTCATACTTATGGGCCAAGAACCAGACCCAGCCAGTCAGTATCTCCATCCGGACTCCAATTCAGCGGCGCCAGCTGTATCTGCGACTGAATGCCTCGAACCCCTCGATTATACGGGCGATGAGGATTAGCTAATCCCTGGCTTCAGGGAGTAAGCCTATGTCGGACCTTGTTGTCCTATTAACCCTCATCCTTCTCTCGGCCGTCATTTCAGCCGCCGAGATCGGCTTCTTTGCCGTCAGCGAAACACGCCTCCGCGCCATGGCGGAGGGCGGAAACAAGCGGGCGGCACTCGCCCACCGGTTGCGCCAGAATCCCCAGCGGCTTCTGTCCACCATTATGATCGGGGACAACCTGATCAATGCCTTAGTGCCGTCCTATACGACCCTGTTGATTATCAAGCTGTTCGACAATCAGGCCTTTGGCGGGTGGGTGCAAGGGTTGGCGGAAGCGTTGGCGGTGGCCTTAGGTGCTCTGACCTTCGTGCTGATGATCTTCGGGGATGTGGTACCGAAGACCCTGGCCGCCAAGTATGCGGAACAGGTCGCCCTGATGATGGCCTATCCGGTCTATGGGATCCAAATCGCCCTCAAACCCTTGCTCTACGTCTTGGAGCCGGTCATCGACAAGGCCACGGGCGGGAAGGGATTGAACGTTCCCTTCGTCACGGAAGAAGAGTTGCGGATCATGCTCGACGTGGGCAGCAAGTCCGGGATGATCGAAAGTCACGAAGCGCGCATGATCAACCGCGTCTTCCAACTGAACGACCTGACGATCGACCATGCCATGACGCCCCGGCAGTTTGTCTTTTCTTTGGATGCCAGCCTCCGACTGGACGAAGCTAGGGAGCATCTCTTCCGGTCCAAACACTCCCGCATTCCAGTCGTGGACGGCAGCCTCGATAACGTGATCGGCATTCTCTATAAGAACCGCGCCCTGACCGAACTCGCCAAGGGCAACTCCCAAATCCGGCTACGGGACATCGCCCAGCCGCCGCTGTTCGTGCCGACGAAGAAGACCGCCGATGAGCTGATGAAGCAGTTCCAGCAGGAAAAGCGGCATATGGCGATCGTGGTCAACGAATTCGGCGGGGTGGTCGGGCTGGTCACCCTGGAGGATATTCTGGAAGAAGTCGTCGGGGACATCCTCGACGAGACGGATCAGAGCGAGGAGCTCATCAAACGGGTGGGCAAGAACCAGCTCATCGTGCATGGGCGCACCGAAGTCCGCCGCATCAACGAGTTTCTCAAGCTGGATTTGGATGAAGAGGCCAACACGATTAGCGGGTTGATTCAGGAGCACCTGGGCCGCATTCCCATCGTGGGCGAAGAGGTTCAGCTCAATGAATGCCGCCTCATCGTGCAGGATGCGGATCAGAAATCGATCAAGCGCGTGCAAATCCTCAAGGAAGAGAAGACCACCCCCTTGGCCGAGCCGGTCAACGTCCAGGCCAGCTAGTCCCGAGCTCCTCCGGGTTCCGTTCCAGCCAGTGCCTCAAAGTCTGCTTCGCTCAGGATGGTAATTCCCAGGGTGCGGGCCTGGTCGAGTTTCGATCCGGCATCGCTCCCGGCCACCACGAAATCCGTCTTCTTGCTGACGCTCGACGCAACGCGGCCCCCAAGGGCCTCGACGCGCCGTTTGGCGTCCTCCCTTGCCCACCGTTCCAATCCGCCGGTGAAGACCACGCTCTTGCCGGCAAACGGACCGCCCGCCGCCTTCGAGACCGAACGGGGGCGACTTTCAATGATCACGCCGGCGTCGAGCAGTTTCGCCAGGACCCGTTGATTGCCGTCCTCCCGGAAAAAGCGCGCGACGCTGCGGGAAATTTCCGGGCCGATTTCGTGAATCTGCTGCAGGTCGGGCTCTTCCGCAGCCATCAGGGGGCTTAGTGCGCCGTAGTGGTCCGCCAGAACGCGCGCGACGTGTTGCCCGACTTGGCGGATGCCCAGCCCCATGAGGAACCGGTCGAGCGGAATCGTCCGTCGTTGCTCGATGGAGCCCAGGAGCAGAGAGGCAGATCGGTCGGCAAAGCCCTCGAGCGTCAGCAGGTCGGCTTTGGTCAGGCGGTAGAGGTCGGCGATGTCGTGGACCAACCCGCGATCCACCAATTGGGCGACGGTCTTTTCTCCGAGCCCGTCGATATCCACGGCCGATTTGGAAGCAAAGTGCTGGATGCCGCCCTTGATCTGCGCCTCGCAGACTGCCTGCCCGGTGCAATAGTAATAGGCGCCTTCCCGAGCGACGGCCGACCGGCAGACCGGACACTGTGACGGCATCTCGAAGGCCGATGGCCGTGTCTCGCCCGGGACGTCGATACGTTCGGCAATGGCCGGAATCACGTCCCCGGCGCGTTCCACCTTCACGGTATCGCCCACCCGAATGTCCTTGCGAGCCACCTCGTCGGCATTGTGGAGCGTCGCCCGGCTGATGGTGACTCCGCCGACCTCGACCGGCTTCAGGAGCGCCACCGGCGTAAGGGTGCCCGTCCGTCCGACGGACACGACGATCTCCTGCACCGTGGTGATCTCCTTGCGCGGCGCAAATTTGAAGGCAATGGCCCAACGGGGGCTGCGCGATTTGGTGCCGAGGCGCTCCTGCCATGCGCGCCGGTTCACTTTCACGACCAGGCCGTCGATTTCAAACGCCAGCCGGTCCCGCGCCGCTTCCATCTGACGGTGGGCGTCCACGACATCGTCGATCGTGGCGCAGCGGGATCGCTGCACCGGGACGGGCAGGCCCCACGCGGCCATCAATGCCAACTCCTCCCAGTGTGTGGCCGGGGCCTCCGTGGAAAGGGCCATGATTTCATAGCAAGTCACGACCAAGGGACGCTGGGCCGTGATTCGTGAATCCAATTGGCGGACGGATCCAGAGGCGGCGTTGCGAGGGTTGGCGAAGGCCTCCTCCCCACGTTCGGTCATGCGGCGGTTGAGGGCGTGGAAATCCTCCAGCCGCATGTAGACCTCTCCGCGGAGGACGAGGTGTGCCGGGGGATGGCCGGCGCTGCGCAGCTGCAGCGGCAGGGAGCGCATGGTGCGGAGATTGATCGTGACGTCTTCCCCGGTGGTGCCGTCTCCGCGGGTGGCGCCGCGGGAAAACCGTCCGTGGTCGTACACCAGTTCGATCGAGAGTCCGTCGAACTTGGGTTCCACGGTGTACTCGACCTCCTCGCGTTCCAACTCGCGTTTCACTCGCTTGTCGAAGGCCCGGACCTCTTCGGGGTCCATGAGCGAGTCGAGGCTCAGCATCGGCCGCTCGTGCGCCACTTTGGTGAGGGTGTCGAGAGGCGGCGCCCCCACGCGCTGCGTGGGAGAGTCGGGGGTGATCAAGTCCGGATGAGCGGCTTCGAGCGCCTCGAGTTCGCGGAAGAGCGTGTCGTAGGCCGTGTCCGAAATCTCAGGGCGGTCCTTCACGTAATACAGATAGTCGTGCCCGCGGATCGCCTCGCGGAGGGCCTCGATTTTCCTCTGGATGTCGGGTGTGGACATGGCAGCGAGCCTTTCAACGGATGAAACGGGCGGCGTAGCTACGGATCTCGTGACCGTTCAGCACGTGGAAACGGCGCAGCCGATCGATGGTCGCGCCGTTGAAGCGGGCCAAGGGAATCGGTATCAGCCGCTTGCCGAAGCGCCGGGCGAGCTGCCGCCACCGCGCTTTGGGCGGCCCGGGCGCCACGAGTACGATGTGCGGCTCCCGGGAGTGGCAGGCTGCCCCCGCAATCAATCGTTCCTCCAGCGTGTCGGCGAACGCCAGCGAGGGGTCGGTCCAGAGGTCGGGGATCGGGCGGGGCGGGAAGAGGAAGAGCGCGCCGCCGTAGCGCGATTGTCCCACCCCGGGGCCGACCAAGTGCTCCAGAAAATCCGTCGCGTAAAACGAGAGGGTGGATTCCTCCAGGTGTTCGGCGTACCAGGTCGCCCGCCAGGTGTAGCGGCCGGGATCGGCAGGCGTATCGAAGAGAAACACCACCACCTCCACGTTGCCGCGCGCGGGCGGGATGTCCTTGACGTAAATGTCCATCCGGGCCGGGAGCCGCTGGGTGTCGCCGTGGCCCGCCGCCCGTTGCTTGCGCGGCCAGTTGCGAAGGCTTTCCCGCAAGTCGATGCCGTCCTTGAGCGACGTGCTGAACTTGTCGACCTTGGCCAAGTCGGCGCCCAGCCAGGCGCGCGCCTGATCCCGCACGTGGCTGGTGAAACTCTCGATCTTCTGATCTTCCGGGGGCCAGGAACACTGCCGGTGGGGATCCCACTGGAGCCCCCATCGGCGGTGGGTCATCGGGGAGGGTTCCGGCCGGAGCGAGAGCGAGCGCCAGACCATCGGCTGGCCGAGCAGGCGGTTCTTCGCCCGCACCGTCCGTCCATCCGGCAACGTGAGTTTGTCGATGCCGGCCTCGACCTCCCCCGACCAGGACGGAGTCCCGGAATCCTGCAATCCGTAGGTCGTCGCGGTGTCGATCAGCGTAATGGCGAATTGGTCCCCGACGACCTGCTTGGCGGCCATCGCCAGGCTGTAAAGATCGGGGGTCAGCCGACGGTCGACCAGGGCCAGGTTCCGGACATACTGCAGCAGGGTCTGCAGCACCTGCGGCGTCACCCATTGGGTTTCGCCGAGCCCCGTCGCCTGCCTCGTCGTGGTCCACCGTTCCCGGGTCGCCAGCAAGAGCTCTTTGATCCCATCGATGGACAGATGCCGGTCGGTGCGGACCTCGGCGCGGCGTTGCTCGTACAGCGTGGTCAGGAACGGCAGTTCGGCAAGCACAAAATAGAGGGTTTCGGCCGCGACCACGGCCGTCGTCACGGGAAATGGCGCGGCGTCCGGCGGCCGGTACGCGAGCCGCTCGCGATAGGCGTCACGCAGCCATGGCCAGTCCATCGCTGGACAGAGGCAGATGATCCGCGCATAGTCGAGTTCGAGTTCGTGAAGACGGAATGCCATCCACGCGATCCGGTCGGCGCGTTGGGAGTCGGGAGCGGGAGTGGGCGCGACGGAGACGAGGGCCGCCGCGTAGGCGGAGACGGAGACCTCCTTCAGGGCGTAGGGGTCGGGGGCCAGGAAACTGGAGGGTTCGAAGCTGGCGACCTCCCGATCGAGGTAGGCGCGTGGAATGCCTTCGGCCATGGCGCCTCGAATCGCCATGATCACCGGCTGGCAAGGGTCGATCGGCACGAAGTTGACGGCTGCCGATCCGTCCTCTGCCGGTTCCTCGCGAATGACGAGGTGGACACGCGGCAGGTCCTCGATCGCGCGCTCCACGGCCGATTCGACGGACGGCGGCAACGGCAGGGCCACGCAGTCCCAGGGAGCGGCCATGAGCAAGTCCCGCACTTCCTGCGCCATGTCTCCGCTGCCGTGTACGATGGGCAGGATGGTAATTCGAGGCGAGAGCTGCAGGGCGTCGGCGGCGGAAGCAGGCGGCGGCGTCATCGATCCGAGGGGCGGTCGGGATGGAGAGGGTCGTCGCTTTCGAAGAAGAAATCGCCGAACCCGCGCGGCAGCGGTTGGTCGCCCAGGGCCCGCCGGCGGCGCTGAGCCTGGCCTTCCAGGTCCAGGGCCTCTGCACCCAAGACCTTGACGAGGGCTTCGCGCCACACAGCGTCCTTGCTGACCGGATGCGTCGGATCCTGCGCCAGCCGTTTGAGCGTGTACTGCAGGATATGAATGCCGTCGCGGACCGAGTACTCCAGGTTGAGTTGGTGGGCCTGCTGGAGAAAATCGACGGTGATCGCCAGCAAGTCCGCCGATCCGAACGGCAGATGGTAACGCAGGATCGCCAATTCGTCTTCCCGCCGGGGAAAGCCGACGCCGAGCGTGGGCTGGAGCCGGGAGAGAATGTAGTCGGGCACTTCGTAGGTCGAGGCGTCTTCGTTCATCGTGACGCAGCAGCGAAAATCGGGATGGGCCTGGATGAGGATGCCCGCCACGATGGACTCGACGCACCGCCGGTGATCGAGCAGCGAGGCCAGGGAGGCCCAGCTCTTTTCGTTCATCCGGTTGCCTTCGTCCAACACGCAGACGCCGCCGGTCAGCATGGCGGTGACGAGTGGGGACGCATGATAGGCGATGGTGCCGGCCTCCGAGAGCACCGGGGTGATCAGCAAATCCTCCGGGCGCGTGTCGGCCGTGCACTGATAGACATAGAGTTCCTGCTTGCGCTCGCGGGCGGCGCTCATGGCCAGCGTGGTCTTCCCGATGCCGGGTGGGCCGGTGACACGGGGCGACAGCGGCAGGTCGCGCGGGTCGACGACCAGCCAGCAGGCCAGCAATTGCTTGAGAATCTCGCGGTCCCCGATCCATTCTTGGCGATGCCCCAGCGGCTGCGCCATATGGAGGAGGACCCCGTCGAGGCGGCGCGTTCGTGAAGCAGCGGTTTCAGACATGGTCGTGGGGTCGGGTAATGATGCGGCGCCGGCGCGCCGAATGCGATGCGATTCGCGAACCCTAGCACAGGCTCCGGTGACAATCAAACGGGCGGCCCGCCACGCGTAACTGCCTGACAGGCTTTGACTTTCAGCCGATGGCCCATTATTCTGTACAGCTTATCGGAGGGGCGGCAGGCGTGCGTGACGGGCAGGCATCTGATCCGGCGCCGCATGCCTCATGGGCCTGCGAAGCGAGGCCAGGCAGCCCCAGAAAGGACTAGGTTCGGCATGAAGGGGAATCGGATCGGATGGGCAGTGGCCCTGTCCTGCGGGCTGTTGGCGACAACGGGGTGCGTCTTCAAGGAAACCTACGAGGCGGAAAAGTCCCGCAGTCTGAACTTTCAGCGCCTGCTGGCGCAAGAGGAAAAGCGGACCGCCGAACTGGACAGTGAATTGAAGCGGATCAAGCGGGACGCGTCCGACTATGAGGCGCGCAACCGCGAACTGTCCGCGCAAGTCCAATCCGCGCGCGAGCAGATGGGGCGGCTCCAGGAAGAGACCGACGCGCTGCGGGACGCTATGGTCCTGCAGCAAAAGGCGCAGGAACAGATGAAGGTGGCGGCCGTGGCGCCGAAACGCAAGAGCGCCGAGGCACCTGCTCAGACGGTTCCGGCCGCCCCCAAACTCAATCTGCGCCCGTTGGACAGCACGCCGCCCGCGCTGGAGTCCTTGCCGGAGTCCGCGCCGGCGGAGATCTTGCCCAGCGCCAGTGCCCTGGGCGCAGCCGCGGCCAAGGCGGAGCAGGCTCCGATGCCTGAAGGACGGAAGGCCATTCGCCACCAGGTGAAACCCGGCGATACGGTCTACCGATTGAGCCGCCGGTACGGGACCTCCGTGGAAAAGATTCGGGAATGGAACAACCGGAAAGACGATTTGTTGGAAGTCGGAGAAAAGCTGATCGTCGGTTTCGAATAGCGCACCACCATGCCATCGCCTCAGTATTCATTGTCCCTGGATGAATTCCGAGCCCTGGCCGGGCAGGGAAATCTCATCCCCTTGTACCGCGAGATTCTGGCGGATCATGAAACGCCGGTGTCGGCCTTCGCCAAGATCGACCACGGGCCGACGGCCTATCTGCTGGAGAGCGTCGAAGGGCGTGAAAATTGGGCACGGTATTCGTTCCTCGGCAGCGGCGCGCCCGTGACCATCCGGGAAGAGCGCGGCGCCGTCGTCATGACCGATGGCAAGCGGGTCCGGCGGATAACCGGCGTGAGCGATCCCATGGCGGTGTTGAAAGAGGTCATGAGCGCCTACCGTCCGGTGAGTGTGCCGGGCTTGCCGCGGTTCGTCGGCGGGGCCGTCGGCTACGCGGGCTACGACGTCGTCCGCGCCTTCGAGGAAATCGGGTACCGCCGGAAGGAAGGACTGGGCGTTCCGGAGTTCGCGTTCCTCATTACGGATACGTTGGTGATTTTCGACCGGGTGACGCAAACGATGAAGGTCGTGGCCAACGCGCATGTGACGGATCAGCGCGAGGCGGACATCCGCAAGGCCTATAAGGAGGCCACCGGGCGGATCGAGCGCATGATCGCGCGCCTGCGTCGGCCGTTGAAGCGCCTGCGCCCGAAGGCCCGCCGGACACCGCTCTCCTTCACGTCCAACATGAGCAAGGCGGACTTCGAAAAGATGGTCGTCCGGACCAAGGAATACATTCGTGCGGGCGATATCGTCCAGGCCGTGGTGTCCCAGCGGTGGGAGACCAACATGCAGGCCAAGCCGTTCGATCTGTACCGGGCGCTGCGGGTGATCAATCCGTCCCCGTATCTGTATTACCTGCGGATCGGTGGCGTTGAGTTGGTCGGGTCCTCGCCGGAAATCCTCGTCCGGTGCGAAGAAGGGCAGGTGGCGGTCCGGCCCATCGCCGGCACGCGGCCGCGCGGCAAGACGCAGGAGGAAGATCGGGCGCTGGCCCAGGAACTGCTGGCGGATGACAAAGAACGGGCGGAGCATGTGATGCTGGTCGATCTGGGGCGCAACGACCTGGGACGGGTAGCCCGGCTGGGGTCGGTGCGGGTGGACGCGCTCATGCAGATCGAGCGCTACTCCCACGTCATGCATATCGTCTCCCACGTGCGCGGCGAGTTGGCCGAAGGGAACGACGCCTACGACGTCTTTCGCGCTTGCTTTCCCGCCGGCACGGTCTCGGGCGCGCCGAAGATTCGGGCCATGCAAATCATCGAGGAGTTGGAGCCGACCCGGCGCGGACCCTATGCCGGCGCAGTGGGGTATTTCAGCTTCTCCGGGAATATGGACGTGTGCATCAACATCCGGACGGTGGTGTTGAAGGGCCGGCATGCCTACATTCAGGCCGGCGCGGGAATCGTCGCCGATTCGAATCCGGAACACGAATATCAGGAAACGTGCAACAAGGCCCGGGCCATGATGAAGGCGATCGAGATGGCCGAACGGGGGCTCGAATAATGGGCAGGAACGAGCGGGGCAGAGTGGGGCGCGGCGGTGCCTGTTTCGCCGCAGCACCTCCCCCGCAGGGTGACGCATGCTGTTGATGATCGACAACTACGACTCTTTCACCTACAACCTCGTCCAGTACTTCGGCGAGTTGGGCGAGGACGTCCGGGTGGTGCGCAACGACAAGATCACGGTGGACGAGATCGACGCGATCAAGCCGGACCGGATCGTCGTATCCCCCGGTCCCTGCACCCCGAAGGAAGCCGGCGTGTCGGTCGAGACCATCGTGCGGTTCGCCGGGAAGCTGCCCCTGCTGGGCGTGTGCCTCGGCCATCAGTCACTGGCCGTGGCGTTCGGCGGGGAGGTCGTCCGGGCCCCGCGCCTCATGCATGGCAAGACGTCGATGATCCGGCACGACGGCAAGACCCTGTTTCGCGAGCTGCCGAATCCGTTCGAGGCGACCCGCTACCATTCGCTCATCGTGCGCCGCGAATCCCTCCCGTCGTGTTTCGAAATTTCCGCGGAAACCGCCGAAGGGGAGATCATGGGCATGCGGCATAAGACGTTGGGCGTCGAAGGCGTCCAGTTCCATCCGGAGTCCATTCTGACCACCGCGGGAAAAGATCTGCTGCGAAATTTCTTGAAACTCTAGCGGCGGCCCGTCCCCGCTGCGGCATCGGAACCGGTCCCCATGATCAAAGACACGATCGCCAAGCTGGCCGAGAAGGCCGCGCTCTCCGAAAAACAGTCCGAAGAGACCATGCTGCAGATCATGGAGGGGCAAGCGACCCCGGCCCAGATCGCCGCGTTCCTGATGGGCCTGCGCGTCAAAGGCGAGACGGTCGAGGAGATCGCGGGCGCCGTGCGGGCCATGCGCTCCAAGGCCACACGGATTCGCCTGGGGGCGACGAAGGTGGTCGATACGTGCGGGACGGGGGGCGACGGCGCCCAGACGTTCAATATTTCGACCACGACCGCCTTCGTGGTGGCCGGCGCGGGGCTGACGGTGGCGAAGCATGGGAATCGGTCCGTGTCCTCCAAGTCCGGCAGCGCGGACGTGTTGAACGCATTGGGCGTGAATATCGACCTGCCGGCCGAGAAGGTCGCCGAGTGTATCGACACGGTGGGCGTCGGCTTTCTCTTCGCGCCGCTGTACCACAGCGCCATGAAGCACTGCGCCGGGCCTCGCCAGGACATGGGCGTGCGCACGCTCCTCAACATTCTGGGGCCGCTCTCGAATCCCGCGGGGGCCACCCTGCAAGTCGTCGGCGTCTACGAGGAGCGGTTGGTCGAACTGCTTGCCCGGGTGTTGGTGCATCTGGGGACGCAGCATTGTTTTGTGGTGCATGGCTTGGACGGGTTGGATGAGATCACCGTGACCGGAAGGACCGTCGTGGCCGAAGGCAAGGCGGGCGTGGTGTCCCGCTACGTCGTCGAGCCCAAGGATTTCGGGATCGAGCGGGCGTCGATCAAGGAACTGGTGGGCGGCACCGCGGAGCAGAATGCGCAGATCACCCGCGAAGTGCTCCAAGGCCGCAAAGGGCCCCGGCGCGACATCGTGTGCGTGAACGCGGCCCCGGCGCTGGTGGCCGGCGGGCTGGTCAAAACACTGCGCGACGGATTCCATCTGGCCGGGACCATCATCGACACGGGCAAGGCGATCGCCAAGCTCGATCAACTGGTCACCTATACGAAACGGGCGGCGGCGTGATTCTCGATCGGATCGTCGAACACAAGCGGGCGGAACTGCGGCACAAGCAGAGCCGCGGGTATTTGGCGGAATTGAAGGCCAAAATTCGGGACGCCGGCCCCACCCTGGGGTTTGCCGATACGCTGGAGGCCACCAAGACCGCGCAAGCACCGGCGCTGATCGCGGAGGTGAAGAAGGCGTCGCCGAGCCTGGGCCTGCTGAGGCCGGAGTTCGCCGAACAGTTCGACCCCGTCGGCATCGCGGAAAGTTACCGCGCCCATGGCGCCTCGGCCGTCTCGGTCCTGACCGACGAGACGTTCTTTCAGGGCAAGCTGGCCTATCTCGCGGACGTCAAGAGCAAGGTCGGGTTGCCGGCCCTCGACAAGGAATTCATGGTCGGGGACATCCAGTTCTACGAAGCCCGCGCGCATGGGGCCGATGCGATTTTGCTGATCGTCGCGGCGCTCGAACGGCGGCAGCTCGTGGACTTCTTCGCGTTGGCGCGGGAGTTGAAGCTGGATGCCTTGATTGAAACCCATCACGAGCGCGAACTCGACACCGTCCTCGAATGGATTCCGGACGCGCGCCTCATCGGGATCAACAACCGCGATCTCAAGACCTTCGTCACCGACTTGAACGTCACGTTCCGGCTGGCCGCGCGCATCCCGCCCGGCAAGCTGATCGTCAGCGAAAGTGGCATTCACACACGGGCGGACGTGGAACGTCTGGTCGAAGCCGGCATCCAGGCCATGCTGATCGGTGAGTCGCTCATCCGCGCCGAGGATCGGCCCAAGAAGCTCGCGGAACTGCTCGGGCGTCCGGTGGCGGACAAGGGGCGCGCGGGCTGATGGTCACCGTCAAGGTCTGCGGCATGACGAACGAGGCCGACGCGCGGGCGGCAGTGGAGGCCGGGGCGGATGCGCTGGGGTTCATCTGTTACCGAAAGAGTCCGCGTTTCGTCGAACCGAATGTCATCAAGAGGATCGTGGCCACGTTGCCGCCCTTCGTGGTGCCCGTGGGCGTGTTCGTGAACGAGGAGGCGCAGACGGTCCGTGCCGTCATGGACGACACGGGGTTGATGCTGGCCCAACTGCACGGCGACGAATCGGCGGCCTACTGCGAACAGCTCGGACGTCCGGCGATCAAAGCCTTTCGGATCAAGGGGCCCACAGCCATGCTGGCCCTGGCTGAATACCAGGGGCGGGCGGGGATTCGCGCGTTCTTGCTCGATGCCTATAGCGACCAGGTCTATGGCGGCACCGGGCAAGTGGTCGATTGGGCGTCGGCTGCGCAGGTGGCCAAGGCGACCCGTGTGGTGCTGGCCGGCGGGCTGACGCCCGAGAACGTGGGCGAGGCCATTCGCGCGGTGCGGCCCTATGGGGTGGATGTGAGCAGCGGGGTCGAGAGCGCGCCGGGTCGAAAAGATCACGCCAGGGTGCGGGCATTTGTCGAGGCCGTGCGCCTTGTTTCTCTCTAGGCCCCTGACTATACTCGGCGACAAGGACGAATGACGATGAGCAGCCTTCCCAATCGCGCCGGACGATTCGGTCCCTACGGGGGCCGGTATGTGCCCGAGACTCTGATGCCCGCCTTGCTCGAACTGGAGCAAGAGTATGAACGGGCCAGGAAAGACAAAGCGTTCCAGCAGGAATTTCATCGATACCTTCAAGAATATGTCGGGCGGCCCACCTCGCTGTACTATGCCGCTCGCCTGACGAAGCGACTGGGCGGCGCGAAGATTTACCTCAAGCGCGAAGACCTCTGTCACACCGGCGCGCACAAGATTAACAACGCGATCGGGCAAGCCTTGTTGGCGAAGCGGATGAAGAAGCCCCGCATCATCGCGGAGACCGGGGCCGGCCAACACGGCGTCGCCACGGCCACCGTCGCAGCCATGTTCGGGCTGCAGTGTGAAATTTACATGGGCACCGAGGACATGCAGCGGCAGGCGTTGAACGTCTTTCGCATGCGGCTGTTGGGCTCGAAGGTGACGGGGGTGGATGCCGGCAGCCGGACCCTCAAGGATGCCATCAGTGAAGCGATGCGGGATTGGACCACCAACGTCCGCACCACCCACTACATCCTCGGCTCGGTGCTCGGCGCGCATCCCTATCCGATGATGATTCGGGATTTTCAGGCCGTGATCGGCCAGGAAGCCAGGCGGCAGATTCGCGCGGCCGAGGGCCGGCTGCCCGACCATTTGGTGGCCTGCGTCGGAGGCGGCAGCAATTCCATCGGCCTGTTCTACGCCTTCTTGAAGGATACCAAGGTCAAAATGACGGGGGTGGAAGCCGGCGGATTGGGCGTGGCCAGCGGCAAGCACGCCGCGCGTTTTTCAGGGGGGCGCCCCGGGGTCTTGCAAGGGACCATGACGTATCTGCTGCAGGACGAACACGGCCAGGTCAACCTGACCCACTCCGTGTCGGCGGGGTTGGACTATGCGGCGGTGGGACCGGAGCACGCCTTCTATCACGATCAGCAGCGTATCCGGTACACCTCGGTCACCGATGACGAGGCGCTGGCCGCGTTCGATCTGCTCGCGCGGGAAGAGGGCATCGTGCCCGCGCTCGAAAGCTCGCACGCGATCGCGGAAGTGGTCAAGCTCGCGCCGACGATGAAACGCTCGCAGATCATTCTGGTGAATGTGTCGGGCCGTGGCGACAAGGATGTGCAGCACGTCGCGCGCTTGCGGGGAGTGACACTGTCATGAGCCGGTTGGAGATTCGCTTCCGTTCGTTGGCCGCCAAGCGGGAAAAGGCCCTGATCACCTACATCATGGCGGGCGATCCTTCGCTCCAGGACACCGAGGCGCTGGTGTTGGCGCTGGAGCAGGCGGGCGCCGACGTGATCGAACTGGGTGTCCCGTTTTCCGACCCGATCGCCGACGGGCCGGTAATTCAGCAAGCCGCCGACCGCGCGCTCAAGAGCGGCACCACGCTCCGGAAGATCCTCTCGCTCGTGGCGAGTGTGCGCGCCAAGACTCAGATCCCGTTGGTGTTGATGGCCTACTACAATACCATCTATGCCTACGGCGAAGCGGCCTTCTGCCAGGATGCCGTTGTGGCGGGCGTCGACGGCCTGATCGTGCCGGACATGCCGGTGGAAGAGTCGGGCCCGTTGGAGACCCTCGCGAAGCCGGCCGGGTTGGACCTGATTTTCTTGCTGGCGCCGACGAGTACCGCGTCGCGCCGGACTATGGTGGCCAAAGCCTCGCGCGGCTTCGTGTATTACGTGTCCTTGACCGGCATTACGGGCGCCAAGCTGACCGACATGGGCGATGTCGAACAGAATGTGGCGAAGATCCGGAAGGTCAGCAAGGTGCCGGTGTCGGTGGGATTCGGCGTCGCCACGCCCGAGGACGTGCGGCGAATCGCGCGCGTGGCCGACGGGGTGATCGTGGGCAGCGCGCTCGTCAAGCGCGTAGCCGAACTGACGCAGAAACCGGGCGCCATGGACGGGATTGCCGAGTTCGTCCGGTCGCTCAAATCTCCGACGGTGACCGCCGCCGGATAAGGTCGGCATCCCTGGCGGTTCCGTCCGCCACGTGTGCGGGGTCGCACCGGAACACCGGCGCGCAGGAGCCAACGGTCGCGCTTACCAACTGAACGAGACTGCGCCCGAGGCCAAGGCGCCCTTCTCGCGGAAGTCGTACCCGCCCCCGATATCCAGACGCAGCATGAAGATACGGATGCCGATTCCTGCCGTCGGGGTGACGATGGAGCCGGCGTCCTCCACGTTCTTGAAGGCGCCCACCCGCAGCGCCAAGACGTCCCCGAACAACAACTGCTCGGCGCCGACGCTCACCATGCGGCTCTTCACGTTCGGAATCAGCGCTTTGTTGCTGCTGACGTCCGCGTCGGCCGTCAGCGTGAGGCTGGCGTAGGGATTCACCGCCACGCCGGCGCGCACTTGCGGCAGCAGCTTGAATTCGCCGCCCGGTGCGTCGAATGACGGCTGATTGATGTCCTTCGCCACGAGGCCCAGCCGCAACCACTCAGTCGGTCTGGCGGCGATCCCGAGGTCGAACCCGACGGCAGTGGACAAGGTCGCCTTGCCCAGGTCGTTCACCACGTCCACCCCGCCTTCCGTGCCGCGCACGTTGACGTTGTTGGAGTAGGCCGCGCCCTGAATGATTTTGGCCGTGGCGCCGATGGCCAACTTGCCGTCGGCAAGGGCGTAGGCATAGGAGAAGGCCGCCTGCCGGGCTTCCAGCGCGCGGACGGCGAGTTGCCCGTTGACCGCGAGGCTGCCTCCGCCCGGCGTGACCGTCACGGGGGAGAGCAGGTACCCGCCGCCCGTGGCCACATCCGAAATATTGAACCCGAATACGTGGTTGCCGAAGGTGCCTTTGAAGTAAAGGCCGCCCGCCGCCATGGCCGAGGTCGTGGCCCCGGACTGATTCAGGCGATTGGCGATGGCCTGGAGCTTGGCCGCGTTGGCGGGCGACGTGTCGTTCAGGTCGGCGTCGTCGAGATCTTTCAGCGCTTGCCCCAACCCGAGCCGGTCGACGATCTGCCCGCTGCCGGCGAATTGCACATCCCACGATTGGGAGAGCGCCATGCCGGCTGGATTCCAATAGGTGCCGAGCGCGTCGTGCGTCACGGCCACCCCGGCGCCTCCCATGCCGGCCGCGCGGGGGCCGACGATCGTGAACTCGACGGCCGACGCCGGCCCGGCGAGCGACAGGGTGGTGAACAGCACGGCGACTCCGATCCACGAACGTGTGTGCATGGGACCTCCTGCGCGATGACCCGTACGGGCAACAACCCAGGCCGAGTCTAGTAAGGACGATTTGGCGGGTCAACCGGAATCTGTTGCGCCGGCGGCGGCGCGGGTTAGGTCGAGGACACGATCTGGCCGTCCTCCATGTGGAGGATGCGGCTGGCTTGGGCGGAGAGTTTTGGATTGTGGGTGACGATGATGAAGGTCGTGCCGCGGCTGCGGTTGAGCTGCCGCATGAGATTGAACACCTCGTCGCCCGTGTGCGTGTCGAGGTTCCCCGTCGGTTCGTCGGCCAGCACCAAATCCGGTCGCTGCATCAGCGCGCGCGCGACGGCCACGCGTTGCTGCTCGCCGCCGGACAATTCGCCCGGTTTGTGGGACAGCCGGTCGCCCAACCCCACTTCCTTGAGCAGGGCCGTGGCCTCGGCCTCGATCTCCTGCGCCGGACGGCCTTGGATGATTGCGGGGAGGCACGCATTCTCCAGCGCGGTGAATTCGGGGAGCAGATGGTGGAATTGGAAGACGAACCCGATCCGGCGGTTGCGAAAGTTCGCCAGGTCCTGCTCGCTCAGACGGAACAAGTCCTGGCCGTCGAACACCACCGAGCCCTTGGTCGGTTTCTCCAGCGTGCCGAGAATGTGCATGAGCGTGCTCTTGCCGGCCCCGGACGCGCCCACGATGGCGATGAACTCCCCGCGGGCGATTTCCAGGTTGACGCCCCGGAGGACGGTGAGATCCCGACCGTTCATCGGAAAGGATTTGGTCAACTCGACGACGCTGATCACGCGTGGCCCCGTTTCATCATGGCGGTCATTCGTAGCGCAGTGCGGCGGCGGGGTCCAGCTTGGACGCCTGCAGCGATGGGAACACCGTGGCCATGAAACTGATGAGAATGGCGGTGCCGGAGACCAGCAACACGTCGATGGCCTGAACGTGGACCGGAATCCTGGCGATGTAATAGACCGTGGGATCGAAGGTCCAGTAGTGCTGGATGAACCACAGGAACGCGTAGCCCAACGGGATGCCCAAGGCCGTGCCGGCCAGGCCGATGATCAAGCCGTTGAGCATGAAGATCCGCATGATGGACTTTCGCGTGGCCCCCATGGCCTTCAGGATGGCGATTTCCTTCTGCTTCTCGGTGACGATCATCGTCAGGGTACTGACGATGTTGAACGAGGCCACGATGGTGATGAGCACCAGCAGCAGGTACATCATGGTCTTTTCGAGCTTCAACGCCGAGAACAGGTTGCGGTTCAATTGCATCCAGTCCCGCGCCGAAAAGGGGAATCCCAGCGTGTGTTCGATCTCCCGGGCGATGTCGGCGGCCTGAAAAATATCGGTCACTTTCACTTCGATGCCGGTGACCGTCTGCCCGAGGTTGAAGAACTTCTGCGCTTCGTCGATCGAAATGTAGGCTAGCGAGGAATCGTACTCGTACATGCCCGATTCGAACAGCCCCACCACGGCGTAGGTCCGGATCTTGGGCGTGATGCTGGTGGCGCTCACGGGCCCCACGGGGGAGACGATGTTGATGGCGTCGCCCACGAAGGCGCCCAGCCGGAGGGCCAACTCTTTGCCCAGCACGATCCCCGGCCGCGGGGCCTGCTCGGTCTGCCCCTCCGTGGCGCCGGCCACGGTCACCATGGTCTGTTTGGCCAGGTCGTCGAGCTTGCCGATCTTGAGGTTGCGGCCGAGTTCGGTCACGAGCCCTTCGCGCTTCGGATCGATGCCGCGCAGCACGATGCCCTGCACGCCCGCCTGTCCGCTCAGGAGCACTTGCTTGTAGATGAACGGCGTGGCGGCGACGACGTTGGGGACCTGTTCCACGCGCTGCACCTGCGCGTCGTAGTCTGTCAGGTTTTCCTTCGTCCGGTCCTGCACGATGATGTGGGAGGTCGTGCCGATGATCTTCGACTGCACGTCCTCCTTGAAGCCGGTCATGATGCCCAACGTGCCGATCAGGGCGGCGACGCCGAGCGTGATGCCGGTGACCGAGACGAACGTGTTGAGCGAAATGGTCCGCTGGCGGCGCTTCGCGCGCAGGTAGCGCAGCCCGATGAAGACCTCGTAGGGAAGCGGCACGCTATTTCTCCGGGCGCAGTTGGGGGAACAGGATCACGTCGCGGATCGACGCCTGATTGGTGAAGAGCATCACGAGCCGGTCGATGCCGATGCCTTCGCCGGCGGTCGGCGGCATGCCGTATTCCAGGGCCCGGATGAAATCCTCGTCGAGGTAATGTGCCTCCACGTCGCCCGCGGCGCGCTTGGCGTCCTGTGCCTCGAAGCGCTGGCGCTGGTCGATGGGATCGTTCAACTCCGAAAAGGCATTGGCGATTTCTCGTCCCGCGATATACAGCTCGAAGCGGTCGGTCAGCGAGGGATCCTCGTCCTTCCGGCGCGCCAACGGCGACAGTTCGATGGGGTAATCGGTGATGAAGGTGGGCTGGATCAGCTTCGGCTCCACCGTCTCCTCGAAAATCTCGTTGATGACGTCCGCGAGGGACGCCTTGGGATCGACCTCGACGCCCAAGCGCTTGGCGGTCGCGAGCGCGGACGCCTGGTCGGCCAGCGCGTCGGGGCTCAACTGGTTCACTTCGAGCACCGATTGCCGGTAAGACCAGCGGCGCCAGGGGGCGCCGAGATTGATGCGCTGGCCCTGGTAGTCGATCTCGGTCGTGCCGAGGACCGATGTGGCGAGCGAGGAGATCAGATCCTCCGTCAAGGCGATCAGGTCGTGGTAGTCGGCGTAGGCCGTATAAAACTCGAGCATCGTGAATTCGGGATTGTGGATCGTCGAGATGCCCTCGTTCCGGAAGTT
>FKKE01002684.1_pt1 | contig 42038 bp, 37 predicted proteins | sample 1106331 | NCBI WGS metagenome assembly FKKE01 (sample SAMEA3931202, study PRJEB13176) | freshwater metagenome | biome: Drinking water system; feature: drinking water; material: freshwater | place: China | collected 2013-02-06
GCGCACCAGGTCGGGGCCGTCGGCCGCTTCGCAGGCGATCCGGGCCAGGGCTCCGGGAAGCTCGTCGCGGGTTATGTCGTGCGCGACCAGGCTCGGGACCGGCGAGCCGATCCGCCCGGCGAGCTCGCCCAGCGCCGGCGCCAGCTGCAGCGCGAGGCCCCGGAGCGCCCGCGCTTCGGACGGTCCGAACGCTCCCCGGGCAAAGCTCCCCAGCAGCAGGACTCCCGCATCCCGCGCTCGGTCCGGACTGCGGACCGGGACCGCGAGAGCGGACGGGTACCGGGCGCGGCGCAGGGTTTCCTCCAGCGCGTAGAGCTGCTCCTGCTCGAGATGGGGCGCGGGCTCCGGCACCGCGATCCGGTCTTCCGCCAGCGCGGCCGGACCGAGCAGCACCGCGCCCCCGCCCGGGGGGAACAGCCATAACGCGAGGAGATCGTGAGGAAGCTCCACCGCGACGGTGGAGGCCAGCGCCAGGTGCCAGGTTTCGATGGCGACAGGATCCGGAGCGCCGCCGTCGCTGCGGAGCAGGGGAACCAGGAAATCACCGGCCATGGAGGGCCGGGGAGCAGGAGACATGCCCCCGGATTGTAGGGCCCAACATATTGTCCGGCAAGCCGTTGGGCTCAGGCCGCCAGAGCGCGCTCCGTGTCTTTTGCCACCGAGGGGGCTCCCAGCAAGACGATCAGAGCCCCGAGGAGCGCCGCGATCGGCAGGAGCAGAATCGCCTGCTGGAGCCCGAACTGGTCCGAGATGAACCCGACCAGCGGAAAGGCAATCGCGTCGCCCGCGAGATGAATGAACATGAGGAAGGCGCCGACCACGGTGGTCGCGATCCGGGCCGGAGTGACGTCGAAGATCACCGCGGTCAGGGGGCCGTTGTACCAGGTGAGGAAAAAGAACGCGGCGGCGAAGACCGGGACGAACCAGGTCATGTCCCGGATGAAGAGGAGCCAGACGGCGAGCGGGGAGCCCAGCAGGAATCCTAACCCGGTCGCCAGGAGCCGGCCGCTGGCCCACCGGGTCCGCAGCCAGTCGGCCACGAACCCCCCGGCCACCGTGCCGGCGGTTCCGGCAATGAGCCCGTACGAGCCGAGCAACAGCGTCGCGTCCGCGATCGATAACCCGCGCTCCCGGGCCAGGAAGGTCGGGGCCCAGCCGACCAGCCCGTTCATCCCGAAGGAGATCAGGGCCCCCCCCACGAACACCGCCACCAGGGTGCGGCTCCCGAGGATCCGGCGTCCCGCTCCTTCCAGCTCCCGGGCGGTCGCCCGGAGCGCCGCGGCGCTCTGCCGCTCCGCCGGCACCGGCCGGGTCGGATCCTTGAGCCGGACCGTCAGCGCCGCGATCAGGAACCCGGGCAGCCCCAGCGTGAAGAAGGTGACCCGCCACCCATAGTGATGCTCCAGCTGTCCCGCGATGAGAATGCCGAGCACCCCGCCCACGGCGAGTCCCGCCATGAATACCCCCATGGCGATCGAGCGCCGCTCCCCCGGGAAGTAGTCGGCCACCATGGAAGCCCCGGCGGTCGCCGCCATCGCCCCGCCCAGACCCACCACCGCGCGGGCCAGCAGGAGGGAGCCGAACCCCTCGACCAGTCCGGACAGGCTGGTGGCCACACTCCACAGGACGATCCCCGCGGCGAGCACGACCCGGCGGGACCCCAGGTCGCTCGCGATCCCGGCCGGCACCGAGGCGAGCGAAAACACCAGGACGTAGACCGAGCCGAGCCACCCCAGGTGGGCGTCGGTGAACTGGAGGTCCCGCTTGATCGGCTCGAACAGCGCGAAAATGGCGTTGCGTTCCAGGTAGTTGACCAGATTGGTGACCGAGAGGAGCGCGAGCGCGTAGGAGGCGTAGAGACCGACGCGGGGAGGCAGAGCGGCAGGGGCGGACACGGCACCAATATAGGACGGTCGGTGGGGTCGGTGAGGACGGTGAGGACGGTGAGGACGGTGAGGACGGTGAGGACGGTGAGGACAGTGGGGACGGTGGGGACAGGCTGTGGGTTCGGTGGGCTCCGACTGTCCGACGGTCCTCACCGTCCGCACCGCCCGTCTAGTTTCCACTCCATGACGCCGAGTCACCGGCCGCGCAGCTGGACCCGCCTCACTCTGGCGCTCCTCGGGCGCGCCGCGATCAATCCCCGGCTCGCGGTGGACCTGCTCCGGACCGTGTGGGCCTTCCGCCGCCGCTCCTGGTGGCGCCGGCCGCCCTTCCTGCCGCTCCCCGACCGGACCTACCTGCGCTGGCGCATGTACACCGCCTACGGGGATGAGGACGCAGTGCCTCCGCTGCGCGACGTCATCGGGTTCGCGCGCTGGCGGCGGGAAACCATGCGGCTGTGACCGAGCCGCGAGTCGTCATCGTGGGCGGGGGATTTGCCGGACTCAACCTGGCGCGGGCCCTCGATCGGGTGCCGGTCCGGGTCACCCTGACCGACCGGACCAACCACCATCTCTTCCAGCCGCTGCTCTACCAGGTCGCCACCGCGGCCCTGTCGCCCTCGCAAATCGCCGTGCCCATTCGGCACATCCTGGCCTCGCAGACCAACTGCACCGTCTGGATGGCCGACGTCGAACGGATCGACACCTCCGCACGGCGGGTGGTGTTGGCCGACGCGAGCATCGACTACGACTACCTCGTGCTGGCGACCGGCGCCACCCAATCCTATTTTGGGCACGAAGACTGGGCCCGCCATGCGCCCGGCCTCAAGACCGTCGAGGATGCCATCGAGATCCGGCAGCGGCTGTTGCTCGCGTTCGAACACGCCGAGCGGGTCTGCGCCACAGAATCGCAGCGTCCCTACCTCACATTTGTCGTGATCGGCGGAGGCCCCACCGGCGTGGAATTAGCCGGTGCCATCGGCGAAATAGCTGCCAGCACCATACGGAGCGACTTTCGGCACCTGCGGCCGGAGAACGCCCAGGTAATCCTGATCGAAGCGTCCGACCGCCTCTTGCCGGGCTTTCCGGAACCGCTCGCGCGCCGTGCCGAGCAGGACTTGGTCCACTTGGGCGTCACCGTGCGCCTGCACAGCCGCGTCACGAAGATCGGGGACGCCGCCGTCACCATCGAGACCCAGCGCGGCCTGGAAACCATCGCCACGCGCAACGTCCTCTGGGCCGCCGGGGTGAAAGCCTCCCCGCTGGGGGCCTCCCTCGGCGTCCCGCTCGATCGCATGGGGCGTGTATGCGTCCAGCCGGATCTGTCGATTCCGGGTCACCCCGCCGTGTTCGTCGTCGGCGATCTTGCCCATGCGCCCGATCCGGTTACGGGAGAGCCCGCACCCGCAGTGGCGCCCGCAGCCCTGCAAATGGGGCGGCATGTCGCGCGGATCATCGAAGCGGATGTCCGGCTTCAACAAACCGACACCGCGGCCCGCCCACACTTCCGCTACCAAGACAAGGGCCTGCTCGCCACGATCGGTCGAACCAAGGCCGTCGCCGCCATCGGCCCGTTTCAATTCGCCGGGCTTCTGGCCTGGCTCGTATGGTGCGCCGTCCACATCATGTTCCTGATCACCTTCCGCCAGCGCGTCCTCGTGATGATCGAGTGGCTCTGGTCCTACCTCACCTTCACCGGCGGGGCTCGCCTGATCAGCGGCACCACCGCCGCCGATCAGCGCCGGGGCGAATAGCGGGCGGCGACGCCCGCCTGGCCCCGACCGCGCCGTCCGACGTCCGTTGTGACACCCGGCACGATCGCTTGCATCCTGACAGGACGTTGCTTAGGGTGAGGCGATGAGCGAATTCGATTGGCAACTGGGGGTCGCCCTGCTCACCGGGCTTTTCGTGATGATCGGCGCGCGCTTCTATCGACGGTGGGCCGAGGCAAGACGCGTGGACAAACTCCTCAAGGACGTCGTCAAGGACATGGATGCGTTTCGCCGCTAGTGGACGGCCGCCGCTTACCGGGTGGAGAGATATTGCAGGATCGACAGGCCGGCGATCGCGGCCCCCCCGCCCACGCAACACAGCACAAAACCCACGGCCCCGCCGATAAACCAGGGTTGCACGCGGCGGAAGGCCGCCGGGGCGAGCCGCCCATGCCATTCCACAGGAGACCGCCACCACCGCGAAGGCAGCGGCCCGCCGCCGGTCAACTCCCGGTACAACACCACGTGGTACCAGCAGCCGGTCGGAAGTCCGATCAGCAACCCCACGGCCAGGACCGAAAAACCGAACTCCACCATGAATTCAGGCGTCACCACGATGGTCAGTATACCGATGATCGTCAGCCCGAAGAGTCCGCCGATGACGAGAAGGATTTCGAACATGCCCTAGCATAGGAAGGATCACCTGGAAAGGCGAGCAGGAGCCGAAATCCAGACAGGGCGCGTACCAGCCCAGGCAAGTCCCGATTGACGCCCGAATGAGAAGTATCTAGTATACGCTGCAGCTTGACTAAGCCACGTACCTTTTCTTAGGAGGAACTCGATGACACCCGCTCTTTCATTCCGGTGGCTCGCACCCCTTACGGTCGCGACTTCACTGCTCCTTACGAATGGCTGCGCTACCTATCCCGGCGGTATCGCCCCATCGACCAAACCGTTGGCCCCTGGCGGCTATACCGTCTTAGGCCCCGTCAGCGGAAATGATTGTGTCTACTATCTGTTGGGGCTTATCCCTCTCACCGGGGGCAATGAACTGAGGGACGCGGTCGCTGATGCCACTAGTCAAAAGAAAGGGGCGGATGCTCTCATCGACGTAACGGCTGACGGATACTGGGAATTCTGGTTGCTGTGGACTCGAGTCTGCACACAAGTGCACGGCACAGCCGTGCAATCGAAGTAGACTGCACCATCCAGGCCGTGGGGGGCACCAACCGAGCGGCCCCCGCGGTCTGCGCCCACCGCCCCTACCCGTGCAGCAGTTTCCGGCACTCCAGCAGGAGATAGACCGGCCTGGTATGCTGCTCTTTCTGGTCGGGCACGTGGCCAATGGCCGCACCGGTCACCACCATCCCCGGAGGACATTCCCACTTATCCGTACCCGATATCCCCCCAGCCCGAACGCGTCTGGCACTCGGGGACTGACCTGGATGGTTTGCGGATCTCTTCCCTTCAATCCGTTCTGGTAGATATCCTCTGCGGTGGCGTGTTCCAACCCCACCTGCAGGAGACTCTCTCGGAGGTGCAGCTTGTTGTAAACCTTCTACAAGCCGAAGGGCAGCCGGTTCGTCGGCACCGTGGTCTCGAAGAGTTTGCCCGCCTTTTCGTAATTGAAGAGGAAGGGGCTCTTCTCCCAACGGGGCCCGAGCGTACCATCGGCCTGCAATTCCCGGCAGGACTACCGGAATGACTCCCAGGTGCGGTTGTTCACCTCTTTGATGAACAGCCCTTGGAGCACACCGTCCTGAAACATTTCCAGGCAGGATACAAATCGGCTTTCGACGACCTTGTCCTTCGCGTAATCTAAATCGTTACAGCCCGCCCACACGGAAGTGACGGGCCCCTCAATGGGAAGATACTTCGGCACGCAGCCGCCAATGACGTAGGTGCGAAAGTCATTCACCGTGTACTGTGGGTCGCGGTCATCCAAAGGATTGGTGGCGATGGTATATCCAATTCCCGGCCGCACGGCGGCTGTTCCGGCCCACGGCGTAGAGGCGGGCAGAAGCACGGCCGAACCCAGGGCCACGAGAAGCGCAACGCGCGGCGCAAGCGCTGGTGTGATCATGGGATTTCCCTCCTTGCTGTGAGGGACCAGATTGTACGCCGCTTGCACCATCCTGACGAGAGGCATCCGTTGGAATCGCGATGCGGCAATGAGGGGCAAGCCCATCACCCACCTTTGGCTTCCGCCGGGCGCAATTCCGTCACCGTGCGGCCCGCCATACCCCAGTTGTCAGTGTCGACCTCCTCGATCACGACGAACGTCTGGGCCGGGTTCTTGTTCAACACACGCTGCAACAACTCTGTCACCCCCGCAATCAACGCCCGCTTCTGGTCGAGCGTGACCCCCTCGCGCGTCACACGCAGATGGACATACGGCATCGCTCCCCTCCTTTCGTGCGCCGGCCCGGACGCTCACCATGGGCGCCCGGGCCTCGCGCGTTACCACTTCCCGGCGTGAGCCCCGCCGTCGACATGCAACACCTCGCCGGTGACGAAGGTCGCCTCCGTGAGATACAGCACCGCGTCAACGATTTCCGACACCTGCCCGATCCGCTGAATGGGATGCAGGGTCTTCAAGAACCCGTGCGTTTCAGGTTTGTGCATCGGTGTGTCGATGATCCCCGCGCCGATGGCGTTGAAGCGGATCCCCGCGCCGGCATATTCGATGGCCAGCGCGGCGGTGACCGCATTCAGCCCGCCCTTGGTCAGAACCGGCACCGAGGCCGGCACGCCGGCGATGGGCTGGTCCGCCAGCGTGGTCGTAATCGTCACCACATGGCCCCTGGATTGCCGTGACATCTGCCGCACGGTTTGCTGAGTGACGTAGAGAAACCCCGCCAGATTGGTGGATACCAGCCGGGCGAAGTCCTCGGCGGTATACTCGGTGAAGGGTTTGGAGATAAAGATCCCGGCGTTGTTCACGAGCACATCCACTCCGCCGAACCGGCGGACGGCCGTCTCGACGAGGCGCCTGGCGGTTTCCGGATCGCCGATATCGCCGTCCACGAGCGCAAGCGCCTCCGAAGGCGCCACCGTCCCGGCCTCCGAAATTCGCCGCGAGTTCGCCACCACCCGATATCCCCTCGCCACCAATGCCGTCGTGAGACCCAACCCAATCCCGCTGGACGCTCCCGTGACGATAGCTGTCTGTGTCGTCTGCATGATGCCACTCCTTTCAGTGTGATTCGTCCTGACGATGTCGCGCGCGCGTGAGTCTCACAGTAAGGCGTGTACTATCTGTTGGCAATATGCTATCCATTGGTAACCCCAGTTTGGACTTACCATTCGGAAAGCGCCCGGCTGCGCGCAGAGAGGTATTCAGATGGCCGTAAAACGACGCCGCTCCAAGGTGGCGCCCCCGCCGATGGGCTGCCCCCTGACCGTCTGTATGCAATTTTTAAAAGGGGCCTGGACACCCAATGTCATCTGGTACTTGCGGGAGGAACCTCGCCGCTTCAGCGAGTTGATGGCAGACATTCCGGGCGTGTCTCCGAAGGTCTTCACCGCCCGACTGAAGCGGTTGGAGCGGGACGGCATCATCCGGCGCGAGGTCGTGCCGACCTCGCCGCCGACGGTGGAATATTCATTGACCGACGTGGGGCGAGAATTGACTCCGGCAATCGACGCCATCGTGCAGGTAGGCCACAAACTCAAGCGCCGACGGCTCGGTGCGGGAGTGGCTCAGTCCTAGCCCGTTGCGTAACTCCGGCACTCGTGGCCGCCGGATCGCCTGCACGGGCGAACCCATCGGGTCAGGCAGGCTCACCGGCGGTCAGCACCCGGAACACACGCCAGGCGAGCACGACCACACCCAGTCCACACACGAGTAGCAAGACCCCGATCACTTGAAGCAGGCGGCCCCGCGCCACAGCCGGCTCACCGACCAGCACGGGTGTATCCCATACCCGCTTGGCGCCAGGGTACGGAAACCGCGCGGCCTCCCTCACGCGGACTCCGGCGAGCCAAAACTGAATCCCCACGGCGAGCACGCTGGCGCAGAGCATCGCCGTGCTCCACTGGAACAACGACGAGAGTGCCTGCCGCGCCTCACCGGCGGGGCGTTCCCGCAGCGATGCCAGCCATGGCTCGAACCGAAGGGACAGACCGACGCCCAGAATCAGGAACGCGGCAAGGGCGAGCAACAGCACCCGCCGCCGCCCCGGGCCGTCCCGCCTGCCTGGGCCATGCAGCCGGACGGCCCCGTCTCCCCTCGTGATGGCTCTCGCGCCGGGAGATCCGTGCGAATGGCGAGTCGAGGTATAATGCCCTGTGCATCGACCCCGCGCACCACGACAGAGATCGGCACCTCCTCTCCGACGCCTCACGCCCGCGTTCGCCTTCTTCGCGACCGCCGCGCTCGCCCTCGGCGGGGCATCGGTGGGGCACAGTGCCCCGCCCGACCACCGCTTCGTACTGGAGTTCGAGACGGGAGCTGTCTGGCAGTCGCGCAACTCCATTCACATTCCCGACAGTTCCGCCGGCACACGGTTCGACCTCCAAAGCATCCAGGGGAGCGGTCCTGAGGCCCACCGACGGGTCGAACTGACCTGGCACCTCTCCCATCGGCATGCGGTACGCGCAGTGTATGCCCCGCTGGGGTTTTCAGGCACGGGCCGCTTCGGCACGCCGGTCCAGTTCGCCGGCGGCACCTTCGCTGCCGGAGTCGCCGTCGATTCGACCTATCAATTTGATTCCTATCGGCTGACGTACCGGTATCTCCTGTACGAATCCGACCGGCTCCGGTGCCAGGTGGGGGCCACCGCGTTCATTCGGGACGCACGGGTTGAATTGCGGCAACAGAGCACGATCGCCTCGGACAGCAACGTCGGCTTCGTGCCGTTGCTCAGCACCAGCGTGGCCTATGCCCTCGCCCCACGCTGGACGCTGCTGTTGGATGTGGATGGATTGGCCGCGCCGCAAGGGCGGGCCATCGATGCGGCGGTGAAACTCCGCCACGACCTCACCGACCGGTGGTTTGTGAGTGCGGGGTACCGTCTCTTCGAGGGGGGAGTGGATAACGAACGCTTCGCCTTCGGTTGGTACAACTTTTCGGTCGTGTCCCTCGGCGCCCGGTTCTAGGGTGCGGGGGCGGGGCGGGTGCGGTGGCCCGCTCCCTCGTCCCACATAGAGTCAGAACGCTGTTGCCTGCCGATTGCTCGGTCGGACCGTAAACTCCGCATACATGCATGCTGGAAGACACGAGGCCTGCCCCGGCAATGCCTGAACGCAGCAATTCCCTTTTTGTCGCCAGCGCTCCAATACTGTGGCATAGTTTTTCACATTGTTTCGCGTCCGGAGCCTAGGCGCCGCTCGGCCGGACACTCACTTCACTTGAGCGGTCTCAATCCAATCCCAAGGTGAATGCTAATGCGCATGAGACCATGGCTGATCAGTTGTCTTGTGGGATGCTCTTTCATCGGGACAGAAGTCTTTGCACAGTCTGCGTTGGTCCATCTTCAAGGGGACAAGGGAAGCCGCGAGGCCTATTTCGCCAATTTTGCGGTGGTCTTGGATCGCACGCCAATGGACAAGGTACTTGGCCCGATTCATGTGAAGCAGCTGGACACGACGATCGTATATGAGAACGCGAACAAGCCAGAGTTCAGCGAACTACGGCTGCAGTTTGAATGCGTGGTGAAGCACGCCTATGACGGCAAGACGATCCCAAAACAGCCCACGTTCGATGCACCGGTCACAGTGCGGGTAGGAGAAGGCAGCTGGATGCTCCGGCGCGAAGATATCAAGAGCGAGGATCTTCCTGCCGGCGACTGGCGCACGTCCTCGTCCCCCGTGTTGCTCAAGCTTCACAAGATTGCGTGCAACGAGGATGTGATGCGGAGCGCCATGATCAAGGCGTCCAAAGACCACAACAATATGGATATCTTCCGAAACGAGATTGCCACAATCGGCCTGCCAAAAGACCTGCAGTTGGTCGGCCAGCAGATGTCCATCGACTATTTGCAGTTTGCGTGGGCGGTCCTATGGAATGAGGCCAAACGGCCCGATCCCACCGGGGGGTGGTCCCGTCGTCCGACGAAGAAGCAGGCAGAAGAATTTCGCACGAAGATGGAGCAGATGCAAAAACAATACGACCAGATGGCGGCGGGGATCAAGCCGAAACTGGAGGCCAGCATCAAAGAGATGGATGCCGAGTTTGCGTTCAAGAAGACGGCCGCGGACATTCGCGGTGGCAGGAAACTGTCCAAGAACGAATTCCATATGCTGACCGTGTGGGAGGGGAAAACGGAAACCGATGTCGGCTCAACATTGGGAGCGCCGATCGTCTCCGAAGCCGGGAAGCTTCGCTTTCTCAGCTACGGCAAGGAGTTCGACAATCGTGTGGTCGTCGGTAATGGGCAGGGCGCCGTTTGGGTGGAAGGATTGCACGAAAGCTGCAATGTCCAATTTGTGATGCATCCCGATACCAAGAATGAATCTCGGGTCGTCGACGTACGGATTTGGGCCAGCTCCAATCAGATTGGCCAAGTGAAGTTTGCCTGCGAAGGCCTCTTGGAAGTTCCCAACAAGTAAAAAGGACACGCCATGAACAAACTCGCGTTGCTGTTGTGGCCGCTCTGTTCCGTCGTTGCCCTTGCGCACGCTGGATCGTACGATCCAATGGAGGATTTGGTCTCGACTGCGAAGCAAGAAATCAACGCCAAGGAGGCCATCGACGCCTCGAAGGACCGTGTATTGAACGATCCCCGGCGGGAGAAAGTTGAGAAAGGCTTCTGGAAAATCTTCCAGGGCAAAAAGGGCGCCAAGCCGGGTGAGTTTTGCACGGCGGTGTATTGGCACCACGATAAAATGATCAGTATCTCGGGGCCGGGCGGGGACTATAAGGGGGCCATGCTCGGGTTCATTGCGATCAACCCAGATCCCTCCTTCCCACGGCCTGACAATCCCAAGGATACACAGAAGGTGAAGGTGACGTTGATCCAGGGGAATGATCCGCCGGCCACGGTCACGGTCTTCAATTCCACCATTGCGGACAAGTCTGATCGCCTGATGTTCGCGGTTCCGACTATTGATGCAGCGCTGGCCGGAATGGAGAATACGCTGAATTTCAGAATCGACTACCAAGGCAAGACAGTCTTCGAGCTGGAGTGGCATTCTGCCCTTGCCGCCCGCGACGTGTTGAAGCAGTGTTTGAAGGGCGAGAATGTGGATGGTAAGGAAGTCTTGTGAGAGCGAGTTGAGCTCCGCCCGTACCGGATCGACGCACTCCTCTCTGTAGCAAGCCGGCATCCGACCGTGTGTTGCGGAAGGTGGGCATGACGTACGAAGGAGACAGACGCGGGCACGACGTCCGCCTCGGGATCAACCACAGAGGTCGGATCCCTTGCAGTTAGCCTACGGCCTGCGGAGGCAGGATTTTCAGAAGCAATGAATCATCCGCGCGTCGGTGCGCCCTTCGGCCATGAGGGCAGCCGATGCGTCAACGCAAGACTTGCCCCCTCTCCCCTCCCCAACAGTGGTTGACACAGGATACAAGACCTGGCCCCGGTGTCCGAAACCCGTGGCGCTGTCATAAGCCGACTAGTCCCGCTATTCGGCTCACGATTGGGCTCATTTCTGAGCCAAATACCTCCGGCCTGATGGATTGGGTTATAGTTTCCCCGTGACCTCTCCCCACAGACGGGCGCCCAGGCGGCGCAGCAGCACGCACTCCCGGCGCCGGTGGCGGGATCGATGGCACGTCTTCCCTCGGGTGCTTGCTGCCCTGTGGAGGGCGCACCCGATGATTCGCGTTCCGGCCTTCGTGGCACTGCTTGTCCTGCTTTGGCTGGGAGGAAACTGGTTCTTTCACGCCTGGCAGAAGCCGACAGAGCTGCTCTTTCCCTTCGACCGCTCCCTCTCAAAAAGCCCCCGCGAAACGTGGCAGGAGTATGGAACACTGTTCGAACGGCATTCGACGTCTCTCATCAAACCCGAACTGCTGGCCGCGCTGGCGCAGACGGAAGGAGCCGGCAATCCGGTGGCGCGGACCTATTGGCGATGGCAATTCACACCCAATCCCCTGGACATCTACAAACCGGCGTCCAGCGCGGTCGGCATGTATCAAATCACGGACGCGACGTTCCGGGAGGCGCAACGCTACTGCATCCACGATCACGTGGTCGTGCAGGAAGGATCCTGGAACGAAGTGCGCTCGTGCTGGTTCAACAGTTTCTATTTCCGGGTCGTTCCCAGTCACGCCATCGAACTGACCGCGGCGTTCCTCGACCGGAGCGTGGCCCACGCCGTCCAGGGACGTCGCGCTCCCTCGGCCGCGCAGCGCGATGACCTCGCCGCCGTGATTCACCTGTGCGGCGCGGGCACGGGCCGGGAGTTTGCCGCGCGCCGCTATCGCCTGACGCCGCACCAACGCTGCGGGGACCATGACGTCCGCGACTACCTCGCGCGCATCAGCACGCTGAAGCGGCAATTCGCCGAAATGGCGGCCGGGTCCAAGAGCGGCGGCCGACTCGAACCGGCGCCAGCGCCTCGCTGACGCTCCGCTCGCCCGCCGTCCTTGAGGCCGTTCGCGCGCTTTCGGCATTTTCTTGCCACCGACCACACAACCTGCTACCCTCCAGGCAGTCGTACCGTACCCCGAATGCGGACAGGCGGTCCCGGCGGGTGGTCCGGCGTGTGATGGTCACCGTGTCGTTGCTCTTCCGTTGAGTCGCTCGCCCTCCCCGCAGTGGTTGCTCACGCGTCGATTTGCCCGACATCGTGTGTAGGTCTTCTTTACCAATCGAGGTGTGTCGTTGTTTGATGTCATCCGTGTATCCGTTCACTCCTGCCTCCGCACTGCGGCCGGCAGTCTGTCTCACCTGCCGGTGCTGATCCTTGGCGCAGGCACCGCCCTCTTCCTCCCGAGCGCCGCCAAACAATTCTTGGCGGTCTGGGGACGGCTGGCGCATACCTCCTGGGCATTGATCGCCACCGACACGATCCTCGCGGTCGGTCTGATGATAGGGTTCCGCGCCTTGCACCGGGCCTTCCGAGCCCGCCGCCTGGCCACCATGGCGAACGACGCCGGGCTGGTGGAATACTTTCCGCACCACCCGCGAGCGGCCGAGCCGCGCCTGGCGATCGTAGAAGAAAAACACGGAGCGGGGCGCATGGTCTACGCCATCGGGTCCAGTGGGGCCGGCACCGTACCCGACCGTGTCGGCAGCCTGTCCACGGTGCTCGACCAATGTCTCGGGGCCAGAATCATGCTGGCGAACCCGTTCCACCCGGAAACGGCCGCGCGGATCGAGGCAGGCCTGCATCCGGCTCGTGACGTCGCCGCATTCCGCGAGGAGATCTGCGCCAGTATCGCGTTGCTCAAACGGTTGAAGGCGATCGGGAAGGACGTGCGACTGAAGTTGTACGAAGATCCGCCGCTCATCAAGATGCTGTTGCTGGGCGACTACCTGTGGTTCCAGCACTACCACGCCGAGCTCCACGCCCAGGCCATGCCCGAATACGTGGTGCGGCGGCATCACACACAGCCGGGCCTGTACACGCTCTATGCCCACTATTTCAGGCAACGGTGGGACGACAGCCGGATGCCGGAGTACGACCTGGGGACCGATGAGCTGGTCTACCGCAACACCGGCGGACACGAACTGCGGCGGGAGCCCTGCGGCGATCTGCCCTCGCTCGGTACTCCGTCAGACATCTCTGTCTGCCTACCGCACTTGGGACCGGTCCCGGAATTGATTCATCCCCACTGACCAGCATTGTGGGTCAGGGAGTGGTGCGCTTGGGACCTGGGACCGGCCGAGGATAGCCTCGACCAGTTCGCTCCGGCTAAATTCCCTCACACAGCCAGTCCAACGACGGGCACTCACGGTGCGACAGAAGGCGCCCGACTACGCCTGTCGCATAGGTGCCGGACCGATTCGGTCGCCGATGGCCATGTAGCGGGACGTGTGGCTCCCCCTGGTTCCCCATCCGACGATGGTGACTCTAGGGATACCGATGGGCGGTTCCCGGATAGCCGTCCCAAGACGGGAAGGTTTGGAATACACCGACCGGGTCATCGACTCGGAACGAGTCCAAAGCGTTGCGGATGAGAAAAGATGTCATGGACTCCCGCCCGCCGCACCCGGCAAATCACACGTGAACCAGTACCGACTCCGGTTCGTGTCAGCAACTCCGCCGGAACGTGGACCCGTACAATCCCCCCTCCAACTGCGCCTAAGAGATTGGCGAACCCTTCCACCGATTGCGCGCGAGCCACGCGAATCGTCACAAGACCGAACCGAGGCACCCCCGACTCTGGTTCCACCGTGAGGACGTCACCTTCCACGTCCGTCCAGTTTTCAATGATCTGAACTCCCATGCGCGTTATCTTAGGAGCCTGTGAGGTAATCCACAACTGCCTCAGCAATCCGCTGTCCGGTCCGCTCTTCGTAATAGCTATACGCCGGTGAGGGATTGACCTCGAAGCAATAGTAGACGCCTTCCGGCGTCCGCTTCAGGTCGATACCGCAAAACGGCAAGTCCAGCGTTGCAGACAACGCAAGACACCGGACAGCCACTTCATCCGGCAAGACACCCGTGCGCATCGTCACCGGGTGCCCTTCTCGGCCGGCATAGCGGTAGTCAGTCGCATCCGTTACGATCTCGGTGGGGAAGATCCGCGCCCCCACCACATGCACGCGGAAGTTGGTGCCAGGGATATAGGCCTGAAACTGCGTCGGAAGCTGGCGCAGGCGACCCAACCCCCTCTTATCGCGCGAGTCGAACTCACGCACGATCGAACGAATCGCGCTCGTACTCTTGAAAATCACACGCCGGTGTGTCGCCGAAAACTCCAAGACTTCGGCGGGGTCATTGGTCACCAGCGTGGGGGGGATTTCGAACCCATGTCGTCGGATCACTTGGCATTGATAGGGCTTGGACATGTTGGACGCCATGGCCCCCGGTCGGTTGAGCACACGACCTTCCGCCACCTCCAGAAACTGCGCCACCCCATCATGAAACACACGGGATCGCGAGACGGCCGTCGGATCCGGCAGGCGCCCCCTGCCAGGTCGATTCTCCGGCAACACCGCACTGTCGATCATTCGCGTATAGATGCCGCGAATCTCTCCCAATGGATAGTGGGCATCCCCGACGGAGATCTCCCCTTCGAGGCCGCAGTCAGACACGCCGAGCCGAATCGTGCAATGCTGCGATGCCCGCTGGTTCAGCAAGAGATACGACACGCCACGAGCGTCGGCTGCTTCCGCGGCCAAGCGAATCGGATCTTCCGATGGGATCCCGCAGAAAAGGATCATACGGTCACCACCGATTCCACCAACGTCTCCGCGACAAAGGAAGCGTCCTCAGCTGAAAGATCTGGCACCGGGGTCGCGCTGAAGAATCGCCACCCCCCTCGCACCATTCCGAATCGAATCTCCAAGAGCTGGTCGCCGCTTAACTTTGCCAGGGCCAGGCAAGCCCCAGGGTCAATCCCCTCCGGCACGCCGGAACAGCGCGCCCCTGCCACAAGGGTTCGGTAGAGGCCCCCCTCGAGACGTTCGAGTCGCTGCACGGGCCCTCGCCCCAGTAATTCCGGGCGCACGACTCGAGGGGGATCCTCGGGCCCCAGGCTCCCGTCCGCCAGATGGGCCAGCAGATCGGCACGCGCGGTCAACCGCGCATCGCTGGCGAGTTCGAAGGCACGGACCGGTAATTCGGCCTGATGGGCCAGAACGGTCCACTCCACTCGGCCCCGTTCAGCGCCGCAGAGGCCGCGCGGCCCCGCACGGTTTACCATCAGACAGGGGAAACTGGCCAGCCAGGCCAGCAGCAGCGCGTGCATTTCCGCTCGAGCATAGTCTCGATCCTCGGCCCTCGCGCGGGCAAAGTGAGTGAGTTCGACGGCCCGGATTCGCTGAAACGCGAGACCGTAGGACGAGGGGTCGATTCGCCGTCCATCGAAGAGAACCACCTCCGACTGGGCGGTCCGCCCCTCCAGCCCATACCGCCAGTGTGGTGCCAGCAGTAACTCCTCTGCCGACACCACCTCGACCGCGGTCGGACCAAGCCGCTCACGCAGCGCGCAATAGACACGCGCCGCCGAGCGGTCTCCAAGCGAGCAGAGAACGAGGCATCGTTCCTTCATCGCCCTCTCAGACCTCCCGCACCTTCGTGTCAAAATGACGCTTGGCCTCGGCAGCCCCTTCACGCATGCGGGCTTGCACTTCATCGCAATCCGGCTCCGCCGCAAGGGCGCTCTCCCGAAGGTCCGGCCGAAGATCGCCGGTGATAAAGGGCTCGAGGCTCTGCACGACGGCTTCGAGATTGGCCACCCGCTCTTCCAAGCCTCCCATCTGCGTGGCACGGCTCCGCTCACCCGGACGGCGCCATTCCACCAAGTCCTTATCCTTTTCCTTGAACTCCTTCCCTTCCTTGAACTCCTTCCATTCCTTGAACTCCTTTCGATCCTTCTCTTTCTGTTCTTTGAGTTCCTTGAATTCCTTCCGGTCCTTTTCTTTGATGATCTCCTTCCCTTCCTTGCCCTCCTTGACTTCCTTCGTCTTACACTTCACAGCCAGGCGCGCCGTCATCACCGCTCCGGCGGAACTGATATTGCTAACTGAGACACACGTGTCGACGTTCCCATAGGACTTGGTGTTCGGATTCGAAGTCGCATTCCACGTCACATTGTTTGCCGAACCTGGGAAGGGATCGCCGGTATCCCCTCGGTTGGCCCCGCTTTCGAGGTGCTTCTGCCCATCGGCCTGCAGGAGCGCGACCTGCGGATGGCTTTCATTGGCATTCCCGCTCACGGCTTCATCGATGTGGTACACCAAGAGCCCGCCACCGGGCAGTAGCTTGTCGTACCCGGTCTTTTGGCGGTTCTCGACCAGGAAGTATTCGTTGCCAGGCGCGCCGTCCTTCCAGAGGCGATACACGGTGTGCCCAGTCTTGACATCGGCAATGGACATTGTCTGGTTGGTCGTTTGATTGACCACAGACACCCACCCCTGATTGACCTTGCACCACGCAGAGGGGTGGGCAGGCGTATCCCCGCCTCCGTTCCAACTCCCGCCTGCCATGAGGCACCAATTGCCCAGACCTTGCGACGAATAGTCCGTATCGTACAGATCCGGCCACCCGAATAGCAGATGGCCCAGTTCGTGACAGCACACACCGATCTTGGAATCCTCCGGCACGGTGAGGTAGGCGTAAATCTTAGTGCCATCGGCATTGTAGGCGCCCCCCGAGAGCACCCACTTATGAGACCAAATGTCATTCACGTTGCCCGTCTGTTCCCCGCCGCTGCCCGCATGCAGCACGATGAAGGCATCAACGAATCCGTTCCCGTCGTTGTCGTACTGGGCGAAGTTGACCGTGGGATTGGCGGCATCCGCCGCGTGCTTTGCCATCGTGCGCGCATTGGGCTCCACCGAACCGGTTCCGGAATCCCCATGCGCGTACTCGGCCAGTTTCTTCGGTAGTCGAAACGGTCCCACCACCTCGCCGACCACGTCGATCAGGCCGTGACTGACATCCTTGAAGTAGTCGCGCACGCTCCCGCCAGGCAAGACGCCGGTGGAGAAGAACAGCTCCTCAAAATGCTTCTTGCTTTTCGTCATCGGCTTGTCCGAAAAGTCGACCAGCACCACGACCACCCGAATGGTGCCGCGGAGCGGGGCGCGTTCGAGTGCGCCGCTCCGAACCACACGAGCTGTCGTGCCCAAGGGATAGTGGTCGCCGGGGTAGATCACCCCGTCATCCATGCCCACTGGCTTCGTCCTGGTCACTCTCAGCATCTGCGCAAAGGCTGTCCTACTGCGCCCCTTTGCCTTGGCAAGGTCGGCGTTCAGACGCTTGAGGAGGTCCGGATGCGGAGCAACCAGGCATCGCTCGTGGTAATGATCGCGGTCGTGCTGCTGACAGCATCTGTCGTTCATGACAACCTCCCTCTCCTTGTTGGGTACCCAATGAGACATGCGTTCGTGCTGCATGCCGATCGTCGATCCGCACTTGTGGCTCAAGAGGTACAGCATGGTGGACATTCGTAGCGGCACTCCTAGATTTGGCAATAGGCGTGCCACAGACAGGACTTCGCTGATCGACTGAAAATTCAACGAAGAGAATATGAACGTATTGTGCGACAGTCCGGGAGAGAGACCGGAATGGTATCCGATCGAATACGCAAGCGTATCGGAGTTGATACGGATGGAGTTCAACAGGGGCAGCGTAACTGGCAGCGGCCGACGCTACGGACTGAGGATCACGCCCCCAGGATCACCGCCTGGAGGCAAGGCTCGCACCGGGCCAAACGATCGCGGCGAGTTGTCGTAGAGCGTCCGGGCTTGAGGCCGTGCTCCTCAAGCCCGCCGTTCGTCCCGCCCCAAGTCTTTCCGACTATCGATGGCCGCGTGGCGCGGATTTCTTCGTCTTCCCCGACGGGGCCTTGCTGGGCTTCGCCGCCGCCTCAGCTCGGGGACAAGGCGCCGGCCGGGTCAATCCGGTCGGCAATGAGGTCTGCTCGTCCACACAGGCCGTGTTGAGCTGGAGTTGCGTCAGCCCGAGGGCCCCAGACAGCTGCGCGCCATGGAACCGCGCGCGTGTGAGGTTCGCCCCCTCCAATCGCGCGCCGGTAAAGTCGGCATCCACAAACACGGTCCCGTGCAAGTCGGCATCCTGCAGATTCACATCCAGAAGTTCCACATGCTGCATGTGCGCGCCGCTGAGATCCGCTCCGACCAGGTTGGCGGCTTCCAGCACCGCTTCATCGAAGCGAGCGCCGGATAGCACCGCGTGCGGCGCGTGAATTTCGGACAGGTCGGCCTGGGTAAAATCGGCCCCTGGCGCCTGGGCGAGAATCAGGACGGCGCGATTCACATGGGCGCCTCGCAAATTGGCCTGCGTCAGCGTGGCCTTATACAGGACGGCCAAGGAAAGCTGCGCGGATTCCAAGTTGGCTTTCACGAGCCGGGCATTTTCCAGATTGGCTTCTTCCAGATCGGCGTCCTGCAGCTGGGCGCCATCCCAACGCGTATAGCGCAAGTCGGCGCCGCGGAACCCAGTGTCCCGCGCATCGACTTCACGCAGATCCGCCCCGTCGAGAAACGCCCCTTCCAAATCGGCCTCGAGGAGCCGTGCGCCTCGGAGATGGGCGCCGTCCAACTGTGCCCCCTCCAGGCTGGCGCGCAACAACACCGCACGGCTCAGATCGGTCCGCCGGAAATCCGAGCCGGCTAGATCGGCCGTGGCAAGCACCGCCCGACTCAAATTCGCCCCGTAAAAATAGGATTCCGTGACGTTGGCATCCGTCCAATTGGTCGCCTGCAGATCGGCTCCCTCGAAGTGGGCCCGCTCGAGGTTGGATTCCTGCAACTGCGCGCCGGCCATGGCCGCATTGTAGAAAGCGGCCTCGTTCCCGATGACGCCGGTCAGCGTGGCTCCGGCCAGTCGCGTGTGGCGCAGATCAGCCCCTGAGAGGTTGGCTTCCTTGAGCACGGCGCTCGTGAGATCCGCGCCGGCCAGGCTGGTCTGAATGAGGTTGGCCTGGGCCAGATGCGCTTGCCGCAGATTGGCACCCTCTAAATTGACCCGCTCCAGGGTCATCCCCCCAAGCTTGGCGTTCCGAAGATCGGCCTGGCAGAGGTTGGCGGGATGGGACCCACTGCGCGAATGATCCAGCCACTGCCCATGGGCCTCCAGGGTTTGATAGAGCAGCTTCGGCGAAAGGAGTTTTCCTTTGTAGGGACCGTCGCACTGCACGCCTGCGGATGCAGGCTTCGATGCCGCCGGAGCCGTCGCTCCAAGCCCGGACCATCCCAGGAGCTGGCCGAGCACGACCGCCAAACCCAATCCCGTCCGCCCCACTGCCCCCCCAAGGCCCCAGTCACGCATGGTCATCTCCTTTATCTGCGCCCGAATCGATTGCCTGCTCCTTACGTACACGCCTCCCGGCACAGGGCTGCCGCATCACGTTGAAGGCCTGCACCAGCGGCCGGTGTTTCTGCTACCCTAGGCCGCCATGCCCCCTTCCTTGCTCGCCTTTATCGCCATTTTCATGCTCGGCGCTCTGTTACGCAATACGGGCCTCCTGACCAAACAGGATGCCGAACGCCTGGCCGGAATCGTGTTTACCGTCAGCCTTCCGGCAACCATCCTGGTCTCACTCGACCGCATCACGCTCTCGGCCGCTACGTGGAAACTGCCTGCGGCGGCCTGGCTGGTGACGCTCTCGATGCTGGTCCTCGCCTGGCGCATCGCGGTCGCGCTCCGCTTGCCACGCCCCACGCAGGGCGGGTTTCTGCTCGCCACCGGCTGCATCAACTCCGTCTACTTCGCCTATCCCGTGGCCCTCGCAACCTTGGGGGAAGCGGGCTTGGCCCGTACAATTCTCTTCGACCTCGGACAAGCGACGCTCACCCTGACGGTCCTGTATGCCGTGGCCGCCTGGCACGGGGAAGCCCCGACCGCCCCCTATTCGCTGTTCGCACGCCTGGCGAGTTCGCCGCCTGTCTGGGCGCTCGCCGCCACCATGGCCCTCAAGTTCCTAGGACTGCGGCTGCCGCCCGACCTGGTGAGCCTCCTCCAGCCGCTCCACTCCACGACCACACCGTGGGCCAGCTTGGTGCTCGGCCTCTCGATTTCGTTCACCGCCCTGCACCGCACACTACCGCTCGCCCTGCTGGGGGTCATCGTCCGGATGGGCGGCGGGCTCCTGCTCGGGGTTGCCGTCGCCACGCTTCTCGATCTGACCGACACAGCCCGTGTCGTAGTGATCCTGGTTGCCGCTATGCCTTCGGCCGTCACCGCCGTCATCTTTGCCGCGGAGACACGGTTGGACGAAGAACTCGTCGCCTCCATCGTCGCGTTGTCGCTCTGTGTCGGCGCCGCCCTGCTTCCCTGGCTCCCGTTCTTCGCAACTGCCCTCACCATGCCTTGACGACCATCGAACGGCCCTGGGCTATCAGGACGCGCTGGCACCCGCGTCGGGCACAAGATGCAGGCGCCCCGACTCGACCAATCCCCGGTCCCGGAGCGAGGCTCCGGATCGCAGCAACTTGTCTCCCAAGCCCACCGCCAAATTCCGATAAATGATGACCCCGATGTCAGGGCGGCGCCGAATCAACTCGGTCAGGTCGCGCAGCCACCACTCGGCTACTTCCACCGCCCCCTCCGCGGTCGCGGTGGCGGAGTGGGGTCGGGCCGACAGCAGCGAGACTTCCCCGCAGGTTTCGCCCGTCATCACCGTTCCGATCGACACCGGCGGGGTTCCGGCGCTGATGGCCACACGCCCCTTCAGCACGACCGAAAGGCGGTCGGCCGGATCGTGTTCGGCAAAGAGCCGCTGCCCGCCCGCGACGACACGCACCGATGACGCGCCGGCCAGCCGCGTCGCCTGCTCCGTGGTCATGCCCCGAAAGAGCGGGATCTCCGCCATCGCCTGCGCCATGCGCGGCGCGATCACACAATTCGAGAACCCCCGCATGACGACGTCGGCCAACGCTTGCACCGGCTCCGTGAGCCCCATCGCCCCCAGATCCTGGAGCCGATTCAGGCGCACCATCTTGACGATATCCAGCCGCTCCACTTGATAAAACACCATCGCCGGCACGTAGGCCACCGGTAGAAAATTCAGTTCGAGCAGCGTGCGTTGCATCCGAGGGGCATAGGCGCTCACATCGATCTCGAGATATTCGACACCGAGTTCCTCGCGGCACTTGCGCTCTAACTCGCACAGAAGGAACCGGACGACATCGTCGGCCAAGGCAATGAGTTCGAACACCCGGACCGTCCGCTCCACCGGATCCAACGTGAAGCCGATCGCCCCGACGATGTGGCCGGCCGAGCGGGCGAGGAAGTACCGGGTCTGGCGCGCCTGCAACTTGAAGAACCCGTAGTCCAGACGCATGGGCCCGAAGATCTCCCGATTCCGCACCCGCCCCCGCTCGATCCGCAACAGAGCCGGATACCCTTCGGCCTGCATCTCCTCGAGCGTGTAGTCGCCTCCCGGAGGATAGGGCGCGGCATCCTCGTCCACGATGACGTCCGGCGGCAGCGGGAGATGGCTCATGACCAGATTGGCGAGCGAGTGCGCCTCGGGAATGATCCGCGGATGGTTGCGTCGCAGGCACAGGGCATCCCCAAAGTATCGAGCCAACAACGCAAAACTTTCCCGGTGGTGGAAGAAGTGTTTGAGGGGGAGAAATCCCGTCGGAATGAACCCGTGCGCCAGGCTGATCCGTTGCGCATACGGGTGCACCGTCCGCGCGACCACCAGCCCCACATGCAGGCGGTGCTGGATGGCCTCCAGCCGCCGTTCCATGAGCAGGTTTCCGACCTGTAGCCGGCGATAGTCCGGATGAACCGCCAATCGGCCGAACTCGCCGACCAGGTCCGAATGGGCGCCGAAGTCGAAGAGCACCGAGGCCGTCCCGATCACGCGGCCGCTCGACTCGTCTTCGGCCACGAGAATCAGCGCCTCGTCGGTAAACACCGACCGCTTCAACCACAGTTCGTCGTATAACTCGCGATGAGGGTAATCCTGCCCGTACACCGCGAGAAAAATCTCGCGGATCTGACCGACATCCTCCTCGCGGGCTTCGCGAACACGTATCATGGCACTCGCAGCGCCGTCAGCGGAGCCCCCTGCCGGCCCTCAGGTGTTGCCCCGCCCGTTTGGCGACCGCCCGGTAGTAGGCGGCGCCGACGGCCAAGGCCGACTCGTCGAAATCGAATTTACTGGAGTGAGCCGGATATCCTTCTTTGCCGGGGGCCTGGCCGCCGAACCGCACGTAGGCCCCCGGGACCTTCTCCATGTAGTAGCTGAAATCTTCCGCTCCCATATTGGCGGTCTTGAGCGCCCGTACGTTCGCTTCGCCGACCGCATCCGCGGCGGCCTGACGTGCCAAGCCGGCCATCTCCGGCGTGTTGATGAGCGGGGGCGTTCCCTCGGCGACGGTGACACGAATCGTGGCCCCGTGCAACTGCGCGATTGATTCCGCGATGCGGCGAATGGATTTGAGCAACTGCTGGCGCACGGCGGAATCCTGCGCCCGCACGGTACCGTCCAACCTCGCTTGCCCGGCAATGACGTTGGGAGCCGTCCCCGCGTGAAATTGCCCGACCGACACCACCGAGGGGCGGGCGGGATCGACCTCTCGGGAGACGATCGTTTGAAGCGCCATGATCATGAGGCTGCCCACCACCACCGCGTCGATGCTCTCATGCGGCCGTGCCCCATGCGCCCCCTGCCCGATGATCTCGATGGAGAAATTGTCGGACGACGCGTTCACGGCCCCTTCCGCCACCACGATGGCACCCGGCGGGTAGTGGCGGTCCAAATGCCCGCCGAAGATCATCCCTGCCCCCTCCAGTACCCCCGCCTCGATCATGGCCAACGCCCCGGTCCCCTTCTCCTCGGAGGGCTGAAACAGGAATCGAACAGGCGCCGGCAAATCCGTGTCTTCCGCCAGCAGCGCCGCCGCTCCCAACAACATGGCAGTATGCCCATCATGGCCGCAGGCGTGCATGACGCCGTCATGAACCGACGCGAACTCCAGTCCGGTGTCCTCTTGAATCGGCAGCGCGTCGATATCGGCACGCAGGACGACAGCGGGCACCCCCGCGGGCCCCGGCAACTCCGCCACAACTCCCTGCCCCGCAACGCCCCGCCGGTAGGCAATGCCGAAGCCCTCCAAAAACCTGCAAATGGCGTCGGCCGTCTTGGCTTCCTGACCGCTCAATTCCGGATACTCATGGAGCACACGACGCATTTGAACGAGCCGATGCTGCAACGATTCAGGGATCAATGGCATGGGGAAACCTTGACAGAGGGTGGCATACAGGGACCGTGCGGGTCCGAATCGCCGGGTCCGGCCAGACCGGCGGGCACACTGCTGGGCACTATGCTAGCACAAGCCGCACCGGGAATCCGCAGGGGGCACACGGCAATGACGGCGTGAGCCGGAGGCGGGGGCATCCCGCGCTCCGGCTCCGGGCACGGTGGGGACCTGTCCTAGCGGACCGGCTCTGGTTCCTGGATGATCGAAATGTCCTCGGCCTCTATGGTCCTCGCCGCCTTCTCTGGTGGCAGAGTGGCGCCCCCGTCGGGCAGGAGCCCCACTCCACCCAACGGCAGGCTCAGATCGAAATGCGCGTTTTCATCCACGGCATGCACGATCTTCGAAACGTCCCCGCTTCGGGTATCCATTCCATGGGTGCAGCCGGACCGGACGCCAATCGCCAACAGCACTGCACCGGCCGCCATTCCCCTTGTCACAAGCATGTTCATGGCCGCCTCCTTCCGTCACTTTTTCGAGTCACGTCGGTTTGCACTCCCTCAATGAGGAAGGCCGGAACGCCACCGCTACCGCCGGCCTCCACCCTCTTGATTCCACCCTATGGCTCGGCCCATCCTAAAGACAAATAGGTAATTTGCGGGCGACCCTTCGGAAAAACCGATGTGTCGCCCCCCTACCCCGGATGTTCGGCTGGAGCGCCTATATGGACTGGCTGAACTATCACCATCTCTTGTACTTCTGGGCTGTCGCGAAACACGGCAGCGAACGACGTGCGGCCGAGGTGCTCCGGTTAGCCCAACCGACCGTCAGCGAACAAATCCATACCCTCGAACGCACCCTCGGCGAACGGTTATTCATTCGGTCCGGACGGCAGCTAGTGCTCACCGAGGTGGGCCGCCTCGCCTTTCGGTACGCGGAGCACATCTTCGCCCTCGGGCAGGATCTGCTCCACGCCGTCCACGGGCGTCGCCATGGACGCGATGTCGGCCTCGTGGTCGGCATTGCCGATGCCGTCCCGAAAGTTCTCGCCAGTCGCCTGCTGAAGCCGGCCTTTACTGCCGTGCCGAACGGGCGCCTCGTCTGTTGGCAAGGGACATTGGATCGGTTGCTCGCCGACCTGACCGTGCTCGGCCTCGACCTGGTGATCGCCGACCTTCCGGCTCCACCCGGGACGAAGACGGCGACACACAATCACGTCATGGGGGAATCCGGAGTGACGCTGTTCGGGACGGCGCAATTGGCCGCGCGCTATCGGAAGGGATTTCCGCGGTCGCTGGACGGTGCCCCGCTGCTGGTCCCCACGCCGAACACGAGATTACGGCAATTGATGGACGAATGGCTGGTTCGTGGGCATCTCCAGCCAATCATAGTCGGCGAGTTCGAAGACAGTGCCATGCTCAAGGCATTCGGCCGGGAAGGGTACGGATTGTTTCCAGGCTCGACCATGGTGGAGCGGGACATCTGCCGACAATACGGAGCCGTGGTCGTCGGACGCCTCCGATCGGTGACACAGCGCTTTTACGCTGTGACGGTGGACCGCCGCCTTGACCATCCCGCCGTCAGTGCCATCGTGAAAACCGCACGGCGAGAATTCTCCTTCTAACGCCGCCCCCCGACCTACCGCCGCCGCTTGCCCCTGCGGTGTTGCGCAGGCTTCCGGACAGGGGGTCGCCTCGCTGACCGTCCCACCGATTTGGTGGACTCCTGCCCACGCTTCCGCGGCGAATCCCCTGAGGTCGACGACACCGCAGGAAGCAGGGCCTTGGGTGGCAAGCCCGTCACGACTTCATTGGGAGCCCCCCCGCCCCTGCGAGCACGCGGGGAAGGTGGCGTGGGAGGCCGCGGCGTCTTCGTCTCTTCTCCTAATTCCTTCAGTATGTGCGCCAAAGCCGCCGCCACCGGATCGCCACCGGGGGCCGATGGCATCAGCTTCTGTCGCATCGCCAACATGAAGTCCAATTGACCCAGGGCCGACCCCCGTTCCTTGGGCGTCGCCCCGGACTCAACGAATGCTTGGCGATAGGTCTGTATCAACTCCTTGCTTGCGTCCGGCAGCCTGCCCCTGGCATAGGCACCGGCGACCGCGAGATCCGCAATCGCGATCAGATCCCACACCGACCGTTTGATCTCGAAGCGGCGGCGCGCCCATAGTTCAAACTCCAGCAACCGTGCCTCAGCTCGCTCAGTGGGTTCCCCGAGCAAGGCCTCGATGACCCAGCCATTGATCGCCGGATAGGGATCAGGCAACGGCGTTTTCGCCTGCAACAGGGAGGCCTCCCGGTAGCACCGGGCGGCCTCCTTCAGGTGTCGACGTACCACCTGCATTTCCTCCTCGACTTCAGCCAGCCGCTTGTAGGCACTGCCCATTACGCTCAGTCGTTCGGCGTTCGGGCTCACGCCAAGGATCGCCTGTCCCCGATCGATCGCTTTCATGATCCGCGCTCGATCCTTGATGGCTTTGCCGTATCGCACCTCCAAATTGACCCACTGATCGAGCGCACGAAGAGTCGAGGGGTGGTCGGGATCCTCAGCACGCGCAGCCTGTTCATAGTGCGCAACGGCGTCTGAAAATTCGCCCTGCCGACCATACACGGAAGCCAACCGCTCCTGGACAGTACCTTGCGCCAGCCACTCGGGCGCGGACCGTCGCTGCAGGGCCTGGAGGGCGCGCTCCAAGGCCTCGCGATTCGGCTGGACCGGCAGCTGGTCGAGCGCCAACAACAACTCCTCCGAAGCGACAAAGGGATCTTCCCGATCGCCATCTCCCCCCCGAGCCACAGGGCCCAGGCAAAATTCGGGGTCTCCATACACCTGATAGGCCCCCCAGGTATTGGAGTCCGGATACTGCTGCCAGGTTTGTCGTCGCGCCTCTTGCACGACGCGCCCGAAGGGGTGGCCCGCCAGGAGCTGTTGATAGAACACCTGCGCGAAATACAACGCCGCATCGTCCTGAACCGGCCAACCGGCCGCCACCACCGCGCGAACTCCCTTTCGGATCAGTTCCTGGGCGAGACTAGCGGCCAGCTTGTTGTGCGTTGTTCCCCCCGTTTGGCCCAGATAGCAGCAGTTCAAGAACACGAGTTCGGGCAACGGGTCGATCCGCGCAATTTCGACGGCGGTCAGGAACAGACCGTTATCGAGCACCACGCCGGCCTTGGCTCCCTCGGTCGCCAAGTCCTCCTCTTTGTACTGTCCGTGACCGGCGATATGAATGATCCGGTAAGGCCGTGCGAACAGCCCATTGAGCACTTCCTCGGCCCCAGGACGATGCTCCGCATGCGTCACCGCGAAACGCGGCCGCAAGAGCGACGCCACCATGGCCGCTTCCTGGCGCGCCCCAGGCAACGGCGGAAACGCAGGCGGCGTCAGCGGATCGCCGACGACGTAGGCGGTGGTCGAGACCGTGTCACGCGCCCGCGCCTCATAGTCGTCGGTTTCCAATTGGCGGATCATCCCCATCCGCACACAGAGGGGCTGATCAAGATCCACCATCAGTTCCCAGGGGTAATTGGCAGTGACCGCATCCAACACCAGGACCACCCGGTCCTGATTCCGCATGTTGTCCTTCAGATCCCCTGGAATCAGCAACTCGAACAACGTCTTGGCGATGTCTCTTTTGAACGCACTGCCAGCAATCGAGCGGCGAATCAGCTGCGTGATCAATTCCGGCTGCGTGTCCTGCACCAATACCTCGGCTCGAGCCCGATCGGACAAGGCCAGGAACCGAAGCTTATGGGGACGGCGCCTGAGAGAGCGATCATCCTGGAACGCCAGATCCAGCAGCGCCGCCGCGACGGCCGGATCACTGGCTACCTCAGGGGTCAATGCGGCCCGTAGCCGCTCGTTGAGGATGGGCGGAAGGGGACTCCGAGGGCGCGGTATCTCGGCGGGCACAGCGGTAACGGTCCAGCGCCGCCAATACCCCCGAGCCCCGGACGGAGTCAGGCGCATTTGGCCCCCAACCCCTTTTTCCAACCTGGGCGAAACGACCACGTCCGCCTGCAGGTCCTTCTCGATACCCCCCGTAACCCGCCGAAGGGCCTTGGCCGCATCGGCAGCCACGTCGAGATACAACTCCACGAACTGCACATGGGCGATACGGGGCAAAGATGCCGCCTGCTTGCGGAGCGCCCGATTCGCCAGCACCACCCCTCGGACGACGGCGTTGACCGAGTCCTCGACCGCGATATTCGCCGCCGTGTTGGACCCGATCAGCAAACTGTGAATCGTCCACTCCGCGTCCCCTTCGTGCTCGACCGGCCTGCCCGCTCCCTGCACGCGTTGGAGCACGTATTCCATGACTCCCTGCTGCACCGTATGCGTGAGAACCGTCGGCGTGAGCTCGCCCCATCGGCCAAGCCCGACGACAATCGCGCCATGTTGAATGCCGAGCGCCTGTTGAACGCCGTTCCGAGACGCCAGCGCGACGGCAACGGTTCCGGGCTTCCCCGGATACCGGCCGACATGGTACCGGCGCGACAGCGCCTGATCGACCAAACCATCGACGACACGTTCCACACCGGCAATGGTATCGCCCTCATAGTGGCCGACGAGGACGGGATGATTCGTCTGAGCCAGATTCCCATGCAGCACCGACACCCGTAGCCGTTCCCGCACAATCGGTCGTGTCGTTTTGCGGCGACGCCCTAACACTCCCGACTCGAAGTCTCCAGCCGTCGGATAGAGCACAGGCTCCGGATCGTAGGCAAACGTCCGGTGTTCTCCGCGCTCGGCAGTGAGCGGCGACGTGGACAGCCGGGAGGTCACCCCCTGTTCGAGCAGCTCACGATACCCCTGAAACGCGGGCTCATGATCGGGAAGATCGCCATGTTCCGCATCGACATACCACATGGGCACGTCCGGCAATGCGCCGGCCTGGTAGGTCACGCGCCCATCGCCGGCCGTCGTGGCCTCAAAGACCAGCCGGCCGGCCTGCAACGCCACGCCGCTGAGCGTTCGAGGCGCTCGCCCGGCGACATAACGCACGCACGCATGATGCGGGATGGTCTCCGGGAGGTCCTCCAGCGCCTGGCGAGCCAGTTGCAATAGCGGACCTGGCAGCCACACCTTGGACTCAGTGGCCTCGCGAAATTGAGTCCAGAGTTCAGGTGAAAAGTACGTCCACCCCGCCTGGGGAAGCAGTTCCAGCGCTCCTCGAAACTGCGCGACGATCGCCACCAGTTCCTGAAGCGAATGATCGGTGTCGAGCAACGCCAACTGCCGGATTGTCTTCGCCATACCCGCGAGCGTGGCCACCATGTCGAAAGAGCCTCGATTCGGCGTACCCAACATGACGAACCGCGCCCCATCCCGCTGACAAAGCCGGTCCCACAGATCGGGACGATCCTGAATGAATCGCCGGACCACCAACCCACCCATGCTATGCGCAATGAAGCGGATCGGTTGGTCCGTTCGCTCGACCACACGCGACACCTCCGTAGCCAGCTGACCCGACGCCTCTTTGATGGATCGGCGCCAGTCGTATCCGAACGGAATGACCTCGTGCGAATCCGCCAGGAATCGGCACAGCGCCCGATAGTAGGAACTGACCAAACCCGTGACCTGCACGTTGGGGGCATCGATGGCGATCGACGCCATTTCGCCCTGGAACAGCCGCCAGTAATTCAACCACACGTCCTTGCCGTTGGCCCGCAGTTCGGATCCCATGATGCCCGGCAGGACGAACACGACCGGTTGCGGCTCCCCGGATCGAGTCTGTATGGATTCCCCCATCGGCACCGGTGCTTCCCGAGCTTCGTCCAAATCGCGAAATTCCGGCGGCCATTCGTTCGACGGGACCGTCAACGCCTGCGCGAGCACACGACGCGTCCGGACGTTGCTGAAGTACTGGAAATGAGACACATCGGCCCCTTGATCGAAGACGTATCGCGACGTTCCGTCCCGGGGCAGCCCCTGAAACATGGAGTCCGTGTTGACGACCAAGTCGTTGTCGCCGTGTTCGTAGATGAACCGGTCGGTGATAAACACACCGAGCCGCTTGAACCAGCTGCCGCCTTCAATGTCGCCGGCGATCACCCCGAGCTCGCCCATCGCCTTGGCATCCGGCCCGTTGAGTAGAGCCACCAAGGGCGCGCTGGGGATCATGGCTTCGATGCCGGGAATCACAGACGGGTTCCACCGGCACTTCGCCGTTTCAAGCGTGATCCGCTTTACCGCCTGGTAAAGGGGGGATTGGCCCAAGCCAGGGATGAGTCCCAGGAGACTGGTCACCACGGAGAGAAACCGATCGAGATTCTCGGAGGCGAGCAACGTGCCTTGGGCCGGACAAGCCACCCGAAGGAGGCGCCGGATCGTGAAGGCTTTCTCCTTCAAGACCGCCGCCAGTTCCTGTAACTGCTCCCGATCGTGCTCGTCGGCCTCCTCCGAGGCCTCACCCGCTCGACGAAACCGTGCCAGTTGTGCGGGCGCAATCTGCTTCAGACAGAGCAGGTCGGCCACTTGCCCGCCGCGTGAATGCGACACGAGGGTGAGCCGTGCGCCCCGGGGCAAGGCCTTCGCAAGCACTAATGCGTTGTCGATGGGGCTGCGGCTCATCGTCCGATGTTCGAACGCGAAAATCCGGTCGCCGAAGGCTTGGCTCAATGCCTCCCACTCGGCCGCTGCCTCCTCCGTGCGCAAGGCCCCAAAACTACCTTCGGTATTCGAAGCCGTGCCGTGGATGAAGAGCAGGATCGGCTGATCCGCCAGGATCTCACCCGGAGGCTGCAACCCGGCGCCACGGCTGCCCGAGGCCTTGGCCCACCGATACAACCCTTCATCCGGCTTGATCTTCCGCTCGATCAGCCAGATGATCAGTTTGGCGGTCAGCCACGAACCCAGCGCATCGAAGTTCTTCACGCCTTTCTGCTTGAGCCAATCGGGCCATTGGCTCGGATCCTTCGCCTGCTCCCAGATCTCGTCCTGCTTGAGGCGTAAGAAGCGCACGGCTGCCGCAGCCACATCGCTCACAATCCCCCGGCTGGAGGACTGCGCCTGCAACTCAGGCTCGATGCGCAAGGTTGGCACACCACGCTGTCGCGGATTCGCACGTTCGTACCGCTCCCGATAGGCGGCCACAGAGGTCCAGATCGACACGCCGCTCTCGAGCACAAATTCGATCAGGTCGGTGTCTTCGACCTCGCAGGTCTCCCCCTCCCCCGCGGCGCCTCGAGCCGACGGGCTCACGTCATAGGCGCCCAAAACCTCGACGGCATCGAGCAACCGATGGTCGGCCTGTTCGTGGGAACGGGGACCGCCTCGCACGGCGACGTGCGCGTCGGCCATGGGGGTAGGTCGACCGGGAACCCGGACTGTCAGCATCATGGAAACTCCTCACAAGCGGCTGCGCCGGGGATGGACCACCTGGACAGGCGGCCCGACCAGCACATGGGCAGCATCACGCACCCAGGAACGGAAGGTCCAGATTGTCCTTGTGGCCTTCGAGCTGCGGCACTTGCTCGAAGTCGTTCTGTTTGAGCTTGGCGACCGTGCGCGTGTGTAACTCCCGGTAGGTCAGCTTGCCCTGCGCTTCCTTGATGGTTTCGACCAGGTAATAGGTCAGCGCGCCGTTGTAGCTGCCGCCGATGTGGGCATCCGCCGAGGTCTGCGTGTCTCGACACCCGGTGATCAGCAGCTCTCGAATGTCGGCATGCACCACGTCTTTCGTGCGGCTTCGTCCGCGCGGCGCCTTGCCGAGTGTGCCCCGGACCGTGCCTCTCAGCGCGCGGCCCGATTCCGTAGCCATCAGATCCAACGGGCACGGCAAGTACCGCTCCTTCACCGGCTCGTCCGGCGGCGCAATGGTGCGCGTGACGGAACCGGAGTGGCAGCAATCCATGATGACGGTCAAACCGACTCCGGCCCGAAGCTTGTCGAACGTGCGGCGCAACCAATCGTCGCGCAAGGGGTCCTTCCAGTCGAGGTCGGTGGGGCAGAGAATCTCATCGCGACGATCGGCTTCATCCCCGTTGTCGTCTGGCACATTGGAGCCGTGTCCGGAATAGTGCAGGACTAAGGTGTCCCCTTTCTTGGCGCCTGTCACCAACTTCTGGATCGCGGCCTGCATGGCTTTTTTCGTGGCCTTCAGGTCCGTCAGGGTGACGATGTTCCTTGCCGGAAACCCGTAGAACGTCGTCAACACGCCGGCTAGATTCCTCACATCGTTCACACAGCCGCGAAGATCCGCCCCGGGCACTTGATACCGGTTGATCCCGATCAGCACTGCGCGTTTGGCCATGGGTTGTTCCTTTCGTAAAGCGGATGAGTGTGGCGACCGGAGCTTAGCGCTCCCCCTTGACCAAGTCAAAAGTGTCCCGTTTGCCAATACGTGTATTTCATCAGGGATCTTCCGTCCTCACGGCTCGCCGGCCGCCGATGCGCGGCGGGCCGCGTTCGGCCCGATGCAGCTCTTCGCGCAGGCCCTTTTCGCTTGCGGCCTGGGAGGGACGTGATACCCTCGCTCTAGGTACCGCTCACCCCTTTCGAGCCGTTCACGCTGGAGTCCGCGCATGTCTCCATTCGCGCCGGTTTCCCGACGCGCCCTGTTGAAGTACACCGCGGCCACTGTGGCCGCGGCGGTCATGCCACCCGCGAGGTCGACACGGTGGACAACCGTGGGTTCCCTTGCCGACGTGGGCGCCCTCGTGGCATTGGCCGACGCCGGGACGGGCCTCTCCATCGACAATGCTGGCGGGGCGGCCGCCCCCGCGTTGCCGTCTCGCTCGAATTTTCATGCGGTCTATGACGACCCAGCCGCACGCGATCGCTTTGTTCTCTTCTTGCAACACGTCTATCACCTGTATCCGGAGCGAGCGTTCCACCAATTGATCCTCGACACGACCCGTGAGTTCCGCATCGACCAGGAGATTTACCAGGCCCTGCAAACGCGGCTGCCGGGGATCAAACCTCTCTTCTCGCAGGCCACCTATGGGCTGCCCGCGCTGCGCAAGCAAAAGGCGGAAATGGCCCGCCAAACGGCCGACCTGCTCAAGTCCGCGCCTCCACTCCATGGCTATGTCGAGATCGGCACACCGGGACGCTATACCCACGGGGTACGCAAGGCGCATCCCCTCGACGGGCCGGTCTACCTCGTCCACGATGCCGCGCCCGGCTTTTCGCCCAACGACATCGCCGAGCGCGGCCAAGTCACCAAGGTCGGCACCTACGTTCCCTTAGGGGACTACGACCCATTCGACGGGAAACACATTCCGCCGGAAAGCGTGGACCTCGTCACCGTCTACATCGGCTTTCACCACGCTCCGCCGGACAAACGAACACGATTCATCCAGGCCGTGTGGCATGTCTTGCGGCCCGGCGGGCGGCTCATCGTGCGCGATCACGATGTGAACGGCCCTGAAATGGACGCCTTCGTCGCCTTGGCGCACGACGTGTTCAACGCCGGCTTGAATCTCACCTGGGCGGAGAACGCGTCCCAAATCCGCAATTTCACCTCCGTACCGCAATTGGAAGCCGCCCTCGGCGCCGCCGGCTTCGAACCAAGCGGGACACGGCTCTTGCAGGACTACGACCCGACACAGAACACACTGATGGCCTTCGTGAAACCCGCCCAACGAGCGCGCTAATGCACCCTCTCGGCCTCATCCTTGCCGCCGCATTGTCGGTAGCCTCCCTGCTCGCACCCGGGCGCCATGCCGGTGCGGAGGTCGTCAACGACGTGACCCATCTCAACCCGGTCGAGGTCGACCACGTGGCCGTGCCGAAGACCGTCGAAGACGTGCAGCATCTCGTGCGCACACACGACGGCCCGATCTCCATCGGCGGCGGCCACTTCAGCATGGGCGGTCAGACCGCCTCTGAGCACACGTTGCACCTCGACATGCGGGGCCTGAACCGGATCGTCGCGTTCAACCCCGCGGCGAAAACCATCACGGTGCAAGCCGGAATCACGTGGCGTGCCATTCAGGAAGCGATCGACAGCCATGACCTGTCGCTCAAGATCATGCAGTCCTACGCAAACTTCACGGTCGGCGGCTCCCTGAGCGTCAACGTGCATGGACGGTACATGGGCCAGGGGCCGCTGATCGGGTCCGTGAGAAGCATCACGGTCGTCTTGGCCGACGGACAACTGGTAGAGGCCAGTCCGACACAACGACCGGAAATCTTCTTCGGGTGCATCGGGGGCTACGGGGGGCTCGGCGTCATCGTGGAAGCGACGCTGGAGTTGGCCGACAACGTGAAAGTGGCGCGTCGCGTGGCCACCATGCCGGCGACGGCATACAAAGATTACTTCCTCTCCACCGTAAAACCGTCCACACGCACGATTTTCCACAATGCCGACATCTATCCGCCGGACTACGACCAGGTCGTGGCAATCTCCTGGTCCGCCACGGAGAAACCGGTGACCGTCGAGGATCGCTTGATGCCCGTCAAACAGCGCTATTGGCTGGACCAACTGTCCTACTTCTGGCTCACTGAAGTGCCCTTCGGCAAGCAGATCCGCGAGTACGTGATCGACCCGTGGCGGCTACGGGGCGACCCGGTCGTCTGGCGCAATTACGAGGCCAGTTACGACGTCCGCCAGTTGGAGCCGCGCGCGCGCGACCGCTCGACCTACGTGCTGGAGGAGTATTTCGTCCCGATTGCGCGCTTCGACGAATTCGTCCCCAAGATGGCGGAGATTTTCATGCGCCATCAGGCCAACATCGTCAACGTTTCGATCCGACATGCGGTGCCAGACCAGGGCTCCATCATGGCCTGGGCGCGCGAGGAGGTGTTTGCCTTCGTCGTCTACTACAAGCAGGGGACGAGCCCGGCGGACCAGACGGCGGTAGGGATCTGGACCCGCGAGTTGATCGACGCGGTCCTCTCGGTGGGGGGCACGTACTATCTCCCGTATCAATTGCACGCCACAGAGGCTCAATTTCTCCGAGCCTACCCGCGTGCCCGCGAATTCTTTGCGCTCAAGGCGCATCTCGATCCGGACAATCGTTTCCGCAACAAGCTGTGGGACAAGTACTACCATCCCCCGACCCAACCGCCGGCCCCGCCTGCCATGACCTCCATGCGGAACGATCCGGCTCCTCTCGACGTAAAAAAAAACTACAGACGCGAACCGGGTACACCCGGAGCCAGGACCAGACCTTCCTGACGCTCCCTGAGTGGTACATCGTCTTCAGCGCCGACGAATTCGCCGAATTCGTCCGTACGCATCCTTCCGGTGACTTTCCCTACTTCCGCAGCATTCGTCAGTTCTGGTGCCTCTATCGCCAGGTGTTGCGCGAAACGTGGAACGCACCAGCCTTCAACTGGGGCTACCACGTGATGATCGGCGTCATCGGCGCCAGTTTCACGGTGGAGTACGCCGCCAAAGGCCTGTACGAAACGACGATCGGGCGTTTCACCGCCAGGTTGGCCGACGGCGCCGGCCCCACGGCGGAGGACCGCTTTCTACGGCAAACCGCCCAGGACTACGCCGCCTTCATTCACACCACACCCTGGTATGCGTTTCCGTTCTGGGACCGGCTGCGTGGGCTGTGGGACCTCCCCGAACCGGCCATGGGGCACCCCCTTCGCTGCTGGGAGCGGCGGTTCGAAGGGACGGTGGAACTGCTGTTCAAGACCGCCTGGGGCTGGATCATCCAACAGGGAACCGCGGCCGGGTACGACCCGGAGGCCGACACCATCCAAGTGTGGGCCCGCTCGTCCCGCCCGGAGGCGGAGCTCCCCACGATCGACGCGCGCATCAAGGTGCTCACGCCTCTGGGCGGGCCCCACGTCCTCCTGTCGCTGCCCCGCTATGAACCCTTCCGTGCCGCGGTCGAGGCGCTGATTCGCCAGGACGTGCAGCTACTGGAAGTGGCGGGCAATGAAGGGATGCTGCTGACGCTCCTTGCCCCACAAGACTGGCAGCCCCCTTCGCTTCACGGCACCGTCATCTGCGAATGGACCCTGCTGACCGACCCGCGGCGGAAACGTGTCGCCCTGTTCGTGCCGGTCCAACAATTGGACACCCTCCTGCCCGCCTACGACCATGCCGGATTGGTGCTGGACCATCTATTCGATTTCTGACCCGCCTCAGGCTCGGCTCCCGCACCACCGGCCACCCATCGGACGTCAGCCATATTGACGGCCCGCCGAAGCCACCTTTATCCTCTGGTGCTGGCCGCCCTTCGGCCACCACGTCAGTGGGAACGAACACGAGACGACCCGTGAACCACACAGCCCTCTATACCCAGCCTTCGCGTCTAACCGCGGGCATTCCCGACCATGAACAGTTGACAGTCGACACCCTTGGCCCCTGCACCATTCCGTCCCCGCTCGAGGGCCGGGGCGCGCCGTTTCTCGAGGACTCGCTGCGCATCCTCGTCTGCTCGACCCTGGAAGAGGCGGAGCCGTTTCTCCGCACCGGCCGCCAACTCCCGGCCTTTGAAACAGCCGGACCGCGCAGGCGCATTTTCTTCGACCCGCGCCACCTCACGTGCGGCATCATCACCTGCGGTGGGTTGTGCCCGGGACTGAACAACGTCATCCGATCGATCGTCATGGAATTGCACTACGGGTACCACGTCCCGCGTATTCTGGGATTCCGATACGGATTTTCAGGCCTGGCGTCGGAAAGCGAGCACGAGCCCCTCTCGCTCTCCCCGCAGAGCGTTCAGCTCATTCACCGGCACGGTGGGACGATTCTCGGCACGTCGAGAGGTCCGCAAGATCCGGACGACATGGTGGAGACCCTCCTCAGACACCAGGTGGGTTTGCTCTTCGCCATCGGCGGTGGCGGGACCATGCAAGGGGCCGCCAAATTGTGCGCCGCCATTGCCCGGCGGAACGCGCCGATCGCGGTCGTCTGCGTCCCGAAAACCATCGACAACGATCTCCCCTGGGTGGAGCGCTCGTTCGGATTTGCCACGGCCGTGGCGGCCGCCGATACGGCCATCGTGGCGGCCCATGACGAAGCGCGGGGACACTACAACGGCATTGGACTGGTGAAGTTGATGGGCCGCCATTCCGGCTATATCGCCGCCCACGCGACGCTGGCCAATAACGACGTCAACTTCTGCCTCGTCCCCGAGGTGCCGTTCCAGTTGGACGGCGAGCAGGGTTTGCTCCGGATCCTCGCGCGCCGCCTAGAGGAGAAACACCATGCCGTCATCGTCGTCGCGGAAGGGGCGGGCCAATCGCTCCTCGCCGCGGAGGAAGAGCCGGCGCGGGACCGATCGGGCAATCTCCGCCTCAAGGACATCGGCCTTCACCTGCAAACCCGCATCGAGGCCTACCTGGCGGAACACGGAATCGAATCGACACTGAAATACATCGACCCCAGCTACACGATCCGCAGCCTTCCGGCCAATTCCGTGGATGCCGAGTTCTGCCTCGTGCTGGGGCAACATGCCGTGCATGCGGGCCTGACCGGCCGCACGAATATGGCGGTCGGGTTCTGGAACCGCCACTTCACACACATCCCGCTCTCGCTCGTCACCGCCGAATCCCGGCAACTCAATCCCAACGGCGAAGTCTGGCAGCGCGTGCTCGAGGCCACCGGCCAGCCGGTCCGGATGCACGACACCGATACCATCCCGAAGGTTTGATCCTCCCTCCGGCGTCTGGCTTGTCCGCCGGCCGGTGGCCTCGCTCTGGGAAGCGCCCTACTCCAACACAAACGTCACTTTCAAATCCACGCGGAACAGCGTGACCTTGTTCCCCTCTACCACCACCTGCTGTTCCTTCACCCATGCACTCTTGATGTTACGCACCGTCTTCGACGCCATACCGATACCCTGCTTGATGGCGTCCTCGAAACTTTGTGTGGACTCACAACTGAGCTCGATCACCTTCGCGACAGACATACGGTCCTCCTTTCCCTACGTACGATTGATGGACGCCCCCACGCGACCCTCGCCTCCTGATCTTCTACAAGTTCGATACCAGCGCGCACACCCGATTTCGAGGTGAATTTCCGCAGACGGACACTCGTCGGCCGCCCATGTTGTCCCATGACTCCCCAACAGGGGAACCTCAACAGTCCTGAAATGCACCACCGGAGCAACAGCCGTCTTGAGGGTATTCGGCTGTGTAGGAAGGAATGGAGGCCTAAAACCCGACGGATACTCCGACAGTTCCCAGCAGCGCCGCACGATCCGACGGCCCAAGGAACTCCGTGCCGAGCCCTCCGTCGAGGATGATGCGGGAGGACAATTGATGGCGAAGTCCGATTTCCACACCGGTATGGTTGCGCTGGTCCCGAAGATCCGACTGCCGGGCATAGACGCTGGCGATCAGCGTCTCGCGGAAGCGCATGGGGTAGCCGATGGGGTAGCTCACTGCGGCCACCGCACGATAGGCTGCGGGGCGTTCCTGGCCTTGGGGAGCACTGACCACGGTGTACCCGACGTTGACGTGCGCGCGCAGTCGACCGAAGGAGCGCGTCATGATCCCCGTGAACTGCGTATCGACGCCTTTGGAGTGCACCCCCGTCGGCAGATCGACTTCCACCCGAGCGGCGAAGGCCGGCACCTGGAGCGTTTCCGTATTGAAGTTGTAGAGCACCCCCACTCGCAGATCGCCCGATTTGTTGGAACCCGCCAGCGTCCGCGGCTCGGTGAACACATCACTCTGGATCTCGATCTGGGTATTGGCCAACGCCCCATACAGGATCTGCGGCTGGTAGGCCACCTGCGTCCGGCCCTGCCGCCGGTCATTGAACCGGACCCCGCTTTCCAGGCCGATCTCGCCGGTCGGAATCGCATAGGCATCTTCCAAGCCGATCGGCCGGTTGGGATCCAAATTGTCGTGGTCCAGCGCCTGTGCCGGCGCCGCCACCAGACACAGGGAGACCGCGACACAGAGCCAGCCGATCAGAGACCAGGCCCCCCTCAATGGTGCCCCTCCCGTGTCGGCCCTGGCGCCACGATCATCGGGTTGGTCGCGTCGGCGCTCGCCAAATAGTAGGTGTCGACCAAGCGATAGATCTCGGCTCGTTTGCCGTCCCAGGTGGGCAGCCGCTCACTGGCCAGAATATCGCTGATGTTGTCGTGCAACATATGCAGGTTGTCGAAGATGTTGGCGATCTCGGGGTAGCGGGCCGCAAAACCTGGGCTCAGTTCCGCCGTCAACGGCATAAACGTCCACTCCACCGGCGGCGTCGCCAAATAGCCGCGGTAGGTCTCCAGAATCGGCCGTACCGCCTGCTTTTTAGCCGACAGCGACGAGGCAGCTTGCAACGGGTCGTACACGGCGACCTGGAGGTAGTGATAGGCCCAAATCGTGGCGTTGAACAACGGGAAGCGCGTGCGAAACGACTTGGAATAGGGGAACTGGTCCAAGCGATGATGGTCGAGCCGCTTGGCGGTGATGGCATAGTCGCTGTCTTGATAGTAGGCCAGGACTTTGCGCAAGGCCTGTTCCTTGTCCGGCGCATCGGAGGCCATGATGTCGTAGGTGGCGCGATGGAGCGCATGGGCCTCGTCGAACGTATTTTGAGCGCGCCAGGCCAACTTCATGTAGGTCGGCGCGATTGCCTCTTCGTTGGGGTTCAGCCGCGGCCGTGTCGCGATGAACGCGAGGGTTTCCTTGCGGGCCCGCTCCTCGATCGCCGGGACGTCCCGGCCGCCCGTCAGCAGCAGATTCTCGTACAAGTTCGAATGGCCGAAGTCCACCCCGTTGAATTCGCTGTCAAGTTCGGCCAAATCCTCGCGCAAGGCGAAATTCCACAGCGCCCGGTAGTAGAACCGTTTGTCGCGCGGCTCGAGCGGGACGCAGGCCGTGACGGCCGCGGCCAGTACGGCCGCGACCGTCAGGGCGAACCACACAGGCAACCGGTTGGCGCTCCTCCGCGTCACCTGTTCCCCTCAGCATCCATGATAAGCGTGCACCACCGCGTGGCCCTTGCCGCGCGCGATCAGCCCACGATTCACCGGAAACGCGGCCGCCCCCGCGGCCAGGAGGGAGACGGCCAAACTTCCCCAAAAGAGAGGATCGGTCAGCCCCGCCTCCATCGCGCCGGGAATGGCGACCATGAGCACATTGTCCACGACTTCCATCGTGCTCATCGACACCGTGTCGGACGCAAAGGCAAGCCCCAGGGCCGTGCCCCAGGCCAGGCCGGCCCGACGGAGCGGCCAGAGCGTCATCCCATACCCGAACAGAAATGCCAATCCGACGGCCAGTGCGACGGTCGGCCAATTCCCCCAACCCAACATCGTGCCGATCACCATCCCCGCCACTTCACCGATCGTGCATCCTGTCAGGCAGTGCATCGTCGCCATGAGCGCCGTCCGATTCAGCGAGGCCTGGCCATGATGATGGCCGTGTTCCCGATGAGGCCCGTGGTTCGCCGGGGCACAGCACGTGTGGGGCCCCTCCGTTCCCGTCGAGCAGCGGCACGGCGGCGCCGGCTGTGGGTCCCGATCGTTCGGCAGGATGGGAAACGGTTCGCACACAGAATGCGGGGTGGATTGCTCCAGCAGCGCGGTCGATGACGTGGGCTGTGTCATGGCTTGTCCTCCTCTGTACCATAGGTGAAGGCCCGTTCACCTCTACAGACGGAGACGGCCGGAAATTATTACAGGTGCGTCGGACTTCCCTACTCTCGCCTCCCGTTCCCTGGCGGCTCCTCACAGGTGCAATTGAGGCAGCCGTGTTTCGTACACACACCACAGGCCTCCTCGAGACGCGCCTTGAGGGCCTGCCGCGCCCGGTGGAGTCGGACCGTGAGGTTGTTGGGGGTCAGTCCCCATTCCTGCGCCACGGCCGGCACGGCCTCGCCCTGAAGGTCGATCCGCTGGAGCACCTCGGCATACGAGGGCCGGAGTGCGCGCAGCAGCGGCGCCAGACAGGCACAGACCGTGGGCCGCACCTCGTCCAGCGCAGGCGCCTTGTCTTCCCCGGCGGCCACCAGGCCCTGCCGGAAACCTTTGACCTTTCGGTCATCCGCCGTCTGCGCCCGATAGTGGTCCGCGACGGCATGCCGGAGAATGCGATAGAACCAGCGCACGGCATTGTCGCCGGATCGAAGATCCCGGTACCGCTCCACCGCCCGCACCACGCTGTGTTGGAGGACGTCGTCGGCCACGGCGTCATCAGGCAGCCGACGGCGCAAAAAGGCGCGAAAGTCCGAGCGATGAGCCATTAGTCGCTGGGTGATCTCGTCCAAGGTCGCCGCGCCGGTTCGTTCGGATGGGGCCTCCCCCCTCCGTCCGCGAGCTGACCTGCGCCGAATCTTCGAGGACATGACCGACCATCCCTCCGTGTTTCATGATCGATTGACACAGGCCCCGGAACCCCTGACCGCTACGTGCGTCCTCATATTGACTGCCTCGCACGGAGCGACTAAGGTGCGGGCAGCGTCACTCGACGCTTCGAACGACCGACGAGCCGGCCGGTCTCGTCTCAGAAGGAGCCCTCATGACCGGATCCGCAGTGCGATGCATTCGAGCGTACATGCACCAACAGTTGGAGGTCGTGCCGGACGACGCCCCGGCCACCGAGGTCGCGGCCCGGATGCGCGACCGCCGTGTCGGCGCCGTCTTCGTCGAATCCCTCGACCGCGAGCGGCAGCAGTGCCGGCTGGCCGGCATCATTACGGAAACCGATCTCGTCGTCAAATTGTTGGCTACGGGCCAACAGGCGGGCGCCACGACGGCCGGTCAACTCATGAGCCGCCCCATCGTCACCATCGCACCGGATCGGCCCATGCTGGATGCCGGCCACGTCATGAACAACGCCCATGTCCGTCATCTCGGGGTCGTCGAGGACGGCGAGATCGTCGGCGTGCTGTCCGTCCGCGACCTGGCGCGCGCGTTCACCGAAACGGCCACGGGGCCGGTGCAAGCGCTCAACGACGTGTACAGCCCGTTGACCGTGCTCATGACACAGGCCATCGAAACACTGGATTCGCAAAAGACCGTCGCGGAGGCCGCCCGCTGGATGGCCGCCCGCCGCATCGGGTCCGTCTTTGTCGTCGAGGCGGGTGAGATCGTCGGAATTGTGACGGAATCGGACGTGGTGCGGAAATGCCTCGCCGAAGGGCAGGACGCCACTGTCGTCCGGCTCCGCTCGCTCCTGACGTTTCCGCTGGTGGGCATCGAGGTCACCCGCAGCATCCAAGACGCCTGCGAGCTGATGGCCACCCATCACATCCGGCATCTGGCCGTGACCGACCGGACCAAAATCGTGGGCGTCGTCTCCATCCGCGACCTGGTCAAGATGGTCGCGGCACGGGACCGCCCGGACTACTTGCGGCGCGCCTAGTTCGCGCCGCCCCCGACCGGCTACTTGTACCCCACCACCATTCCGTCCGGACCTCCCAACGGAATCACCGCGGTGCGCCGGAATCCCGTCTCCTTCATCCACCGCCGGCAATCCGCCCCCGTGAAGTCGAACCCTCCCGGCGTCTCGATCAGCATGTTCAGGCTCATCAGCAGGCCGAACGCGTTCTCCTTGCGCGCATCGTCGATGAGCGCCTCATGGACGATGACGGCGCCGTTCGGCGGCAGGGCTTCGTACGCCTTGCGCAGGAGCATCCGCTTTTCGTCCAGGTTCCAGTCATGGAGGATATGGCCCATGATGATGACGTCGACGTTCGGCAGCGGATCGTTGAAGAAATTCCCCGTATGGAACCGCAGCCGTTTCGCAAGGCCTTTCGTCTCCGCATAGGATTCGAACACCGGACGGACCACCGGCAGATCCATGCCGAGCCCGGTGAGGTGCTTGTGCGCCAGCGC
>FKKE01000011.1_pt2 | contig 41948 bp, 31 predicted proteins | sample 1106331 | NCBI WGS metagenome assembly FKKE01 (sample SAMEA3931202, study PRJEB13176) | freshwater metagenome | biome: Drinking water system; feature: drinking water; material: freshwater | place: China | collected 2013-02-06
CGCAGGGCATCGTGCAGGGCACGTACGAGACCTTCGCCGAAATGGGCCGCAAGCATTTCGGCGGCGACTGGTCGGGCAAGTGGATTCTCACGGCAGGCCTGGGCGGCATGGGCGGGGCGCAGCCGCTCGCCGCGACGATGGCCGGCGCCTCGTGCTTGGCCATCGAATGCCAGAGCGATCGCATCGATAAGAGGTTGCAGACGCGCTATCTGGATAAGCGCGCCGAGACGCTCGATGACGCCATGAAGCTGATCGACGAGGCCCGCGCCAAGGGCGAGGCGATCTCGGTCGGTCTCCTGGGCAACGCCGCTGAAATTCTGCCCGAGATGGTCAAGCGCGGCGTCCGTCCCGATGCGGTGACGGATCAGACCTCCGCGCATGACACGGTGAACGGTTATCTGCCGGCGGGCTGGACGGTCGAGCGTTGGAACAAGACGCGCGTGCAGAATCCAGACGCCGTGCGCGAAGCGGCGTGCGCGTCGATTGCGCTGCACGTGCGGGCGATGCTCGACTTCCACGCGATGGGCATTCCGGTTGTCGATTACGGCAACAACATCCGCCAAGTGGCGAAGGATCAGGGCGTCGAGGATGCGTTCGCTTATCCGGGCTTCGTGCCGGCTTATGTGCGCCCGCTCTTCTGCCGCGGCATCGGCCCGTTCCGCTGGGCCGCGCTCACCGGCGATCCCGCCGATATCGCCAAGACTGACGCCAAGGTGAAGGAGCTCATTCCGGATGATGCGCACCTGCACCGCTGGCTCGACATGGCCAAGGAGCGCATCGCGTTCCAAGGCCTGCCGGCGCGGATTTGCTGGGTGGGTCTGGGCCAGCGGCATCGGCTCGGGCTTGCATTCAACGAGATGGTGGCGAAGGGCGAGATCGGGCCGCTTGTTATCGGCCGCGATCATTTGGACTCAGGTTCGGTTGCCTCGCCCAATCGCGAGACCGAGAAGATGCGCGACGGCAGCGACGCGGTCAGCGATTGGCCGCTGCTCAATGCTTTGCTCAACACCGCGTCGGGCGCGACCTGGGTGTCGCTGCATCATGGCGGCGGCGTCGGCATGGGCTATTCACAGCATTCGGGCGTGGTGATCGTCTGCGACGGAACGGAAGCCGCGGCCAAACGCATCGCGCGCGTCTTGTGGAACGATCCGGGCACGGGCGTCATGCGCCACGCCGATGCGGGCTATGACGAAGCGATCCAATGCGCGAAAGAGCAGGGACTCGATCTGCCGGCGCTGGATTAGAGCAGAGGAGCGCGGGTCTTCAGACCCGCCTAAGTCGTTCTCATCCGCCGCTGCTCGCAATTGAGCACTGAAATGCGGGTCTGAAGACCCGCGGTCCTTTATCGCGTTTCCTCAGCATCCCTCCGGATCGGCCATCCAGCCGAGCAACGCGCCGTCGGGCCCGCGCACTTCCGGCGCCTCGTAGCATTCGCCGCCCGGGTTCTCGCCGGGTCCACGCACGAAAATCGCCGCGCCTTCGCCGTCGATTTCGAGCGCCTCCGCGCGCGGCATGCTGCGCATCGCCGCCGGATCGCCCGTGGGCGCTCTGCAATCGTAACCGCCGCCATCGCCGAGCAGACGCACGCCGATCTCACCCTCGGCAGTCGGGCCGGCGTAGCTCACCCATCGCGTTTCCGGCGTCTTGGCGATGCAGGCGTCGATGTAAGGCAAGAGCTCAATGAGGCGCGCGTCCCAGCTTGACGGCGCAGAGTCAGGCGTCGGCGCTTCAGCCGTCGTTTGTCCGCACGCGGCAAGCATTGCCGCAAGCACCATCGCCATCCGCCGCATCGCTACACTCCCGCGCGCACAATGATGATGAGACCGAGGACGATCAGCACCTGCGCCGCCGCATAGGTCCACCAGACCAAAGGCGCGGTGATGCGCCGGATCGGCGCATCGGCCGGCAAGCGGAAGAGTTCCGTCGCCAGCACGAAGTCGCTGATCAGGAAGAGCACGGCACCCAAAGCCGCCGGCCAGCCGATCCAGGGCAGCCACATGGCGGCGACGCCCATGCCGGTGATGGCGATGGAATAGGGCACGACGCCGAGCGCCATCCAGCCGAGCTTCGGCGCCATCCAAATGAGAAACCCGACCGCTGTCGCGATCACTGCCGCCATGGCGACGTAGCGCGGCAGGAGCGGCGCGTTGTCGCCGGAGAAAAACCAGATCGCGCCAAACATCAGCACGTAGAGCAATTGCGCCAACAGGAAGGAGAGGATGCCAAACGGCAGCGTCCATTTCTTGTCGAAGGCCAGGAAGAAGTCGCCCAGCGCCGAAAACCCGATCGCGGCGACAAGCGGAAACGGCGCGCCGGCGGTCACAAGCGCCGCGGCGAACGCCGCCATGAACGCCGACTTCACCAGGGCGCGCATCCATGTGCGCGGCCGGTGCAGGAAGTAGGCGCCGTACGCGACGGCAGCCGCGAGCCCCAAGCTCGTCAACGCCCAGAAGGCGGCCCCGAATTCCATGGTTTCCAAGCCGGCCCCCGTTCCGTTGACGGCAGAATTACCTCAAGCCCAAGCTGACGCAACGCTAGTTTGCCTTTGTCGGCGCTGCGGATAGAACGCCACCGCGCGTTGGCGTTGGTGGAGGAGAAGATGCGGCTTTCGTCAGATATCGCGGCTGTGGTGACGGGCGGGGCCTCTGGTCTGGGCAAGGCCACGGTGCAGCAATTGCGCGCCGATGGGGTGAAGGTCTCCATCTTCGACCGCGACGAGGAGCGCGGCAAAGCCGCCGCCGATGAACTCGGCGCCACGTTCTGCAAAGTCGACGTCACCAGCGACGAGAGCGTGACCGCCGGCTTCGAAGCGGCGCGGAAGGCCAATGGTCAAGAGCGCATTTTGGTGTGCTGCGCCGGCATCGGCTCGGCGATGAAGACCGCCAGCCGCTCGAAAGAGACCGGCGAGATCAAGCACTTCCCGCTGAACATTTTCGAGCTGACCATTCAAGTCAATCTGATCGGCACCTTCCGCTGCGTGGCCAAGTCGGCCGCCGGCATGCTCACGCTGGAACCGCTGGATGGCGGCGAACGAGGAGCCATAGTGATGACGGCGTCGATCGCCGCCGAGGACGGACAGATGGGACAGGCGGCGTACTCGGCCTCGAAGGGCGGCGTCGTCGGCATGACCTTGCCGATCGCGCGCGACCTCTCGGGCGAGGGCATCCGCATCAACACCATCCTGCCGGGCATCTTCGAAACGCCCTTGATGATGGGCGCGCCGGAGAAGGTGAAGGAAGCGTTGGCGGCGAGCGTGCCGTTCCCGAAGCGGCTCGGAAACCCTAATGAATACGCCTCTCTCGCTCTCGAAATGATTCGCAATCCCTACTTCAACGGCGAAGACGTGCGCCTCGACGGCGCCATTCGCATGGGTCTGCGCTAAATCGCGACGCCTAATTTTCGTTGATTTATGTGCATTTTCGCAACATAAGCGGCGTCCGGGCATGAGAAATCCCGTGCAAAGCGGCGCTTTTTCGTTGCGACTCACGCGGCGTCATGCGAGGGAATCCGCCCGCAACCGCTGAAAACCGCGAAAAACGTGGCTTTTCGGCGTATTTCGAGAGAGGCGCGGTCACGCTCCATCAAGAAATGAGTGGCATTCACTCAAGCGCCGGCGCGGCAAAGGGCACGATCGAGACGCCCGACCCGCAACCGGTTGTTGAGCAACCACATGACAACCTTTGAGAAGGGAAACACGACAATGGCCAAGAAGGCAGCGAAGAAGAAGGCGCCAGCTACCAAGAAGTCCGCCGCGCGCAAGAGCGCCAAGAAGGCCGCTCCGGCTGCCGCAAAGCCGGTCCGCGTCACCGCAATCGCCGGCAAGACGGTCACCGCCAGCGCGCTGCTGCAGTCGGTCGCCGATCACCTGGGCGTCAAGAAGTCGGAAGCCAAGGCGATGACCGAAGGCTATCTCGACGTGGTGAAGGCCTACGTGCTGAAGGGCGCGAAGGTGAAGATCGGCGATGTCGGCATGATCATGATCCGCCACCGCAAGGCGCGCATGGGCCGCAACCCGCAAACGGGCGAGCCGGTCAAGATCAAGGCGTCGAAGAAGCTGGCGTTCCGCCAGTCGGCCGTGATGAAGGCCGCCGTCGCCCGCTAATTGCGGCGCGCAAAGTTAGAAACACGACCCTCGGGTTGTCGAGACGGCCGGCGCGCTACGAAGCGCCGGCCGTTTTTCGTTAGCGCGCCTTGGCGCTCCGCGCCATCACGCTCTCGCCGCCGACGCCCCAATTGTCGGTGTCGACTTCGTCGATGACGACGATTGTGGTCGCGGGGTTCTTGTTGAGCACGCGCTGCAACAATTCCGTGGCGCCCCGGATCAGCTCGGCCTTCTGCTCGGCCGTAGCACCAGTTTTTGTGATCTTGATATTCACGTAGGGCATATCAGGCCTCCGCCGACCTGCCGAAGCGCTCGGCGGCGCGGGCCTTGGCTTTTGCCGCCTCCACGTCGCGGTCCTTCGCCGGCGCATTGGTTTCGAGCGACGTGAGCAGGCGCTTGGCGGCGGCGAACACCTCATCGATGGCCGCGTTGAACGCCGCTTCGTTCGCTTTGGACGGGGCGTTGTAGCCCGAGAGCTTGCGCACGAATTGCAGCGACGCGGCGCGGATTTCGTCGTCCGTCGCCGGCGGATCGAAATTGAACAGCGTCTTGATGTTGCGGCACATGAGGCGCCTCGCTCAGAAAAATCCCGAAACAGGGTGGGGGACATAAGGCTCTTCCAAACGCTTCACCTCATCGGCGCTCAGCGTCACATCGACCGCGGCGATCGCGTCCTCGAGTTGCACGAGTTTCGTAGCGCCGATGATAGGAGCGCTCACTTCGGGCTTGGAGAAATGCCACGCGAGCGCGACTTGGCCGCGCGATATGCCGCGTTCAGATGCGATTTCGCCTACGCGCTCGATCACGGCGCGGTCGGCCTCCGCGGTCTTGCGATAGAGGTAGGTTCCGAACTTGTCGGTCTCGCTGCGTTCGGTTTTCTCGTCGGGCGCGCGCGCCAGCCGCCCGCGCGCCAGCGGCGACCACGGGATCACTCCAATGCCCTGATTGCGGCAGAGCGGCAGCATCTCGCGCTCTTCCTCGCGATAGATCAAGTTCAAATGGTTCTGCATCGAGACGAAGCGGGCCCAGCCGTTGGCGTTCTGCAGCGCCAACGCCTGCATGAATTGCCACGCCCACATCGAGGAAGCGCCGATATAGCGCGCCTTGCCGCTCTTCACCACGTCGTGCAGCGCTTCGAGCGTCTCCTCGATCGGGACGTCGGGATCGTAGCGGTGAATCTGGTAGAGATCGACATAGTCGGTGCCGAGCCGGCGCAGGCTGTTGTCGATCTCGGTGAGGATGGCCTTGCGCGAGAGGCCTTTGCCGTTGGGATCGCCGGGCCGCATCTCGCCATGCACTTTCGTGGCGATCACCACTTCGTCGCGTCTGGCGTATTTGGCGATGGCGCGGCCCAGGAATTCCTCGCTGGTGCCGAACGAATAGACGTTGGCGGTGTCGAAGAAATTGATGCCGGCCTCGATGGCGCGCTTGTAGAAGGGCTGCGAGGCCGCTTCGTCGAGCGCCCAGGGATGGGCGCCGCCGGCGCCGTTGGCATAGGCCATCGTGCCGAGGCAGATGCGCGAGACCTTGAGGCCGGAGCGGCCGAGGTTGACGTATTTCATCGCGCGGTCTCCAGTGTTGTCATTGGCGCGCCTGCCACCCAACTGGAGCGCGGGCCTCCGGCCCGCGTGCGAGGCGGAGCCTCGCGCTCCAACCAACAAGCGCCGGCACTCCGTCTTGCCCCGGAATGACGAAATGCGTCACGCCGTCAGCTCCATGAACACATCTTCCAGATCGGGTTCCTGGATGGAAAGATCCTTGATGGTGACGCCCGCCGCGCGCACACGATCGAGCAATTCCTCCACCGAGTGCTCACTGGTCCGGTAGGTGAGGGCGAAGGCGCCGGTATTCTTCATGGCGAAGGTGACGTCCTCGAAACCCTTCAACGGCGGCGCGACCGGGGCCTGCGGCGTCACCACCAGAGTTTTCTGATCCAGGCGCGAGATCAGTTTCGACGTCGGCTCGCAGGCGATGACATTGCCGTGGTTTATAATGGCGATGGTGTCGCAGAGTTCTTGCGCCTCTTCGAGATAGTGCGTGGTCAGCACGATGGTGACGCCCTGGGCGTGCAGCGAGCGCACATAATCCCAGAGCTGTCGGCGCAATTCGACATCGACGCCCGCGGTCGGCTCGTCCAGCACCAGCACCGGCGGGGCGTGAACCATCGCCTTCGCCACCAGCAGCCGCCGCTTCATGCCGCCGGAGAGTGTCCGCGCATAGGCGTCGCGTTTGTCCCAGAGCCCGACGGCCTTCAAGATTTCTTCCGTCCGCCGCTCGCTCTTCGGCACGCCGTAATAGCCGGCTTGAATCTCAAGCGCCTCGGCCGGGGAGAAGAACGGGTCCATGTTCAGTTCTTGCGGCACGATGCCGATGGCGCCGCGCGCGTTCATCGGATCGGAATCGATATCGCGACCCCAGATCGATGCAGTTCCGCCGCTCTTCACCACCAGGCCGCCGAGGATGTTGATGAAGGTCGATTTGCCGGCGCCGTTCGGTCCCAACAGGCCGAAGAACGACCCGCGCGGGATGGCGAGGTCGATGCTTTTCAGCGCGTGCACGGCCTGGCCCTTGCCTTGCGCCGCGTAGGTCTTGTCGAGACCGCGCGCTTCGATGGCGAAGTCGGGCGGCGTTTGTGGTGTCGGCATGGATTTCCTGGAGCTGGCCGCATTGCGCGGGCGCGCGATGCGCTCTAGGTACGGGCGCGCTGCAACCGCTTCAACCCGGGCCGTGACCAGAAATGGCGAAACTTCACGACAATCCGATCGGCGACGCGCCGGAGGTAATCGAGGTGACCTCGCGCCGGGTGAAGTGCGATGGCGGCGGCGGCGCGCTCGGCCATCCAGTCGTCTATTACGACATGGGCGAGGAGAGCTTCGTCGAGTGCGGCTATTGCGACCGCCGCTTCGTGCTGGCTAAAGGCAGAAATGAGCACTGAAGGCCGAGCGACGGTTGGGTCACTCTACAAAGTGGCTTGCCTCGTGTCGGCCGCGATCGGCTTAGTAACGGCGTTTCCGTTCGTCGTGTATATGTTCGTTTTGGGTTTCGCTAGCCTCGCTGGTGGCGGCCTTCTAGGCTTGCTCGTCAGCGCGGCGCTCTTGCTCTCGATCGCTTGGGGACTGTGGCATTCGGTATCTCAACTGAAGTCGACAGCTTTGTCTTCATTTGTGGTGCCGACAATTTTTGGTGTTGCCGGAGCAGTGCTGACTTATTCGTTTCGCAGCGGGTCTCAACCGGGGTTCTGATCCCTGTCCCTGCGCGCCCCGGCGGGCACTTGATCAGCCGCCCTGAAGCGCGCCGCCTGTCGCCGCCATCTGCAAGAGCATGAACCCGAAGCTGAGACAGGCCGCAACGACCAGCCAGAACACGAACGGGTTCATCGCCGTCTTGCTGCTAGCCTTGCCTCCGGGCGCATGCTCGGTCAGCACCAGTTCGTTGCCCTCCATGCGCTCGAACACCTTACGGTAGACGTGCGATTCCGACGCCGGCAGCAGCATGCTGCGGATTTCGAGCGTCTGTTCGAGCACCAGATATTGCGGGCTGACGACGCGCATTTCGTCGCGGAATCCAAGCGTCGACCCCTCGATGCGGTGATCCCAGCCGCCGGATTGGGTCGTGGACGAGCGCACGTCGACGCGGCGCGAAACGCGGCCCGGATGCCCCAGGAAGATGGCGTGCTTGCGATCGCCCGGATCGAGCGGCGCCAGCGTGCCGCGAATGGTGAAGTCGCGAGTGCCGAACTTGTAGGTCCCGTCATCGGTGCGCGTCCACGCATCCTCGATTTCATAGGCTTCGCGAATGGTCAGCGTGTTGGTGTCGAGATTGTCGGACACCACTTCCTGGGTGACCACGCGGGCCTTTGGCCACACGCGCTGAATATCCTCGCCGAAGCTCTTGAACACGCCGACGGCGCCGTCGCGCGCCAGCCGCGCGCGCATGCCCTCGGCGCGGACGCCACGGAACTTGTGTTGCCACTCGTAGCGCACCGGATCGGCGATCTTGCCGAGATGCACGGTTTCCAGCGTATCGACGAGCTGCTCGACCGGGGGATCGGCCATGCGCTCCAGCGCGTTCACGCCAGGCTTCAGCACCAGCGCCCAGCCCAGATGCGCCTGGCCGATTGTGTTGAGCGGGCTGCGCTGCGGCGAGTTGGTGGGATCGAGCCAATAGACCTTGCCGTCGACCGCCAGGCGCACGATGCAATGATCGAAAATTTCGCCGGTCGGCAGCGCTGCGTCGATCATGTAGCCGTCGCGGGTGTTGACCAGCGCAGGGTGCGCGTCGAGCCCAAGCCTGCGCGCCATGGCGACGAACAGTTTCGACTTGTCCTTGCAATCGCCGTAGCGCGTCTCGCAGATTTGCTCGTAGCGGCGTGGCGTGAAGCCGCCTTCGCCCATCGAGATGGCGTAATAGCGGATGGCGCTCTGGACGAAGCGCAGGGCCGCGGCGGCCTTTCCCGCCGCCGTCGGTTCCGCCGCTTCGATCGCCTTGATCTCGTCTTCGATCTCTTTCGGCAGCGGGCCGTCCTCGCGATAGAGCGGCTCGAAGTTCGCCGCCACCTCGGCCCAGTCGCGCCACTCGCTCCATTGGATCGACGCGCTCTGCAATTGCCAGGGCGCGGTCAGCGGCTCGTAGCGGAAGCCCGGCCGCTCGAACGTGCGCACGCGGCGGTCAATAACGTCGTCCTTTTCAGTCTGCGTCGCCGCCGGCGGATCGTTATAGCCGCGCTCGTTGAGCGCCCGGCTCTTCGGGTAACGCTGGCGGAAGCGCACCTCGACGATGCCGGTCGCCCACTCGAACCCGATCCAGGCCGAATGCCGCCCGCCCAGCGATTTGCGTATGCCGTAGCGTGTGTAGGCGGTCTCGACCACGTCGCCTTCGCGCACGTCGGGAATCGCGAGCACGATCGACTGGCGCCCGTCGACGATCAGCCGGTCCATGTTCTGCTCGCGCCGCATGGTCTCGAACGCGGCGCCGGTATGATCTATGAGCTGGGCGCCGCGGCGCACCTGGATGGCATGCACCTCGATATGCTCGTAACGCGGATCGTAGGTGACGCTGAAGTGCGCGACGCGCTCGGCCCCGGTGCTCGCCGTCACCATTTCGGCGCGGCGATAGAACCAGGCGCGCTCGCTGCCGCATAGATCGATCTGCGACTCGTCCAGAAGCACGCTGGCGCCGCCGACAATGAAATGCGGGTTGGCGGTGGCGGGTATCGGGTAGGGCTCAAGTTCGACCCAAGCCGGAACCGGCGCAATGGCGGCGCCCGGTGCGATCTCGCGCCTGCCGTCGGAAGGTTGATCCATGAACGATGCCCGCCAGCGCTGTCTGCGCCCCCGGAGGCGTTTTCGCAGCCGCGCCGCACCCCCGCAACCCCAGGGCAGCCTGAGCGAGCTGAATCCGCCCACTTTCCGCAGTTCAGGTCCGAAAGCGGCGGGCGACGGCGCACCGGCTTTGCTACAAGCGGTCGCCAAGGAGCTGAACGCCCATGTCCCCATCCGATCTCGCCGGCCGATTTCATGCGCTGCACCAGGATTTGCTGATCCTGCCCAATGTCTGGGATGCGGCTTCGGCCCGCGTCGTACAAGACGTCGGCGCCAAGGCGATCGCCACCTCCAGCGCCGCCGTGGCCTGGACGCAAGGCTATGCCGACGGCCATCACTTTCCGATGGATAGGCTGGTGACCGTGGTCGGCGACATCGCGCGCGTAATCGGTGTGCCGCTCACATGCGACGCTGAGGGCGGGTATGCGGACGATCCAGCCGAGGCTGCCCGCAACGTGGCCCGACTGATTGATGCGGGCGCGGTCGGCATCAATCTCGAAGACGGCAAGCAGCCGCACGAACTGCATCTGCGCAAGATCGAGGCGATCCGAAACGCAGCGGAAAAGAAGGGCGTCAACCTCTTCATCAACGCGCGCACCGATGTGTTCTTGAAGGCGCTGGCGCCGCCGGAGCGGCTGGTCGAAGAAACCCTGCGGCGCGCCGCGGCGATCGAGCGGGCGGGGGCGAGTGGCTTGTTCGCGCCCGGCATCGCCGATGCGGCGCAGATCGCCGCTGTCGTCCAAGGCACGAAGCTGCCGCTCAATGTCATGGCGCGCCCGGGCGTTCCGCCCGCGACGCAGCTGCGCGAACTGGGCGTGCGCCGCTTGAGCGCGGCGACCGGGCTCTTTAACGCCGCCATGGCGGCGGCGCGGTCGGCGGCGGAGGATTTTCTGGCCAGCGGCGATTCGGACGCGTTGTGGCGCCGACGCGGCGACCCGCCGGACTACAACAAGCTGTTTGGCGGATAAGGGCTGACGCGCGCGAGCCAATTGCCTAGATAGGCGGATGGCAAAAAAAGACGCTCCGCGCCTCTACCTGATCGACGGTTCGGCGTACATCTTCCGCGCCTACCACGCGCTGCCGCCGCTAACGCGCGCGAGCGATGGGCTGAGCGTCGGCGCCGTCGCCGGCTTCTGCAACATGGTGTGGAAGTTTCTCGAGGAGATGAAGGGCGCGGAGGCGCCCACGCACCTCGCCGTCATCTTCGACAAGAGCGAAGTCACCTTCCGCAACAAACTCTATCCGGAATACAAGGCGCATCGCCCGCCGGCGCCGGAAGATCTCGTTCCGCAATTTCCGCTGATCCGCGACGCGACGCGCGCATTCAATCTGCCGTGTATCGAGATGGGCGGCTACGAGGCCGACGATCTGATCGCCACCTATGCGCGCCAGGCTGCAAGCGCCGGCGCGATGGTGCGCATCGTCTCGTCCGACAAGGATTTGATGCAGCTGATCGTCGATGGCATCATCCAGCTCTACGATCCGATGAAGAACCGCCTGCTCGGACCCGAAGCGGTGATGGAGAAATTCGGCGTCGGCCCGGACAAGGTGATCGACGTGCAGGCGCTGATCGGCGATTCGACTGATAACGTGCCCGGCGCGCCGGGCATCGGTCCGAAAACCGCCGCCGAATTGATGGGCATGTTCGGCTCGCTCGACGCTATTCTGGAACGCGCCAACGAGGTGAAGCAGCCGAAGCGGCGCGAGACGCTGATCAATTTCGCCGACCAGATCAGGCTGTCGCGCCAGCTGGTGACGCTGAAGGATGACGTGCCGGTCGAGGAGAAGTGGGAGAGCTTCGGCGTCCGCGATCCCGAGCCCGGGCCGCTCTTGCAATTCATCGATGCGATGGAATTCCGTACGCTCGGCCGGCGCGTGCGCGAGCATTTCGCCAAGGAGAAGGGCGTGCAGATCGTGGCGCAATACGCCGCCGCTGCTGCGCCGCCGCCCGCGCCGGCGCATGCGAGCGATGGCGCGCCGCGTGTAGGCCCGGTGATTGAGCCGGTCGAGCGCGAATTCAAGCGCGACGCCTACGGAATCGTGCGCGATCTCGCCGCGCTCGAAGCCTACATCGCGCGTGCTCGGGCGGCGGGCGCGGTGGGCATCGACACCGAGGCGGATTGCTTCGACGCGGCGCGCGCGCAATTGGTCGGCGTGTCGCTTTCCATTGCGGCGAATGACGCGATCTACATCCCGCTTTCGCACCGCACGGTCGAACCGCGCGCGGGCGAATTGTTTGCGAGCGAACTCCCGCTTTCTCCCTCCCCCCTTGTGGGGGAGGGCGGGGAGGGGGGTGCAAGCGCCAAGGCCTCAAAGCGTGGCGCCGCCACCCCCGCCCCCGCCCCACAAGGGGACGGGGAGATGATTGCATTGAGCGCCGCGCTCTCGGCGCTGAAGCCGCTACTTGAGGACCCCGCCGTCGCCAAGGTCGGCATCAACATCAAGTGGGACATCGCGCTGTTCGCCAAGCACGGCATCGCGCTCGCACCCTATGACGATCCGATGCTGGCGTCGTACGCGCTCTATGGCGGGCTCGACGATCACGACAAGATTTCGCTGATCGAGAAGCACCTCGGCCACGGCCTCACGCCCTATGGCGATGTCGCCGGCAAAGGCAAAGCGCAGCAGAGCTTCGATCTCGTACCGGTCGAGCGCGCTGCGGCGTATTCGTGTGAGCATGCCGATGCGGCGCTGCGCTTGTGGCGCAAACTGCAACCCGAACTCGCCGCCAACCGGCTCATCACGGTGTACGAGACGCTCGAACGGCCCCTGCCGCCGATCCTCGCGGCGATGGAGCGCGAAGGCGTCAAGATCGATCCGCAAATGCTCTCGCGCCTTTCCGGCGATTTCGCGCAGCGCATGCTGCAATACGAGGCCGAGGCTTACGGGCTCGCGGGCAAGGAATTCAATCTCGGTTCGCCGAAGCAACTCGGCGAAATCCTGTTCGACGAAATGAAACTGCCGGGCGGGTCGAAAACCAAGACCGGCGCTTGGTCCACCGATGCGGCGATCCTCGAAGACCTGGCCGAAGAGCACGATCTGCCGGCGAAAGTGCTGGAATGGCGCCAGCTCTCGAAGCTGCGCTCGACCTACACCGAAGCGCTGCAGGCGGCGGTCAATCCCGAAACGCGGCGCGTGCACACCACCTACGCGCTGGCCGCCAGCACCACGGGGCGCCTCGCGTCGAACGATCCGAACTTACAGAATATCCCGATCCGCACCGAAGAGGGCCGCCGCATTCGCGAGGCGTTCATTCCGGAGCAGGGCAATGTGCTCGTCAGCGCCGACTATTCGCAGATCGAGCTGCGTTTGCTCGCACACGTTGCCGACATTCCGCAACTGAAGCAGGCCTTCGCCGACGGCGTCGACATTCACGCGCGCACGGCGTCGGAAATGTTCGGCGTGCCGGTCGAAGGCATGCCGAAAGACGTGCGCAACAACGCCAAGGCGATCAATTTCGGCATTATTTACGGCATCAGCGCATTCGGGCTGGCGCGCAATCTCGGCATCGCCCGCGAAGAAGCCGCCGCCTACATCAAGAAATATTTCGAACGCTTCCCCGGCATCCGCGACTACATGGAAGAAACGAAGACCTTCGCGCGCGCCAACGGCTACGTGAAGACGATTTTCGGCCGCCGCATCTGGGTCAAAGGCATTCAGTCGAAGAACCCGAGCGAACGCGCGTTCGGCGAGCGCCAATCGATCAACGCGCCTTTGCAAGGCGCCGCCGCCGACATCATCCGCCGCGCCATGGTGCGTCTGCCGCCGGCATTGGCGAAGGCCAAGCTCAAGTCGCGCATGCTCTTACAAGTGCACGATGAGCTGGTGTTCGAAGCGCCGAAGGACGAAGCCGACAAGCTCTGCAAGCTGGCGAAAGAGGTGATGGAGGCGGCGCCTGAACCGGCTGCTGTGTTGAGCGTGCCCTTGACGGTGGAAGCGAAAGCGGGCGCGACGTGGGGCGCGGCGCATTGATATGGAGCGCCGGCGTCTCGCCGGCGACGGTGTTTCAATCACCGCAGGCGCATGTGTGTCGGACATTCTCGCCGGCGGGGGCGCCGGCGGTCCAAGAAGGTTCAGCGCGGTCCTTTCCACAAGAACACCGCGAACAGCGCCGCGAAAGCGAAATCGCTCATGCCGATCAGGAAGGTATTGAACGGGATAGCGCCGGCGCTGAACTGAAGCGCCGCCAGCGCGCCGCCGCCGATCTTGCTGGCGAGCCCCATCCAGACGATGCCCCGATGCTTTGCCGGCGCGGCGGCCACCAGGGCGTAGCCCACCCCGAAGGCCGCGATCAGCGCGCCGGCCAGCGCCACGACATAGGGCCCGCCGGCGCCGGAAATGTTGAGCTGCCCGGCCACCGTCGCCGCGGCTGCCACCATGATCGCGCCGATGGCCAGATTGTTGAGCGCCGCCAGGCCAAACACGCCACGCCAGAAGTTCAGCATCAGGTCCTTCCCCTCCCACACAAGCCCGTGAATGAGCCCTGCTAGCCTCAGCCCTCATTGACGGCTAAGAAGGCCCGTACCAATTCATTACGGTAAAGTCAGGATCAACGACTTCCCATGCCGACCATCGCCCTTGTCGACGACGACGAGAACATCCTCGCCTCCCTGAAAGTCCTGTTCGAGGGCGAGGGCTACACCGTGCGCACCTATACCGACGGCGCCAATGCGCTGGCGGCGCTCTCCGAGAGCCCGCCCGACATCGCCGTGCTCGACATCAAGATGCCGCGCATGGACGGCGTCGAGGTGCTGCGGCGGCTGCGCCAGGGTTCGAGCCTGCCGGTCATCTTCCTCACCTCGAAAGACGATGAGATGGACGAGGTGGTCGGCTTCAATGTCGGCGCCGACGACTACATCAAAAAGCCATTCTCGCAGCGCCTGCTGAGCGAGCGGGTGAAGGCGCTGCTGCGCCGCACCCGCGCCGGCGCGCCGGGAGGGGAAGCCAGTGACAAGAAGCCGATCGTGCGCGGCGAACTCACGCTCGATCCGAACCGCCACGCCTGCACCTGGAAAGGCGAACAGGTTCGCCTCACCGTCACCGAATTTCTTATCCTGCAGGCGCTCGCGCAGCGTCCCGGCTACGTCAAGAGCCGCGATCAGCTGATGGACGCCGCTTATGACGATCAGGTCTATGTCGACGACAGAACAATCGATAGCCACATCAAGCGGCTCCGCAAAAAGTTCCGCGATATCGACGGCGACTTTGACGCGATCGAAACCCTCTATGGCGTCGGCTACCGATACAACGAGAGCTGAAGGCCTGCGGGCTCTTGCGCGCTCGCGCATCGCCCGCATCATCTTCATCTGGAATTTCGCCGGGCTCGCCGTCCTGATTCTGGGCGTGCTGCTGCTGACCGAGATGCGCGCCGGGCTGACCGAAGCGCAGTTCCGCAATCTGCGCACGCAGGGCGAACTGATCACCAATCTGCTGATCGAGACCGGCACGGTCGAGGGCGATCCGTACCCGTATGTGAACGAAAGCGCCGTGCGCCTGGTGCTGCATCGGATACTGCCGCCGATCGCGGAAGGGGAGCGCCCGGGCGTGGGCCGGCCGCGGGTGCGGGTGTTCGGCGCCGACGCGCGCCTCATTGCCGACAGCGACATCATCTACGACCGGCTCGAAGAAACGCCGCTGCCCGACCTGAGCGACAAACCGACCATCGGCGAGACCATCCAGCGCGCCGCTGCCCGTGTCGAATATCTGCGGCTCACCCCGTGGAACCCGACGGTGACGCTCGAAGAGGAACACGAGCGCGCCATGCGCGGCGAGATCGTCAGCGGCGAGCGCTTGAACGAAAAGGGCGAGCGCGTGGTGACAGTCACCGTGCCGTTGCGGCGTGTGCAGCAAGTCATGGGTACGGTCACGATTGAGAGCGCCGATGTCGAGCGCATTCTGGTGGCCGAGCGCGCCAGCATGATTCCATTCATGATCGGCGCGGCGATTGCGATTTTCCTCTCATCGCTGCTGCTGGCCTTGTCCATCGCCAACCCACTGCGCCGTCTGGCGCTGGCGGCGGACTCGCTGCGCCTGAGCGGCGCGACCAGACTCTCGCTGCCCGATGTGTCGCGCCGCAAAGACGAAATCGGCGCACTCAGCAATTCGCTCGAAGCCATGACCGGCGCGCTCGCCGATCGCATCGACGCCAACGAGCGGTTCGCCGCCGACGTCAGTCACGAGATTAAGAATCCGCTGGCGTCGATCCAGTCGGCAGTCGCGTCCGCCCGCGCGGCCGCAACGCCCGAACAGCAAGCGCAGATGCTGGCCATCGTTGCGCAGGACGTGCAGCGCCTCGACCGCCTGATCACCGATATCGCCCGCGCCAGCCGTATCGAAGCGGAGACCGCAAAGCTTGTGCTTGAGCGCGTGGATCTGGGCGCGCTGGTGTTCGAATTGGCCCGCGCCTATGCGCCCGCGCCAACAGAGGCGGCGTCCGCGTCCGTCGTATTCAATGGGCCGAAACCGGTAGGCGCAATCGTCCTGGGTCAACCCGGTCCGCTCGGCCAAGTGTTCCGCAACCTGATCGACAACGCCCGCTCGTTCAGTCCGAAAGGCGGCGTCATCACCGTCTCCGCAACGGTCGAGCGCCGCAAGGACGGCGCTTTCGTCCGCGCAACGGTCGAGGACCAGGGGCCGGGTATTCCCCCCGAGAATCTCGAAACGGTGTTCGAACGATTTTACACCCAGAGGCCCAAGGGCGCGGCGTTCGGCGGTAATTCTGGGTTGGGACTGTCCATCGCTCGCCAGATTGTGACCGCGCACAATGGCCGCATCTACGCCGAGAACATCGATGGCTTGGGGCGGGGCGAGAGAGGCGGCGCTCGCCTCGTGGTGGAATTACCGTTGGCCGATTAGCGCGGGCGTATCCGCTTCAAGTTGTCTGTCGAAAACTGCCTTCGCCATGCGGCTTTCGCTTTTTTCCCTCCCCGCGAAGGACTATGTAGCCACGCCTGCGGCCCGGCCGGGGCCAGTCCGGGAGTAGTGAATGATCGGCATCGTGGTTGTGTCCCACGGACGCTTGGCGGACGAATTCGTCGCCGCGGCCGAGCATGTGTTGGGAGCGCAGGATCAGATGCGCGCGATCGCCATCGGCGCCAACGACAATATGGAAGAGCGCCGCGCCGACATCATCGATGCGGTGCGCGCCGTCGATAAGGGCGATGGCGTCGTCATCCTGACCGACATGTTCGGCGGCACGCCATCGAATCTGGCCATTTCGGTGATCAACCAGGTGAAGACCGAAGTGATCGCCGGGGTGAACCTGCCGATGCTGATCAAGCTTGCGGAAGTGCGCGATCGGGTCAGCTTGCCGGAAGCGGCGCTGGCCGCACAGGACGCGGGACGGCGCTACATCCGCGTTGCGTCGGTGGAGCTCGCCGGCGGCGCCGGCTGAAGCGGCATGAGCATCACGCGCACGCTGACCATCGTGAACAAGAAGGGCCTGCATGCGCGCGCCTCGCGCAAGCTGGCGGAACTCGCGCTAGGCTACGAGTCGACGCGCATCAGCGTGCGCCGCGAGGGCGACGAAGCGGACGCCCGCTCGCTCATGGATCTGATGATGCTGGGCGCTGGCATCGGCGACGAGGTTGAGATCGAAACGCGGGGACCGCAGGCCGACGAGGCGATGGCCGCGGTGGAGGCGCTGATCGTCGCAAAATTTCACGAAGAGGATTGACGCGGCGCCAGGCTGCCCAGCCTTTGCCGCAATCGCTGCATCTGTCCGCGGAGTGTCTGAAGCGAGAGAAACCATGCGTTCGTTGATACAGGTTGCAGCCGCTGTCGGCGCACTCTTCTTCTGTATTGGTGCGGCCGCCCCGTCTCGTATCGACTATACGCTGACGCCGCGGCTTGAGAATGGCGCGTTGCAAGCCGTGCAGATTGATCTGATGTTTCGCGGCGACGCCGATGGCGAAAGCGATCTACGCCTGCCGGACGCCTGGGGCGGCCAGAACGAACTCTGGCGCGGCGTTCGAGAACTCGAAATCGTGTCGGGCGCCACGAGCTTGCGACCTGGCGAGCAGCCCAACCGGCGTGTGATCACCCACCGCCCAGACGCGCGCATCCATATCCGCTATCGCGTGGTTCAGGATTGGGATGGCGTGCCGCGCGCCGAACTTGGCAACACCTATCGCGCGACGATTCAGCCAACCTATTTTCATCTGATCGGCAATGCCGCGCTGGTCACGCCAGGCGGCGCCTCGCTCGATGCGCCGGTGCGCTTACGTGCGCGCGGCCTTCCACGCGGCTGGGCCTTCGCTTCAGACTTGCAGCACCGCGACCTGACGCTCGAACGGGCCTGGTCAAGTGTGATCGTCGGCGGGGATTTTCGCATCTTGCGCGATCCTCGCTCGAACCTGCGGCTCGCGATCCGTGGCGAGTGGAGCTTTGCCGACCGGCAATTGCTCGACCAAGCGTCTGGCATCCTTGCAGCGCATCGCGATTTCTGGGGCGATCCGGCGACGCCATATCTTGTCACCGTGCTTCAACTCGCCGGGCCAGAGGGCGCTCTCTCCGTCGGCGGCACCGGCCTCGACGATGCTTTCGCCTTCTTTGCAACGCCCAATGCGCCGCAGGAAGTTATTCTTCGCACGCTCGCGCACGAGAGTTTCCACACTTGGATTTCGGGGCAGGTCGGAGGCTTGCCGCAGGAGGATCAGGCGTCGCAATACTGGCTCTCGGAGGGATTCACCGATTTCTACACCGCGCGCTCGCTTGTGCGCGGCGGCCTGTGGACGCCGCAACAATACGCGGACGATCTGAACGAAGCGCTCACGGCTTACGCGCAGTCGCCGGTCCGCACTGCGCCCAACTCCCGCATTACTGCAGATTACTGGAACGATCGCGATGTCCAGCGTCTGCCCTATCTGCGCGGGCGCTTCCTCGCCATGATCTGGGACGCACGCCTGCGGGCAACCGGCCGCAGCTTCGACGCCGTTGCCTACGAGATGCGGCGTCGCGCGCGGGACGGGGCGGAATACGCCGTCGAAGTGTTCCGGGCCGCCGCGCCTGCGATCGGCCTCGACCTCGGCACGGATGTCGAAACCTACGTCGACGATGGCGTCGCCATCTTCCTTCCGGAGGATTTGCTCGCCCCATGCGGCCGGATCACGACCCGCGACGTGCCGGCGTTCCATCGCGGCTTCGACATCGAAGCGACGCTGGCCAACGACAGCATAATTGCCGGCGTCGATCCGGCGTTGCCCGCCTACGCTGCGGGCATGCGCAACGGCATGATCCTGGTCAGGCGCGAGGCCGGTGAAATCGGCAATGCCGAGATGGAAATCGCCTATGTGGTCCGCGACGGCGACACCGAGCGCACGCTCCGCTACATGCCGCGCGGATACGGCCAGTACGCCGTACAGCGTCTTGAATTGGCGCCTGATCTTGAGGGCGCGCGTCTGGCGCAATGCCTCGCCGCCATCGGCGGCGAAGTGGGGGAGCATGCAGACTGATTTCGCGGAAGGCCTCGGCCTCGTCGCCGGCTTCATCGGCGCGTTCGCGTTCGCGCCGCAGGCCTTCAAGATCATCCGCGGCGGCGACGCCAACGGGGTGTCGGCGCTGACTTACACTATGGTGCTTGTCGGCGCGGTGCTTTGGGGCGGCTACGGCTTCTTGCGCGGCGCGCCATCGATCATGCTTTGGAACGCAGTCGCCGCCGGTCTCGCCGCCACGGTGTTAATCCTAAAGCTGCGCCGGCATTCCCCGCAGCGTTGAGCGCCGTGCGCGCGCGGCGCCCAGCGCGCGAATATCTCGCGGATGCAGCATCGATTGTGCACGCCCAGAACGCGCAAGTCCTATGAAAGGCGTGCGTTCCAGCGATGGTGGGCGCATTGTTCAACGCAGCTCGGCGAGGGAGACTGCCTATGATTACGCCTGCAAATCAACAGGCCATGATGGATTGGATGACGGAGTGGGGCCCGAAAGTGCTCCTGGCTCTCGTCATCGTTGTTGTCGCGCACTTCGCGGCCAAGGCGGTTAAGTGGGCGATCGCCAAAGGCGTCGACCGCATTCCGTTCTTCGGCCGCCGCGACGCGGCCGGCGCAGGCGGCGTCAAGCCGACGGTGGATGTGGGCGAGCGCATCGGCGAGGTCGGCTATTGGCTGGTCTGGCTGTTGGGCCTGATCGCTGCGCTCAACGTGCTTGAAATGCGCGATGTCGTCGCGCCGCTCAACGCCATGGTCGCTGGCTTCCTAGTTTATCTGCCGAATGTGGTCGGCGCGGCTCTGGTGTTCTTCATCGGCTTCGTGCTGGCGACCATCGTCCGGCGCATGGTCGAAGCCACCGTGGAAGCGGTCGAACTGGATCGGCGCTTGATTGACGCCGGCCTCACCCACACGCCAAAAGGACCGGGCCTTGCCCGGCTGCTCGGCCTGCTCGCATTCACCTTGATCATCATTCCGGTGGCGATCGCGGCGCTGCAAGCGCTTCGGATCACTGCGATCTCCGATCCGGCGACGGCGATGCTGAATGGCATCCTCATGACCATTCCGCGCGTCATCGGCGCGGCGTTGATCGTGTTCATCGCCTACCTGATCGGCCGTTGGGTGATGACGCTGATCGAAGAAGGCCTCAAAGCCATCGGCTTCGACGACATCATCTCCAGCATCGCCAATGCGGAGCCGGTGCGCGTCGGCCGCGAGAAGATGGATCTGACGCCGGGCGTGGAGACGGTAAATCTGTCGAAGTTCCCGCCGTCGAAGATGATCGGCCTCGCGGTGCTGATCGGCATCGTGCTGTTCGCCGCGGTCGAGGCGGCGCGGCTGCTCGAATTCGGCGCCATGGCGGCGATGCTGACGCGGGTGCTGGAGCTGGCGAGCAGCGTGCTGTTCGGCGCGGTGATCATCGCGCTCGGCATCTTGCTGGCGAACATCCTCGCCGCCGCGGCCTCTCGCGAAGGCAAGCCATCGTCCGAGATCATCTCGACAATGGTGCGCTGGGGCGTGATCGCGCTGGCGACGGCGGTCGGGCTCTCGTTCATGGGGCTCGCCAACAACATTATCGCGCTCGCCTTCGGCCTCATTCTGGGCTCGGTGGCGGTGGCGGTGGCGATCGCCTTCGGCATCGGCGGCCGCGACGCCGCCAAGAAGCTGCTCGACCGCTGGACCAGCGGCGCGTAGCGGGCGACGAAATTCAGCGAACTCACCCAAACGGGTCATCGGCAAAACGCCGGTGACCCGTTATTCTTTCCGGAAAACCGCGTCCTGTGGGGGAGGGTCCGATGAGGAAGGTTCTGGTTTCGCTGCTGCTTTGCGGATCGGCGACGCTGGCCGGCTGCGCTACGCGCGGCCTCGACATCACGCCGGCGTCGCTGGTGGAGCAGGCCGATCAGTTCAACGTCGCCGCCGCCGACGCCGAACGGCTGATGATCGTTCGCAACGTGATGCGGGCGCGCGACCGCACCTCCATGATTTTCACGCGGATCGACAGCTTCACCGGCAGCAATCAGAGTTCGATATCCGGCACGGCCGGCTTCGCCATTGCCGAAGGCGGCAACAATGATGGGCTCGGGCCAAGCTTGACCGTAGGCCGTGAGGCGTCGCCCGCCTTCAACGTGTCGGTGCTCAACGACCAGAAATTCCACCGCGCCATCCAGTCCTCCATCGACCTCAGTATCTACGAGTCGCTGCTCAATGCGGGTTGGCGGCCGAACTTGTTGCACACCTTGTTCATTGAGAGGGTCGAAGAGAACGGACGCACTTTCGACAACGATCCTTCGGAACTCGCGGACTTCGCGGCGTTCCAAAGCTGGCTGAACCAGGGGCGCGACCGCTCTCTGCAGGTTTGCGCCAAATCCAACCCCGACGCGCTGAGCACGCCGCTCACAACGATCAGCGACCTTCAAGGAATCGCCGCCATCGCGGAACAAGATTTGGAGATTGAAGAAGACGAAGACCGACCGAGGACCTATCGCGTTGTTCGCCCAAGCACGAGCCGCTGGCTGGCGTTTGACTGCACTGCCGACAATACGCCTCAGACCATCGGCCAGAGCCTATTGGGAGAGCGCGGCGCTGGGGCGACGGAGACCAGCGCCGGTACCGTCGCGGGCACCAGTAGCGACGGCATCTACGTGCGCTCCGTCGAAGGCGTGCTCTTCTTCCTCGGCGAACTCGTGCGCGCGCAAACGCCAGACGCGCCGGTTAGGATCAGCGTGGATCGCGGCGCCCCGCCACAGCCGATCTTCGTGGTGGCGCCTGGCGCGCGTCCGAATGGTCTGGTCTTCCGCCATGAAGACGGCCGCACCTATCACGTCCCCCATCCAAATCCCCAGGCGCGGGGTGGCGACATCGACCGGACCCACCAGGTGATTACGCTGATGCTGCAGCTGATTGGCATGCTTCAGGAGCGCGAGGATGTGCCGGTGACGCAGACAGTGCGGGTTCTTCCCTAAGGGCGTTGCCAGCCGCCGTCGCCGCTGCTACATGCCGACCGCCCGCCGAGGAGCGTTGCGACGGCTGATCTGCCGCCAGGCTCGTCGGGCTTTCCCTTTGGAAAACGACGCTCGCCGCTTTCGAAGGAGGGCGCGCGATGAGCGCAAACGATTACGTCGTGAAGGACTTGAGCCTCGCCGCTTGGGGCCGCAAGGAAATCGAAATCGCCGAAACCGAAATGCCGGGCCTGATGGCCGTGCGCAAAGAGTACGGGCCGAAGCAGCCGCTGAAGGGCGCGCGTATCGCCGGCTCGCTGCACATGACCGCGGTGCTGATCGAGACGCTGCAGGCGCTCGGCGCCGAAGTGCGCTGGGCCTCGTGCAACATCTTCTCGACCCAGGATCACGCCGCCGCCGCGATCGCCGCCAAGGGCACGCCGGTGTTTGCGGTCAAGGGCGAGACGCTGGAAGAATACTGGGACTACACCCATCGCATCTTCCAGTGGCCGAACGGTCAATACGCCAACATGATCCTCGACGATGGCGGCGACGCGACTCTGCTTTGCGTCATGGGCCCGAAGGCCGAGCAGGACGCCGACTTCCTCGAGCATCATTCCAACGAAGAAGAGCAGGCGCTCTTCGCCACCATCAAGCGATACCTGAAAGAGAAGCCCGGCTTCTATGAAGCCATCCGCGCCTCGGTGAAAGGCGTCTCGGAAGAGACCACGACGGGCGTGCACCGCCTCTATCAGATGGCGCAGCGGGGCGAGCTGCCGTTCCCGGCCATCAACGTCAACGACAGCGTCACCAAGTCGAAGTTCGACAATCTCTACGGCTGCCGCGAATCTCTCGTCGACGCCATCCGCCGCGGCACCGACGTGATGCTCGCCGGCAAGGTCGCCGTGGTCGCGGGTTACGGCGATGTCGGCAAGGGCTCGGCGGCGTCGCTGCGCAATGGCGGCGCCCGCGTGCAGGTCACTGAAGTCGATCCGATCTGCGCGCTGCAGGCGGCGATGGAAGGCTACGAAGTGGTGACCATGGAGGATGCGGCCCCGCACGCCGACATCTTCGTCACCGCCACCGGCAACAAGGACGTCATCACTGTCGATCATATGCGGGCGATGAAGAACAACGCCATCGTCTGCAATATCGGCCACTTCGATTCGGAAATTCAGATCGCCGGTCTGAAGAATTTCAAGTGGGACGAGATCAAGCCGCAAGTCCATCACGTCGAGTTCCCGGACGGCAAGAAGATCATCGTGCTGTCCGAGGGCCGCCTCGTGAATCTCGGCAACGCCACCGGCCATCCGAGCTTCGTCATGTCGGCGTCGTTCACCAATCAGACGCTGGCGCAGATCGAGCTTTGGAGCAACGGCAAGAACTACGACAAGAAGGTCTACACGTTGCCCAAGCACCTCGATGAGAAGGTGGCGATGCTTCACTTGGAAAAGCTCGGCGCCAAGCTCACCAAGATGAGCAAGGAACAGGCTCACTATATCGGCGTGCCCGAGGCCGGTCCGTTCAAGCCCGACCACTACCGCTATTGAACAAGAACGGCCCCTCGAAAGAGGGGCCGTTTCGATTCAGCGTTCGCGGTCGCGCGCTATGCGCCGCGACGCTCTTGGACGCTTTGGATGTAGGCGAGCAGCGCGTCGACGTCGCTCGGCGGGAATGCGAATTCCGGCATGTCGGGATGACCGACGAGAACGCCTTCCGCGAACGCCTCTTCAAGTTCGTTGACGCGATAGTTGCGCGACAAGGTGCGGAACGGCGGCGCCATCGGGTGGCGGCTCTCTCCGGCGCGTCCGATGGCGTGGCAGCTGGCGCAGTTGATCTCAGCCAGGTGGCGCCCGCGCGCGATGCGCGTCGCCTCCGAGGCGGAGGCGGCCGCCGTTGCAGGCGTGTCGGCATGCGTGCATGCCGATAGCACAGACGCTGCACCCAGCAGTATCAACGCCGCGAAGCGCGCGCGGCAGGCTGCGGTTTGAGCCATGGCGGCTGCCTCCAGCGCGGCAGAATGACCTCCGTGCGGCGCGCCGCCTTGATCCGCCGCAAAAACGCCGGCGCCGTCGTTGCCGGGGCTTGGGCGGCGCGGCTACAAGCAGCGGAACGCTCATGCTCATCCGCACCACCCGCACCTTATCCACATGGACGCTGCGCGCGCTCTTCTATGGCGCGCTGTTCGCCGTGGTGGTCATCGCCCACCTTGCCATCAGCGGCGTGCTCTACGCGCAGGGATGGCGGGGCGGCTGGGCGCTGACCATCGCCGGCGCCATCGTGCTGGCGTTCGTGATTGTCGCGGTGAACGCGGCGGAATGGCTGCGCGATCGCCTGCGCGAGCGGCGCGAGATGCTGCGCGTGCAGCAGCGGCTGCCGAGCGGGCCGTGCTGCGTCATCTGGCGCTCCCCGGAAGAAAAGAGCGTGCGCCAACTGCTGGCGGAGGACGAGCAGGACGCCGACATGCCATGGGAAGTCGCCGGGCCGCTGCGCGCGCGCTATCCGCGGTTGGCGCGCAGTCTCGGCATCGAAGGCGTAGCGATCTGCGAGTTCGAGGTCGGCGCCGATGGCCGCGCCAAGGGCATTGCCTGCGTCGATGTTTGGCCGGCGGACGTGTTCTACGAGGCGGCGCGCGAGGCGCTTGAACATGCTCGCTTTCAGCGGAAGGGCGACGTGCACGTGCGCTACGGGGTGAGCTATCGGATGCCGTTCGTGTTCCGCATTGCCGGCGCATCGCGCATCCGCGACAGCGGGCGGCGGGCCCGCACACTTCGCCCGACGTTGGTTGCCGCGCAGCAAGCTGTCGAAAACCTCCGTCAACAGGCCGACCCGAAGCGTTAACCAATTGAATTTTCTTAACTTAACCGGGCATTCACCCTTTTAAGCGCTTGTTAACGGTTCTGGGCGGCCGTGCGCGTGCAAAGCCGTTCGCAAACCGGGAAACTGTTCGCTGGGGCCCGGCGATTCGTTTCGCCGGCAATTGGAACTAGGGGTCGGCTTTGGACGGAAGCTTGCTGGTGGCGGCTGGCTCGGCGGCGATTGCGATTGCATCGCTGCTCTGGGCGATGCGCGTGACAGAAGGCGCGCGTGGCGGCGTCGAAGTCTGGAAGCGGCGTGCGCGCGAGGTCGAGGACAAAGTCGCCTGGGCCGACGCCGTGTTCGGCGCGCATCCCGGCGTGGTGCTGATCTGGGAAGACACGCTCGCCGATTCAGAGACCGATTGGGGCAAGCCGCGCATCTACGGCAGCCCGCTGGCGCTTGCGTCGCTGCTGCGTTTTTCGGGCGCGGCGATCGCCGCCGAACCGGCTATTCGTATTTTGCAGGGTCTGGCGAGCTTCGACGCGCGCGGCGCTACGGGCGTGATGACGCGCTTGGCGCCGGCGCTGCAGCGTTTGCGCCGCGAAGGCGCGCCATTCTCGCTCACCATCTCGACGCCCGACGGCGTCTATGTCGAAGTCGACGGCCGCACCGCCGGCGCGCGCGCCGTGGTCTGGATTTTGGACGCCAGCGTGCGCGGCGTCGAAGAGGGCGGCGCCGGCGGGCGCATCGACGGCGCCACCGAAGTCATCGCCCGCGATCCAGCCGCGTTCCTCGAAATGTGGAACGAAGCGCCGTTCATGGCCTGGCGCGTCGATGGCGGCCTCAAGCTGCAATGGGCCAACCCCGCTTATCTCGGCGCGCTCGAAGCCAAGTCGCTGACCCAGGCGATCGACCGCAATCTGCAACTCGATCAGGGCGCGACGGAGTTGGCGCGCAAGGCCATCGAGACTGGCGAAGCGATCGAAGAGACGCGCTCTGCGGTTGTCGGCGGGCAGTTGCGCACGCTGCGTCTGCGCGTAGCGCCGGTCGGTGGCGGCGCAGCGGGCCTCGCCATCGACGTCACCGATAGCGAAGCGGCCAACGAAACGCTGGCGCGCCAGCAGCGCGCGCACGACGAAACTCTCAACCACTTGGCCGAGGGCATCGCCGTGTTCGACCAGGGCAAGCGGTTGGTGTTCCACAATCGCGCCTTCGAGCAGATGTGGGGTCTCGATCCGGCGTTCCTGCAGGATCGCCCCTCGCACGCGGCTTGGCTCGATTACATGAAAGAGAAGCGCAAGCTGCCGGCGCATGCGAACTACGCCGAATGGCGCGCGCGCGAGCTGGCGCTCTATCAGGAACATGAGGGGTTGCCCGAAGATCTTTGGGTGCTGCCCGACGGCCGCATGCTGCGCATTGCGCGCCAGCCGCATCCCGGCGGCGGCATGCTGCTGATCTTCTCCGACATCACCAACGAAGTGTCGCTGAAGAGTTCGTACGACGCGCTTCTGCAAACGCAGAAAGCGGCGCTCGACAAGTTGCACGAGGCGGTGGTGGTGTTCGGGCTCGATAGCCGCCTGAAGCTGCACAACCATGCGTTCTCGCAAATGTGGAAGCTCGAGCCGGGCGCCATCGAAGACGAGGCGCCGTTCGACAAGGTGATCGGCGCCTGCGAGCACCTCTTCCACGACCGCGCCACATGGGCCCAGATCCGCGCGCGCATCACCGATCCGTCGCCGGAGGCGCGCACCGAGTTCCGCGGTGAAATGCGCCGCAGCGACGAGAGCGTGCTGAAATTCCTGACCCGGCCGCTGCCGGACGGCGCCACCTTGGTGGCCTTCCAGGACATCACCGCCGACCGCCGCGTCGAGGATGCGCTGCGCGAACGGGCGGAGGCGTTCGAGCAAGCCGATCAGCTCAAGGGTCAATTCGTCGAGAACGTCTCCTACCAATTGCGCAATCCGCTGCAGGCGATTTACGGCAACGCCGAACTCTTGCAGCACAAGGTGTTCGGGCCGCTGAACGATCGCCAGATCGAGCAGGTCGGCTCGATCATCGAAGCCTCAGGCTCGCTCTCGAAACTGATCGACAACATTCTCGATGTCGCCATGGTCGAGGCCGGCAATGTCCAGCTCGACCTGGCGCCGATGAACATCTACGAGACCATCGCGGAAAGCGTGCAGATGGCCGCCTCGAAGGCGCGCGACACGGAAGTGCCGATCAAGATCAAGTGCGATCCCGACATCGGTTCGATCGACGCCGATCCGAAGCGGATCACGCAAGTGCTGGTGAATCTATTGTCGAACGCGCTGCGTCACACCGAGCGCGGCGACACCATCACCGTCTCGGCCGAACGCCTGGATGGCGTGGTGCGGCTCTCGGTCTCGGACACCGGCAAGGGCATGGCCTTCGAGCAGCAGGCGCGCGCCTTCGATACATTCGAGTCGGGAGATCGCCGCGGCGCCGGCCTTGGCCTGGCGCTGGTGCGCTCGTTCGTCGAGATGCACGGCGGCTGGGTGGCGCTGACCAGCGAACCGGGTCGCGGCGTCACGGTGACATGCCACTTGCCCGCGCACGCGCCGCTCGCCGGCCCGCCGCCGACGCCGCCGGCCGCACCCGCCAAGGCGCGCAAAAAGGCGGCGTAGGCCGCGCGGCTATTGCCGGGCGTATTCGCGCACGAGCGCATCCAGGAAGTCGCGGCCCTCGTAGAGCGAGCGCACCCGGATTTTTTCGTTGAGGCCGTGGGCGTTGGTTTCGCCCGGCGCCGCGAACATGCCGCTCATGCCGTAGGTCGGGATGCCGGCATTGTTGAGGAAACGCCCGTCGGTGGCGCCCGGCGACATCAGCGGCACGATCGGCACGCCGGGCCACATGCGCGCCGCGACGCGTTCGACCGGCGCCATGATCTGGCGCGTCAGCCGCGGCAGCGAGGAGCCCTGGCGACGGCGGACGATGTCGACGCGGATTTGCTCGTCGGCCATCACGCGCTGCAAGTCCGCTTGCAGCTCCTCGGCCGAATGACCCTGCAGCACCCGGCAGGACAGCGTGGCCACGGCGCGCTGCGGCAGGGCGTTGGCGGCGTGGCCGGCGTCGAGCTGAGTGGCGACGCAGGTGGTGCGCATGATGGAGTTGAAGGTCGGATCGCGTTCGAGCACGGCGATGGCGCCGGCGTCGCGCGGGTTGCGCGCGATCGCCGCCATGGCTGCGCCGACATCGCCGCCGGCGATGGGCGCCATGCGCTCGAAGAAGGTGCGCACGACCGGCGTGAGCTCGACCGGGAACTGGTGCTGCGACAGTCGCTGCAAGCCGGCGCTCAGGCGGTAGATCGCATTGTCCGGCACGGGGCGCGATGAATGGCCGCCGGGATTGGTGACGGTCAGCGTCATCACCTGATGCACTTTTTCGCCGGCTTGCACATTGAGCGCCAGCGGCTGGCCTTGCGGCGAGAGAATGCCGCCGGCGCCTTCGTTGATGGCGAAGTCCGCCTGCAGCCACTGGCGGTGGTGATTGAGCAGGTACTCGACGCCATTGACGCGGTTCGAGGTCTCCTCGCCGCAGGTGAGCGCCAGCTTCAGCGTGCGGCGCGGCCGGAAGTTCTCGCGCCGCAGCCGGATCATCAGATCGAGAAACACCGCCGCCATGGCTTTATCGTCGGCGCTGCCGCGCGCGTAGAAGAAGCCGTTCTCCTCGATCAAAGTGAACGGGTCGCGCTCCCAATCCTCCCGCCGCGCATCGACGACGTCGATATGCGCCAGCAACAGCACGGCGCGGCTCGACGAACCGCGAAGCACCGCAACCAGATTGCCGTCGTCCGGCGCGCCCTCGGGCACGATGACGCGCGCATCGCGTTCGCTATACCCTGCATTGCGTAGATGCACGAGCATGGCCTCGACCGCGCGCGTGCACGATCCGGTGCTGGGCGAGGTGTCGATCTCGACCAGCTCTTCGTAGATGGCGCGAAACGCGGCGCGATCCGGGGTCAGTTCCTGCGCCGCCGCGCCGCCGCCGAACGCTACGATCGCCAGTGCAAGCAGAAAACCCCGCATCCATCCCCCCAGTGCACGGCGATCCCTGAAAACCAAGCGAGTGTGTGTCACTCCGCAACATTATGCAACGCTTGACCGATCGATGCTGGCGGCGCTCTCCGATCTGTCCGAGCGGCTGGTCGGCGGCGATGTCTATGTCAAGCGCGCGCTGGCCGCGACTTTGGCGCATTCGGGCGGCGACGCCGATACGCCCGGCGGCAATCAGGCTGGCGTGCTGCCGGTCGCGGGCGGGGGCTTCCTCAACACCGTGCTGGCGTTGCGCGGGGGACAAGCGCCGGCCGATCCGACCGTGGGCGATTTCGAGATCGAGACGCTGTTCGGCAACATCGCCACGGCGCAGGACTACGCGCAATATTTGCAGAACGCCGCGGTGATCAACGCGCTGATCGCGGCCGAGCCCGCGAGCGCCTTCACCGCCGGCTGGACCATCACCTTCGCGCGGGTGATGGAATTGGGCCTCGACCGCCGCTGGAAGAGCGATTGGCTGGGCGGCTGGGCGGCGTTCCTGGACGAAACCGCCGACGGCAAAATCGACGGCGGCGCGTTTGCGCCGGCGAACGTGTTTCTGGAACTCGATCCGGAAACCAATGAGCGCCTGTTCGTGTTCGTGGATTCCGATGGCTCGCTGCTCGGCGTCTTGGGCGACACCATCGACACGGCGTCGAAGACCTTGATCGAGGGCGGCGCGGGCAATGATACGATCACGCTCGCGAACGAGAGCTGGAGCGAAACGCGCACGGTGACCGAGACGGTGACGGTCGGCGCCAACCGCACCTTCTTCAACCGCCGCACCAATTCCAATTTCACCATCGATGCGGAGACGCATTATCTGGGTACGCCGATCACCCTTGACGAGGGCGTGGTGCTGACCGGCGAGACCACCGTCACGGTGACGCGCGAGGTGACGATCAATCGTATCGGCTGGCGCGTCGCCAACGCGGCGGGCCTCACTATTGACGGCGAAGCGGTGGCGAGCGGTCCGTCGGATCAGGTGCGCGTGGCCGCCTTGATCGATGGCGGCGCGGGTGACGACACGATCCGCGGCGGCGATCTCGGCAACGATCTCTTGGGCGGGGACGGTAACGACACGCTGATCGGCGGGGCGCTCGACGATTGGCAATTCGGCGGCGACGGCAATGACCGGCTGTTTGCCGGCAATGTCACCGATACGAACTTCTCCGACACAGCCACGGATGCGGCGAGCGAAGCCGCGCGCGATGCAGCGGTTACGGTCGATGGCGGCAATGGCGATTATCTCGACGGCGGCGCCGGCGATGACTCGATCTATGGCGGGCGCGGCTCCGATTGGCTGAACGGCGGCGCGGGCGTCGATTCGCTGCGCGCCGGCGATGGCGGCGATGTTCTAGACGGCGGCGAAGGCGACGATCGCGGCGCCAATGGCGAAGCCTTCCTGTTGGGCGGGGCCGGCTCGGATCAATACGTCTTCTATTTCGGCGCCGGCAACGACGTGATCTTCGACGCCTCCGATCCGGCGGCGATCGCGGGCGCCAATCTCTACACGATCAACACGCGCTATGCGTCGCTTGGAACCAATCCGGGCAATCGCAACTGGGCGGGGAACGGCGCCTACGAAGTCGACGGTTCGGTCGTCGGCGGCGAGGACGCGATCTCGTTTGGCGCCGGCATCGGCTTTGAGGACATTTCGCTGCGGCGCGGTCTGACCAATGGCGTCGCCAATTCCGATCTCATCATCGAACTGACCGCGCTCAATGAGAGTAATGTCCGTGTTCCGACGGGCGATACGCTGACCATCCGCGATTGGTTCGACGATACCCGCAAGGTCGAATGGCTGCGCTTTGCGGATGGCCAAGACATCCGCATCGGCGATATCTCCTCGATCATTATCGGGCCCAATGTCGGCGACAGCATTATCGGCACCAATGGCGCCGATTGGGCGATCGGCACGACCGACGATGACGACTTCAGCTTGCTCAATGGCGATGATTTCGGCTTCGGCGGCCGCGGCGACGATCTGGTTCACGGCGACGGCGACAACGATTTCCTCTCCGGTGGCGATGACAACGATATCGTCATTGGCGATTCCGGTCACGACACCGTGTTCGGTGACGCCGGCGCCGACCTGGTCGAGGGCAATGGCGGCAACGACATCGTCGCGGGCGGCCGGGGCGACGACCGCGTCGTCGGCGGGACGGGCAACGACCTCTATCGCTTCTCGCGCGGCGACGGCCGCGACGTGGTCTTGGACGATTACGCCGCCAACACCACAACCGAGGAGGTTTTCGATCCGACCGACTACGTCAACGATTATGAACGCACCCAGGATTGGCGGGCTCTGCAAGCGGCCATGGATGGGGTGATCGACACCAATTACTGGAACTTGCCGTTGATGTGGGATGGCGCCACCGGGACGCTGCGCCAGCGTACGGCGGGTGGCTCGGTCACCGTCTCCAATGCTGGTCTTGATACGTTCGAGTTCGGTTACGGCATCGACGTTGAGGACATCCAGCTGGCGCGGATCGGCGACGATTTGGTGCTGGCGATTGCGAACGGTTCGTTCGATGCGAGCGCGTTCATGGCTATTGCTGACCGGATCACCTTCGAGGATTGGATCGCGGTTCCGGGCCAGATCGAGCGCTTCTCGTTTGTCGAGACCGGGCTGCTCGACATCAGTTCATGGACATTGGGCGGCGCCGCCACCGATGGCGCTGACACTCTGAATGGTTCGACTGGCATTGACTGGCTGACCGGCGGTTTGGGCGACGACGTCATCTCCGCGCTTGCGGGCGACGATATCCTCACGGGCAATCATGGCGCCGATCGCTTGAATGGTGGGGCGGGCATCGACGTCATCTATGGCGGGGCCGACAACGATGTGATCGATGGCGGGGCGGGCGCGGACCGCATCTTCGGCGGCGCGGGTCACGATGTTGCGTCCTATGCGAGCCAAACCGGCAGCGGCGCGGCCGGCATCATTGTTTCGCTGGCCCATTCCTATCTGAACAATCTCGATGCCGTTGGCGATCAATTGATCAGCATCGAGGGTTTGGAAGGCACAAGCCGCAACGACCAACTTTCGGGCGACGCCGGCGAGAACACGCTACGCGGCCTTGGCGGCAACGATACGCTCAAGGGCGATCTGGGTGAAGACACTTATGAAGTGAATGCCGGCGAAGGCGATGACGTCATTATCGATCGCGGCGCCGGAATCGAAGAAATCATCGACGCCAACGGACAGCTGCGCCCCGGCTTCGAGGCCGACTGGGAGATGATCGACATCACCGACATGTGGGGAGGCTATTGGTACACATACCAAATGACGGTCACACGCGGCCCCGGCGGCGAGATCGTCTATCAGTCGAACCACAATGACTTTGTCTACACGAGTCCCCAACATCAGAACCCGCCCCCGCCTTCCGCCTGGCCGTTCGCGAACGGCCAATGGGTGAGCGGGGCGGTCCGCACCGGCGTCGGGGCGCAGACCGTCATCGAGACCGCCAATAACGCCAATGCCGGCTACGATACGCTCGAACTTGGCGCGGGGCTGACGCTTTCAAACCTCTCGGCCGAGCGCATCAATAATGGCCAGGACTTGAAGATCACGTTCCTGAATGGCGCTGCCGCCAACGGTTCGGCCACCATCCGCGATCAATATTATCAGACGACAGGGGAAACGCCGACGCGCGTGCGTGCGGTCGAGGAACTTATTCTGAATGACGGTCTTGCCGCCAATCTCTCCAATCTGAGGCTGGGCGCCGAGGCTGGCACTGCCGATGACGACCTCTATCTGGGCGATGGCGCCAGCAACAGTTTCGATGGCGGGGCGGGCGATGATGTCATTTCGGGCGGCGCTGGTGACGATACGCTCATAGGCGGAACCGGCAACGATACGTTCGAGGGTGGCGCAGGCGCTGATAATTTCGATGGCGGCGCCGACAGCGTCACCGACGATCACGCCGCACGCGCTGGTAATGCGCTGGCCGCTTATGGCGATGCGATTCGCTATGTCGGATCGGCGTCGGGCGTCGCCATCAATCTCGGTACGGGCGCGGCCTCGGGTGGCGACGCGGCGGGGGATACATTCACCGGCATCGAAAATGTCATTGGCTCGAACGCCGGCAATGACACGCTGACTGGCGGCGCCGGCCACAACCAGATCGCCGGCCTTGGCGGCGATGATCAGATCTCAGGCCTTGCTGGCGATGACGTGATTGCCGGCGGGGCTGGCAATGATGTGATCGATGGCGGCGATGGCCACGACAACATTCTGGGCGATGAAGGCAATGACGTCATTCATGCGGGCGCAGGCGACGACCTCGCCGTTGGCGGCGATGGCAATGACCAGATTTGGGGCGGGGCCGGTAACGAACAATTCGACGGCGGCGCGGGCCTCAGTGGCGGGGCGGGCGATGACGTCATTCATGGCGACGACGGCGCCGACATCATCTCCGGCGATGAAGGCGCCGATACGCTTTATGGCGATGCGGGCGAGGATAAGGTTCACGCTGGCGATGGTGATGACCACGTCTTTGGCGGCGACGGCGATGATGTTATCGCGGGCGGCGCGGGCGCTGACGTGCTCGAAGGCGGGGCAGGCAACGATACTTATGTGTTCGATGCGGCCTCTGGCGTCGACCGCATTGTCGATGCTTCAGGCGATCGCAACGCCATCGTCTTGACTGGTGTCACCCACGACAAGATTTGGCTAAGCCAGGTCGGCAACGATCTTAAGATCGGCGTCATTGGCGGCGACGCAACCATTACCGTCGCCGATTATTTCGCCGCCGGCGGCTCGCGTGTGCGCTCGATCGCCACCGATACGCACACGCTCTATCTGGCCCATGCGGGCGATTTCATCACCGCGATGACCGCCAGTTCGGCGACGACGCCTGCGAGCGTCGCGCCGGCGATTGCGGCGATGGTTGGAACCTATTGGAGCCAAGGGATCGAAGCCGCGCCGCGGGCTGTGACGCAATCAGCCGCGCTCAATGAGGATGGCAGTATCTCGGGCGTCATCAACACCATCGATCCCGACGAACAGGCGCTCAGCTACGCCGTGGTCGAGGGCCCGGCGCACGGGCTCTTGACCTTCACCGCAAGCACGGGCGCCTGGACCTATACGCCCACGGCCAATTGGAGCGGAACCGACGGTTTCGATGTGCGCGTGACCGACGCCGATGGCGCCTCGGTCATCCAGCACGTGACGATCAATGTGGCGGCGGTCAACGATGCGCCGACGATCGGCGCGCCAGCGCTGACGGTCGTCGAAAACGCGACCAACGGCGCCGCTGTGGGAACTCTGACCGGCGCCGATGTCGATGGGCCGGCCAGCGAAATCAGCTATCAGCTTACCGACAGCGCCGGCGGCCGCTTTGCACTGAGCGCAGACGGTCAGGTCACTGTCGCCAATGGCGGCCTGCTCAATTTCGAGACTGGCGCCAGCTATCAGATCAGTGTGACGGCAAGCGATGCGGGAGGCGCCGTCAGCGCGGCGCAGACTTTCACCATTTCATTGACCGATGTGAACGAAGCCCCGACCGCGCTTGGCTTTGCCAATCAAGCAGCTTCGATCTCGGAGGCGGCTTCGACGGTGACGCGCACAAAAATCGCTGATCTCAATGTCGTTGACGATGCGCTCGGAGCTGAAACGATCACACTCTCCGGCGCCGACGCCGCGCTCTTTGAAGTGGTGGACGGCGCGCTCTATTTACGCGCGGGCGTCGCCCTGAATTACGAGGCCAAGACCTCCTTTGCCGTCACGGTCAATGTCGATGACCCGAGTGTGGGCGGGGCGGTCGACGCGACGCAGTCGCTGACGTTTTCAGTAACCGACGCTAATGAAGCGCCGACGGCGCTGAGTTTCTCCAACGTGACGGCCTCGCTCTCGGATACAACCAGCACCGCCAGCCGGATTCTGGTTGCCGATCTCAATATCACCGACGACGCTCTGGGACTGGAGACGATCGGGATAACCGGCGCCGATGCGGCCTTCTTCGAAATCTTCAATGGCGCGCTTTATCTCAAAGCCGGCACGGTGCTCAACGCTACAACGAAGCCGAATTACTCGATTTTGGTCACGGTGGACGATCCTACTCTGGGAAGCGGCGTTGAACTCACCCAAGCCTTCAATCTAAGCGTGGGGGCGGGGCTTTCGCTCTCGTTCGCCAATACCGTTTCGAGCCTGGCCGAGAGCACCTCGACCGCAACCCGCGTCAAGGTCGCAGACCTGGTCGTCGCCGACGATGTCGGCACGCCGATACTCTCGCTCACCGGCGCCGACGCGGCTTCGTTCGAGATCGTTGGCAATGCGCTTTACTTGAAAGCCGGCGTCTCGCTCAATTACGAGGCCAAGACCGCCTACAATGTGAGCGTGGTGATGGATGAGCCGGACGTTGGTTCAGGTCCAGACCTCACACGCAACTTCACCTTGAGCGTCAGCGATGTGAACGAAGCCCCGACAGCGCTGAGCCTGACCAACACGGTCACATCGCTCGCCGAGAACACCTCGACCGCGACTAGGATCAAGGTGGCTGACATCGGCTATAGCGACGATGCACTGGGCGCCGAGACGATCACGCTGTCGGGCGCCGACGCTGGCTCGTTCGAAGTCATCGCCGGCGTGCTTTATCTGAAGGCCGGCGTCGCCTTGAATTATGAGGCCAAGGCCTCCTATTCGGTCAACGTCAATGTCGATGACGCAACGGTCGGGGGAAATCCCGATCTATCGCAGACCTTCACCTTGAATGTGACCGATGTGAACGAGGCGCCGAGCGCGCTTTCGTTCGCCAATACGGTGACGAGTTTGGCCGAGAACACCTCAACCGCTTCGCGCGTCAAGGTGGCCGACCTCTCCATCGCCGACGACGCCTTGGGCTCAGAGACCATCACGCTCTCGGGCGCCGACGCCGCCTCGTTCGAAATCTTCAACGGCGCGCTCTATATCAAGGCGGGCGTTGCCTTGAATTTCGAGACCAAAGCGTCCTATGCGGTCATTGTCAATGTCGACGATCCGACCGTGGGCGCCAACCCGGACGTGGCGCAGACCTTCACGCTGACGCTCACCAATGTGAATGAGGCGCCGACAGCGGTTTCGTTTGCCAACACCACCACAACTATGAGCGAGTTGACTGGCGCAAGCCCGGTGACCACGGCGGCGGTTAAGGTCGCGGATATCGTGATCACCGACGATGCGTTGGGGGCCGAGACTCTGACGCTCTCGGGCGCGGATGCGGCTTCGTTTGAAATCGTCGGTTCGGAATTGAGATTGCGCGCGGGCGTCACGCTCAACCGCGAGGTCAAGTCATCGTTCACGCTGACGGTCAATGCCGACGACGCCACTGTCGGCGCCAATCCCGACGCCTCGCAGACTTTTGCGCTGACGCTGAACGATGTGAACGAAGCTCCAAGCTTGAACTGGACCGGCGTCGCTGCGAATGGGGCGGGCGTCACCTGGAACGCAACCACACGCACCTTGGGCGTGCCCGAAAACACCGCCACGGGCGGCGTCATCGCCACGCTTGCCACGATCGATCCCGATGCGGCCGGCGCCAACAACACGCTCTTTTATCAACTGTCCGGAACCGACGCGAACCGCTTCACCATCAACGCCGCGACCGGACAAATCTCGTTGGCGCAAGGGCTCAATTTCGAAGCCTCGCCCAACGCCTTTACGGTGACGGTGACGGTCTGGGACGGCGGGGCTGCCAATACCGGGCTTTCAAGCTCGAACACGTTCACCTTCGCGGCCTTGAACGTCAACGAAGCCCCGATCGGCTCGGGTCCGGCCGCCTATTTCGCGTCGAACCGCTCGGCCGGCACTGTTATCGGCACGGCGAGCGCGACCGATCCGGAAGGCAATAGCTTTACCTACGCTATTCATGGCGTCTCGCGGCAATTGAGTTATGCGGGCGAGCTCACCACCACGACGCCTGCCAATTCGACCTACACAATCTCCGCCGGCGGCGTAGTGACTCTGGCGGCGAGCACAAACATTCCGAACACCGGCGTCGGGACGGACACGATCACCATCCGCGTCACCGATTCCTTGGGCGCGGTGGGATATTTCAACGCCAGCGCAACTTATGATCGCAGTGGCGGCGGTGGAGGCGGCGGCTACACGCCGCCGATCGTGCTCGACCTCAATGGCGATGGCGTGACGTTGGTTCCGTTTGCGCAGTCGCCCATTCTAATGGACGTCAATGGCGACGGGGTTACTGAGCCGATCGGCTGGATCGGCGCCGATGACGGCTTCCTAGCGCTTGACCGCAATGGCGACGGCCAGATCGCCGGCATCGAAGAGATCAGCTTCGCAGGCGACACCGAAGGGGCGGCGACCGATCTTGAGGGTCTGCGAATCTATGACACCAACGCCAACGGCTTCTTCGATACGGGCGACGCGCGCTTTGCTGAATTCCGCGTCTGGCAAGACGCCAATTCCGATGGCGTTGCGCAAACCGGCGAAGTAATGAGTCTTGCCGAACGCGGCGTCGTCGCCATTGGCCTGACGCTCTCGCTCACGGGCCAGAGCACCAACAATAGCAATGACAACATTCTCTTCGGTACGACCAATTATGTCCGCAGCGACGGCACGACTGGCGTGGCGGGCGATGTCTTCCTCTATTATGTGCCGAGCGTCATTACCCCAGGCGGGCTGCCGCCGATTGTGTTCGATCTCGATGGCGGGGGCATCAGTCTCATCAGCCGTCCAAGCTCACGGGTGATGTTTGACGCCGACAATGACGGCGCCGTCCAGCGCACCGGCTGGTTCGGGCCGGGCGAGGGTGTGCTGGCGCTCGACCGCAATGGCGATGGGCTCATCGGTTCGGGCGCCGAGATCTCGTTCGTGCAAGATGTGGCGGGCGCCCAGACCGACCTTGAGGGCTTGCGCGCCTATGACAGCAACGGAAACGGCTTCTTCGATCTGAACGATGCGCGCTTTGGCGAATTCCGCATCTGGCAAGACGCCAATTCCGATGGGGTGAGCCAAGCTTCGGAACTGAAGGTCTTGTCGGAATGGAACATTGTCGCCTTGAACCTGACGCCAAATCTGACCGGCGCTTCGCTGCAAGGCGCGGACGACAATATCGTTTATGCCACGACGACGTTTGTGCGCGGCGACGGCGCGCGCGGCGAGGCCGGCGACATTGTGCTCTCTTATGACGATGAGAGCGTTGTCCCGCCGCCTCTGGCTGAGACCCCTATCGTTCCAGGCGAAGCAGAAACCGATTGGTGCGGCGCGCCCGGCAAGCGACCGAAGGCGCCAGCAGCGGCGCCCGAGCCCGAGCGTCCGCACCGGCCGCGGTTGCGTCATCCGGTTCTGGGGCTCGATGGCTGGCCTTCAGGTTGGCGCAACTGGCGCAGCCGCAACGGCGAGCCCTTGGACGTCATGATGGGCGACTGGTTTGGGGTTGATTGGGAAAGCACCGAAGCGAGTGGCGACCGCTGCGCCACGCCAAGCAAGACCGATGTCATCCGGGGCCAAGGCAACATAACGCCACCGATCCTCGGCCTATTTACAACCGCAACCGAGACGCCCACCGACCGGCGCGCCGACAATGCGGGCCCTCGCTGGCGCAGGCGCGCCGCGGCGCAGGCCGGAGGCGCAGACGCCAGCCCCTTCGATTGGATCGACCGCAACGCAGTCGCATTCGATGAGGATTGGGCGCCTCAATTTGCAGCCTCCCGGTCTCGCGCACGCTTGCCGGAGAGCGAGGCGACAGAAAGCATCGCGCAGGCGATGCTGGCGGGCGCTGACTCCGAACTGGGCTTGAGCGGGATTACGCAGACGGCAGGCGCTTCCGGCGGCGGCGCGTCGGCGCTCCATCGCGGGCTGGCCTTGGCCGACAAGCGGGTTCTGCATATGATCAACGCCATGGCCAGTTTCGACGCCCAAGGCGCGTCTGATCTTGCCCGCTCCTCGCGGCAACGCGATCCCAGAGTGGCGGCGATGCTGACCGCGCTGCCAGACATCCGGTGAGGTTAGATGACCGACGTCAAATCCGCTCCGCCTCCGGGCGTGCCGCGCACGGTGGCGGAGGCCTTGGGCCAAGTCGTTTGGCTCTTGTCCCAATCGCCGATGCATCGGGAGCTGAAGATCAAGGACCTCGAATGGTCGTTCATGCCGGCGATTCTGTTCGAGCAATTCCGCATCTTCCGCTTCGGCCCTTTGCCTGGCAGCGAGAATTTGGAGCCTGCTCAATTCGCCAAGCTTGGCCTGACCAAGGAGGGGCTCGAACAAATGCCTTTAGGCGTCGCCATCTGGGCCAAGCTCTCGGAAGCGGCGGAGGCCAAACTCGAAGCCGGCCAACGGCTGGAGGCTGGGGAATGGAAGTCAGGCGATCGGCTCTGGCTGGTGGAATTGATCTCGCCCTTTGCAACCCCGGAGAACAAGCTCTCGGAGGCCATGCTCCTCGACCTCATTCAGGGACCGTTCCGCGCCAGCGCCTTCAATCTCCACCGCACCGATCCCAAGTCTGGTCGCCGCGACAAGGTGCACATGTCGAGCCACCTTATGTCGGGCGGCGCGAAAGCTAACTGAGCGCTCGCGGTCTAATCCTGGGCCGAGTGCGCAACCAATGCGCCCGCAGCGTCCGCCGTTCGACATCGTCACGGCTGTACGTATCGCCACTGGCGGCGCGAGAACATCTCGGCTTGATCGTTGTAGTGGGGGCTGTCGGGCCGGTCGCTCGCGCCCCATTGGCTGATGACGCGGGTCGAGAGCGACCCGTCGGGCGCCCAATCGATCACCATCATGAAGCCGTCGCCGAAATCGGCGTTGAGGCGACCGTCGGCATCGTCGTGCCAGCGCAGCGCCCGCAGCACGTCGGGCGCGCCTTCGAGCGGCAGATCGACATCGCCGCGCCGCAACCGCAGCACGTCGCCCAGCGGAGGATCGAGCCTGCCAAAGTGCGTGCGCAGGTGTTGCGCCGCCGCGCGCGCAGTATCGATGGGCGAGGGCGGATCGACGCCAGCGCGGCCGGCATTGTAGATCGGCTGATAGATCATGCCGGCGAGCGCGGCGGCGGGACTGTCGCTGGCCGCGCGGCGATCCCAGGTGCGGAGCAGCGCCTGGATGTCCGCCAGTTCGGAATCGCCGGCGGCGTCGGCGGCGAGCACTTCATTCACCAGCGCCACGGTGCGCGAGCGTTCGCTCGAGGTGAGATCGAATTTCGCTTCGAGCAGCTGCGCGTCGCTGATCGTGCGCAGCGGCGAGAGGATTTCGACGGCGCGATAGCCGCGATTGGTGATGTAGCTCTCAATCGCCGGCGCCGCGGCCGAATAATCCTCGGCGCGAAGATCGGCGGCCGCATCCGTGGACGACCACGGCGCGCCATTGGTGCTGTAGAGCCAGCCGCTCGGCGGATCGATCAGTTCCGGCGCCTCGATGCGATCGTCCATCGCCCAGATATTGGCGCTGACATCGCCCGGCACGCAGCCGGACCAGTCGTAGCCTTGCGCGCGATTTGGCAGAATGGCGTTGTAGAGAAAACCGATACGCCCGGTCTTGTCGGCATAGAGAAAGTTGAACGAAGGAATGGCGCGCATCGCCATGGCTTGGCGCCAAGTCTCGTAGTCGCGGGCGCGGCCCATGCGATAGAATTGTTCGAGTGCGCGAATTTCACCTCGTCCCGCATAGCGCACCGCCACCCAACCGTCGGCGGTTTCGAAGGCGGGCCCGTGCTCGCTGAAGCGCAGCGTGCGCGGAACCGGAAGCGTGACCGGACCCATCTTGACCCAAAGCCAGATCGTGCGCGTCTCGAAACGCCGCCAGGCGCCGTCGAAGAAGTACTGGCCGCGATGGGCGTCGTCGGTGGTCAGACGATAGATGTCCGCGAGATCGGGCAGGTTCACAGTGGCGGCAAAACCGAGATCGCCGTTCGTCCCGAGCACCGGAAACGGCGAACCGGGGAAGAGACCGCCATACATGCGCCAGCCGGTGTCGGAGGTGACGCCCGCTTCGTACCAAGCGACGGGCCCGGCCCAAGGCTGGTGGGAGTTGACGATGAGCCGCGTGTGCCCATCGCTCGATCGCCGCGGCGCGACGGCGAAGGCGTTGGAGCCGTTGTCGATGGTCTCGGCGCTCGCCTGGCGCACCGCGCAGGGATGGCTCTGCTCGTCGGCGACCATGCCGAGTGTGCGCTCGAAGCCCCAAAACAGCGGCACGGTGAGGGCTGAACCCATGACAACATCCCGCCCGGTGACGTTGCGCGCGCCGGGCAAAACTTCGTCGGGATGTTCGGCCGCGTAGGCGTTGAGCCCTGCTGCATAGCCCTCGGCCACGCCGCGAAATTCAGGCGAGAGCTGCGTGTCGTAGCCAGTGTTCACGGCATCGCGGATGCCGAGCAAATGCCAGAGGAAATCGCTGCGGGCCCCGTCTTCGCCGAGATGCGCGCCGAGGCGGCCGCGCGCGGCAAGCACGACCAGTTGGATCGTGGCGAAATTGTCTTCAGCGTGGGCGTAGCCGACGCCATAGGCGGCTTCGGCGTCGTCGCGGCCGTGAATGCTCGGTACGCCATAGGCGTCGCGCGTGATCGTTGGCGCGTAGCTGCGCGCGGGCGGCGGCGCCGCGGCCGGCGAACAGCCGATCAGCACCCATGCCGCAAGCGCGGCGCCAATTTGTCTCATGTCGTCCCCCCGTAGCCGCGTTTTGATAGTGCGGGCTCCCGCTGAAAGAAAGAGCTTCACACCTGGGGCTTAAGCCGTATGCAGGGGGCTCAATCCGCGGGGAACAGTCAATGGCCTATGGCGACACGACCACACTGACCGGCAAGGGCGGCGCCGAATACGTTTTCTCGATCTTTCCCCGCAACACGACCTTCAATGCCCGGCCCGGCGTCTATGTCATGGGCAGGGAAATGGGCGAGAGCCGGTTCGCGTTCTGCTTTGTCGGCGAGACAGCCGATCTTTCGAAGCGTCCGCTGAGTCCGGACAAGCAGCCGTGCTTCAACCGCTTCGGCGTCGACCACATCTTCTTGATCGAGGAATTCGACGCCGCCCGGCGAAAGCAGATTGTGCAAGACCTGGTGGCGGCATATTCGCCGAGCTGCAACACGCCATGATCACCCGCACCATGCCGGTCGAGCACATAACGATGCGTTCGAGCCGATGCATCGGAGAGAGGATCAGAAGCGTGGTGCGCTGAAAGCGTGGATGCAGCCCTCTATCCAACAGTTTTTTCGGCCAAGTCGCTGAAAACGCGCGAACAAAAATAAACTTATCCAACCCCCTTGAGAGCGGGTTTATACTGCCCGCCATGACACACATTCACCCCGTCCTTCCACTCCATCGCCGCGCCAGGCTCATCGCCTGGACGCTGGCGATGTTGGCGTGGCTGGCGG
>FKKE01000092.1_pt2 | contig 41908 bp, 29 predicted proteins | sample 1106331 | NCBI WGS metagenome assembly FKKE01 (sample SAMEA3931202, study PRJEB13176) | freshwater metagenome | biome: Drinking water system; feature: drinking water; material: freshwater | place: China | collected 2013-02-06
AAGAGCGCCAATATCGACACCTTGGATCTCAAGATCTTGAACCGCGCCATGAAGGAACTGCGACACGCCTTTAAAATCTTCCAGGGTTATCGCGATCGGCCGAAGGTCAGCATCTTCGGCTCGGCTCGAACCCAGCCGGACGATCCCAACTATCGCCTCGCCGTGAACTTTTCGAGGCGCTTGGTCGAACACGGCTACATGGTCATTACCGGAGGCGCCGACGGCATCATGCGGGCCGCGCAGGAAGGGGCCGGACGGGAGAACAGTTTCGGCGTGAACATCATGTTGCCGTTCGAGCAGGGCCCCAACAAGGTGATCGCCGATGATCCGAAGCTGGTAACGTTCAAGTATTTCTTCACCAGAAAACTCATGTTCGTGAAGGAATCGTCCGCCGCCGCGCTCTTCCCGGGCGGATTCGGCACACATGATGAGGGCTTCGAGGTCTTGACGCTCGTGCAGACGGGGAAGAGCCAGCCGCAACCCATCCTCTGCCTCCAAGCTCCGGGCTGTGACTATTGGTCCCGCTGGAACGGCTTCATCGTCGACCAGCTGCTGAGTCGGCACTTGATCAACTCGGAGGACCTCAGCCTGTTCAAGATCGTAGAAACGGCCGATGCCGCCGTCGAAGAGATCGATCGTTTCTTCAGCAACTACCATTCGATTCGCTACGTGGAGCCTCAGATGGTCATTCGCATGAAGCGCCGTCTTTCCGACGCGGATCTCGCGGCCGTGAACGAAGACTTTGGCGATTTACTGATCGACGGCCAGTTCGTCCAACAGGGTCCGCTCCCTGAAGAATTCGACGAACCCGCCGCGCGAGACTTACCCCGCCTGGTCTTCCACTCGAATCGAAAAAGTGCCGGCCGGCTGCGGCAGTTGATCGACCGGATCAACGTGGTTTCGCCCATTCCTGCCCGCTCGTAGTCGTCACGGGCCGTTATTCACCTCGGCCAAGGCTTTCCCGGGAATCCCCCCTACTTGGATAGGTTCCTTTTTGGGGATATTCCCCTTGCTCGACTCGTGGTATCCTAGGCCCTCACGCTATGAAACAGACGCGAGGTCGGAAAAAGTCGAAAAGGGCGCCGGCCCCCGGCGTCGTCTTGTACCATGCCGAATGCGCGGATGGTTTCGGTGCGGCCTGGGCCATCTGGCAGCGCTTCGGATCGGCACGATTCGTTCCGGTGAAGCACGGGATGCCTCCGCCTCAGGACCTAGCCAACCAACACATCGTGATGGTGGACTTCAGCTATCCCCGGCCGATGTTGGAGACCGTGGCGGAGCACGCGGCGAGCTTGCTCGTGCTGGATCATCACATCACGGCGGAAAAGGCCCTCGCCGGGTTACCCTACGCCCGGTTTGACCAAACCCGTTCGGGAGCCGTCATGGCCTGGGAATGGGCCCACAAAGAACCGGTGCCCTGGCTGCTCCGCTACATTCAGGACAAGGATCTCTGGCAATGGAAACTCCCGGCCAGCCGGGAGATCAGCGCCGCCTTGGCATCCTACCCCTTCGATTTCAAGATCTGGAATGGGCTCCGGCAGGACCGGTTGGAAGCCGAGGGGCGGGCCATTCTGCGGTATGAGAACGAAACGGTGGACAAGATCATCGCCCATCGGGTGATGGTGGAATTCGAAGGAGAACGCGTCCCGGCTGTGCAGAGCGCGGTCCTGACGAGCCAGGTCGGCGAGCGGCTCTCGGCCAACCATCCCTTCTGCATCATTTGGCATGACCGGGACGGTCGACGGTACTTCAGCTTGCGTTCACGTGCGGACGGGACCGATGTGGGGGCCATCGCCGCCCGCTACGGCGGCGGCGGACATACCCATGCAGCCGGGTTCTCCGTGCCCTTGGAATCAGAAGATCGCTCTCCGGTGGCGCTTGTCCTTGGACCGACCGCCGACAGGAAGAAGTAGCGCTCGCCGACACCGCGTCTCATCCGTGAGCACAACGCCGCAGACCTCGCCGCGCTCATGATCCCCCTTCGGGATGACAATCCGACGACGCTGACTCCGGTGCTCACCATCGGACTGATCACCGCCTGCATCCTCGTCTTTCTCTATCAAGCGACGTTGCCCCCCGGCCAGGACGAGGCCTTTGTGCTTCACTATGGCGCCGTCCCCTCCATCGTGCTGGGGCAGGCCCCCGCCGAATCCACGGCCGCGGGGTTTCCCGTGACGCTGACGCTGCTCACCAGCATGTTTCTCCACGGGGGCTGGATGCACTTGATCGGCAACATGCTCTACCTCTGGATCTTCGGGAACAACATCGAAGATGCCATGGGCCACGCGCGGTTTCTTATTTTCTACGTCGTCTGCGGCGTCGTGGCCGCGCTGAGCCATGCCCTCACCGATCTGCACTCCACCGTTCCGATGGTCGGGGCCAGCGGCGCGATCTCCGGGGTGCTGGGCGCCTACCTATTGTTGTACCCCAGGGCCCAAGTCCTCGTGCTGGTCCCCATGGGAGTAATGACGCGAACCATGCACGTGCCCGCCGCCATCGTGCTGGGCTTCTGGTTTGTCCTCCAGCTTCTGAGCGGCGGCGCGAGCCTCGGACAAGGGGGTGGAGGCATAGCCTGGTTTGCCCATGTCGGAGGCTTCCTGGCCGGCATGGCGCTGATCGGCCTCTTCAAGCGCGCGGACGTTCCGTTTCTGGCCCCGGCCCGACGGACGACCTGGTCTGATCGGTCTGAGTTTTAACCCCGCCGATTGACCAGCCGATCGCGGCTTGACTTCCTGTGAGCCGGGAGTGTTCTATTGTCCCCCAGGCATTCCCTCCAACCCCAAATAACGCGGAGGTGGTACATGGCCGCTCCCCCACCCTTGCCGTCCCGCACCCAGGACCGGCAAGAACGCCGGCGCCGGGCTCGCAGACAAGAAGATCTCCGCCTGATTCAGCAGGGGCGCGCCCTCGAAGCTGCCCGTCGGATCGCGGAAGCCCTCTCCCAACATGTGCGGGTGGACGACCTGGTTGAGCGGGCTCTAGAGACCGCTTTAGAGGTCGTCGGAGCAGAGGCGGGGTCCGTATTGCTGGCTAACCCCGAGACGCACGAGCTTCGGTTTGCCCACGTGAAGGGAACCAAAGCGGACATGCTGAGAGGGACAACTTTTCCCCTGGATCATGGGCTGGCGGGGTGGGTCTACAAGAAAGGCGAAGGCCTGGTGGTCGGCAACGCCAAGCAAGACAGCCGCCATTGGGAGGGCATCGACAAGTTCACCGGCTATGAAACGCGGGACATGGTCGTGCTGCCGCTCAAGCGGTGGGAAGGCGAGCCGATCGGGGTCATGGAAATTCTCAACAAGCGCGACGGGCTGCTGGATGAAGACGATCTCGACATTTTGACGATCATTTCGGCCATCGCGGCCGACCAGATCGAAAAGGCCCGACTGCATGAGGAGGCCAAACTAGCCGAGGTGGCCCGCCTGCTCGGCGACATCAGCCACGATGTAAAAAATTTGCTCATGCCGGTGGTCTGCGGCGCGGGGCTGTTACACGCCGAACTTGGCGAGCTCTTCGCCTCTCTGGAGAAAGACCACCCGAAACAGGTTGCAGCCAGTCGGAAGACCTGCGAGGAGGTGCTCGGCATGGTGCATGACGCCAGCCGCCGTATTCAGGATCGCGTCCGCGGCATCGCCGATTGCATTAAGGGCCGGAGTTCTCCGCCGCAATTCACGGCCTGCCGGCTCGACAACATCGTCGAGCAGGTGGTGAAGACGCTGCGGTTCCTGGCGGAGGAGAAAGGCGTGACGTTGCGAACAGAAGACCTCGACCGACTGCCCTTCGTGCAGGCGGATGAGCGTCGTCTCTACAACGCGTTCTACAATCTCGTCAATAACGCCATCCCCGAAGTGCCCCACGGCGGGTCCGTGACGATCGCGGGCAAGACGGAAGGAGATGCCGTGCTGATCGACGTGGTGGATACGGGGAAGGGCATGCCCGCGGACGTCCGCGACCGGTTGTTTACGCCCCGCGCCATCAGCACCAAAGCGGGGGGCACAGGCTTGGGCACCAAGATCGTGAAGGACGCCGTGGATGCCCACGGCGGTCAGATCACGGTGGAGAGCCGGCTCGGCGCCGGCACCACCTTCCACCTCCACCTGCCGCTCACCCAGCCGCAGAAGCAAGCGACCTGATCTCCGCGCGAACAGCCGCGAACCGCCGCCGAGGCTAGTTCCCGCGGACCCGCACCCGGGCGCCGGGCCCGTCGACGTTGATCAGACTCCCCCCGAACGCCCCGCCGGCGAGGGTTTCAAACGCCCCCAGGCCCGGATTCCGGATCGGCGTGCTCGTGACCTCCACCTGGGCCGCCGTCGCGCCGCCGGTGAACCGGAAGGGAATGCCGCCGATGACCTGGTCGGGCGCTTGCGCATTTGCCGAGCGCACGCGGCTGATGGTCCCGGTGAACTCGACCAGCGCGCCAGCGACATCGACCACAGAACCGCCCGTGACGCGCAGAACGTACCCCGTCGGATCTTGCAGGTTCAGGATTGCACCGTTGCTCATCCGAAGCAGATCACCGAGCACGTTCAGGAAGCTGCCGCCCGCCACGCGGATCAAGTCGCCCACCGTCACGGTCACGGTGCTGGCGTTGATGCGGAAGGCGGCGACTCCCGCCCCGCTGGTCATCTGCGCCCGGTTGAGCAGGTCGATCACCGCCGGGGTCGCATGCACCGTCAGCGTGGTACCGGTCGTGAAGTTCAGGAACGGCAGGGTCGCCTCGAGCAGCGCCGTGTCCACATGGATCACTTTGCCGCGGGTCGCGCCGCTCGCGGGGCCGACGACGATCGTCGTGGTTGTGCCGGCCGTCTCCACGAGAGACGACGACAGGGGGCCGGTCAGCCCGCGGAGCGGCCGGTCAGTCCCCAGGTCGAGATTCACTGTCCCCAGCGTCGCGCCTAGGTTGATCGCCTGATTCGTCGTGCGCACCCCCGTCACACGGAAGGCCGACTCGCCCGGCGTCGTGGCCAGGTCGTATACGCCGTTCGTGGCCGACAGGACAGGAGCCCCGCCTGCCGGAACCACCACGCCGCCCTCTCCGGCCGCATTGGTGCTCGCGAGGATCAGGGCTTCGGTGACCGTCGTGGTCCCGCCGGTCCCAACGAAGGCCGAGCCGGTCAGGCTGAGCGTGGTCCCCGGAACGTTGCTCTGAAATTCTCCGGTGTAAGAGAGGCTCCCGGCACTGATCCGGAGCACGCCCTGGAAATCCGCGCCGAGTCCAACGGCGTCATGCGCTTGAACCGTCGCGCCGCTGATGACGACGGAACCCGCTCCGTCCACGTTGCCCCCCCGCCAATCAAAGGCGCCGGCGCTCAATTCGAGCGTGGCGCTGGACGCCACACTGATCAGCGCCGCGTTCTTCCCCCCCCCGGCTAACCGCAGCGTGCCGCTCTGCACATCCACCAATGCCGTTCCCAAGAAGCTATCGGTCGTGTTGACGAACGGCACATTGATCGTCGTCGTGCCCGCACCGGTCTTCTGGTACTGCCCCGTGTTGGAAAAACCGTTCGTGCCGCCGCTATTGACAAAGGCGTTCGCGAAGGCGTTCTGGTCCTGCCACAGGCCGGTGCTGTTGAGCGTCCCACCGTTAAAGATGATCTGTCCGGTTCCTGCCGCCCCGTTGCTCCAGGTGGTGGTGCCGCCAACGATCAGGGCGCGAGCGCCTGTCAACGTCCGGTTTCCGTTCCCGGTGAGCGTCAGCCCGCCGTTGGCATTCGTGATGCCGGCGCCGCTCATCGCCCCGCCCTGCCAGTCATAGAGGCCGGTAACAGTGACCGTGCCGGTTCCGGTCAAGGTGCCGGTGGCTTCGTGCAGCGCGCTCGTGAACGTGCGGTTCGTATTCTCGGTCACAGTCGTTCCGGCCAACACGTTCAATGGGACTCCGGTCTGAGTCGAGCCAAGGCGCAGTGTACTGCCGTTGTCCACCAGGACCAAAATCTGATCGCCCACACCGTTGTTGATGCGGATCTCCTGATCGAGCGTCCCGTCCGCCACGACGAACGGCTGGAAGGTCGGATCCAGCACCTGATAGGTGGACCCGGGCGTGACCTTCACGAGAAACGCGGTGTTCGGCAGTGCCTGGCAGAGGCCCGCACAGGTCAAAGCATGCGTCACGTTGATCCGGCTGGCGCCATCCAGAAATCTGGCGATGTTCCTGTTGCCCGGAATGTTCAAGGTCGCGCCAAAATTGACTTCGATCAGGGTGCCGTTGGTGATGTTCAGAACGCTCGCGCCGTTCATCGAAAGTAACGGACCGCCCACGGTCCCGACCGTGCCGACAAAGTGGGCGTTAAAGGGCGCCCGGTTGTTGGCACCGCCGAGCAGGCCGTTCAGATTGACCGTGGAATTGACGAGCGAGACCAGCGGCACCGTGTTCGTGGTGGCGCTGGCCACCCCGCCCTCGAAGGTGAACAGGAAGTTGCCCCCGAACGTCACCATGCTGTTGGTGGCGGAGAGCACGCGGCCCGAGAACGGACTCGGGAAATCGCCGCAACCGGAGCAGAGACCGCCATCTTCGGCGGTCACGTTTAGGGTGGCGTTGGCCAGTTGATAGAAGGGCTGATTGGCCGCCAAATTGAGCGTGAAGACATCCGTGTCGCCGAGCGGAGAATCACCCAGCACCCGGACCGTCAACGACGCGTTATTCGAGAGGTCAAGCAAGGTCCCCGTGAACGTGAACCGGTTCGCCAACCCGTCGCTCTTGATCAACGCATCGGCGGTCAGCGATCCGCCGTTCATTCTGATGGTCGGCCCGGCGTTCACGATCAATCGGCTCCCCTGGCTCATCCGAAGCAGCGGCTGATCGTCGGCCGCTCCCGGACCGAACGTCAGATCGAGGACCGTCGAGGTCATATCAAGGAGGCTCCTGCCGACCGTGGCCGTCGAGCCTCCCAGCACGTTCATGATACCGGAGCCAAAGCTCAGCCTGTTCGCTGGGGTCCCGGTGAAGTTTTGGAGTTCTAGGAATGTCCCGCTGGCGGAAAGGCTCGCCGCGGGTCCTATTCCATCGCCGACCTGGACCACTTCACTGGAGAAGGTGGCGGAGCCGCCATTGAACCGCAGCAAGGCAGCCGTCCCTGTATCGACGAAGGTGGAGCCAGCTTGCACATGGAGGAGGCCCCCGTTTTTTATCGCATCCAGCAGCGCGACTTGGCCGGTGACGTTGAGCGTGGGCAGGGAGGCCGACCCGAACAACGCCACCCGGCTCCCGTCCGCCGCCTGCAGCAGCCCCGGCGTCCCGCTCGTCTCCACCGTCCCCACGACCGTATTGGTCGCCGTGTCCAGGATCGTCACCAGCCCCGTGGTGCCCCCCGGCACCGTCGGCGAGAAGACCCCGCTGAGCACGTAGACCTGGCTGCCGTCCGGCGCCAGCACGAGCCGCTCCGCTATTCCCCCCACCGGCACCGTCGTCAGCACTGCGTTGGCCGCCAGGTCCAGCACCGAGACCGCGCTGCCGCCGAGCTGCCCCGGCAGCGATGTCCGCAGCGCATAGCCCCGCGCCCCGTCCGGCCGCACCACCAGCCCCGTCAGCGGCGCCTGTGGCCCGCCCGCCGTGCTCGGCTGCGCCCCCGCCGCGATCGCCATGATGAATGTGTTGGTCGCGGTGTCCAGTACATGCACCGCCCCCGCCGTCGGCTGACCGAAACTACTCTCCCGGACATACGCCCGCGTCCCGGCCGCATTGACCACCACTTCGCCCACGAGCGTGTTTGGCGCTCCCCCCACCGGCGCCGCTACCGTCATCAGCACCGTGTTGGCCGCCAAATCCAGCACCGTCACGCTCGCCCCCACCGTCGCGTAGCCCCGCTGCCCATCCCCCCGCACCGCCACCGGCGAGGGCGTACTTGCCAACCCCCCGATCGTCGCCACGATCGTCCCCGCCGCCGGATCGATCACCGTCACTTCGCCGAACAATGTCGTCGCGTTGACATTCGACACGTACAGCCGCGTCTGCGCCGGGTTCGTCGTCAGCGCGCTCCCTTGGCCACTCAACCCTAACGCCGTCACCCCGTTCGTCGCCTGATTGAGCAGCTCCACCCGCCCCGTCGTCACCAGCGTCACCGGATCCGTCGCCGTCGTCAGCACCGCCAGCCGCCCCGGCGTCGCCGCCACCGTCCGCACGGCGCTGAAACTGATGTTCGTCCCCGCCAGTGGCACCGTCGCCACCACCGTGTTCGTCGCCGTCGCCACCACCACCACCGTGCTCGTCCCCAGCCCCAACGCCGGCCCCCCGCCCCGCGTCACCACATAGGCCCGGCTCTCATCCGTGCTCAGCACCACCGTCGGCACCAGCACGTTCGTCCCCAACGGTACCGTCGCCACCACCGCCGCCGTCGCCGGGTCCACCACCGTCAGCCGCCCCGTCACCACCCCCGTCGCCGCATTCACTTCCCGGTGCGCGATGTACGCCCGCGTCCCCGCCCCCGTCATCGCGCCCCCCGTCACCACCGAGCCCGGCGCCCCCGCCAAGGCAAATGTCCCGGTGATCGTGCCGAATGTCAGGTCCGTCGTGCTGATCGAGCTGTTCACAGCCTGAAAGAGCGAACCGTTCGACAGCGTGATGGGCCCGATGGATGGAGTGACTTGAATCAGGTAGGAGGCAGCCCCGGTCAAAGTTTGGGTCACTGTCATGCTCATCAGTTGAATCTGAGGGGCCGAATCCGTCAGCGTCACGCCGTTGGTCAGGAGCACCAGCGGCCCGGCGAGGCTGATCGTCTCCTGCGCGCCGCCGGTGTTTGTCGCAACCAGCGCCACGCCGGCATGGGTCAGCGGCGCCACATTGAGCCCGCCGAGGGCCGAGAGAGCCTGGCCCGCGCCGGTCAGGGTGACATTGCTGTCGGTCATCCGGATGTTGGCTTGGCCGGGGCTGAGTGTGATCGAAATCCGGTCCGTCGCAACGTTGAGTTCGCTGATGGACTGCAACGTGACGCTGGCGTTGGTGAGATCGAATAGGGGCCCGGTGCGATTGATCATATTCGGCGTGGCGCCGGTCATGGCCGTTAGGGTGCGGGCATTGAGCGTAGCCCCCGTGAGTTGGGCGGCAGGCCCGCCTGTCGCTGCATTGAGTGTACTGCCGCCGCTTAAGGCCGTGACCGCCTGTGTCCCAAGGTTCAAATTGGTATTGGTGAGATTGAGCGCAAAGCCGGTGTTCAGCGTGGCGCCACCGCTGACGGAAACCAGCGGGGTCGCCGTGCTCACGTTCAACGTGGCGGCGGTCGCTCGAATGCCCCCTCCCACCGTCGCACTGCCGCCGCTCTGCAAGTAAAGAGCTTCGTTGAGTGTCAGTGTCGCGCCGGACTCCAGCTCCGCGATCTCGCCGGTGACGGTCAGAGTGCCGCCCGCCACGTTCACCATCGCCGGATTTCCGGGAGATCCCCCGCTCAGCGCGCCGGCGAAGTTCGCCGACCCGATGAGGTGCAGCAGATCGCCGCCGATACTCACCGGAGTTGGCGACAGCGACGACAGAAACAAGAGCTCTCGTCCGGTTGTCAGAGACCCACTCACCTCGGCGAGATGCGAGACGGTGCTGAAAGAGCCCACTGCGCCGACGTCGATTAGGGCGTCAGGGTCTCCGATGAGAGTTCCCTGCACGGCGAGCCCTCTGCCGGCTTGCACAGTGCCCGCGAGGGTCCGGACGATGCGCGTCGTCGCATTCATCGTGGCACCGACGCCCACATCTATCAAATCACCGCCCACCGACAAGAGACCCCCGTTCACATCTACGATCCCGGTTCCCCCTAGAGGTCCGGTCCCCGGATGTCCCGTGACAGTGGTGCCGGCGCCGCTCAAATGGAGCCCATCACCGCCAATGGTTGCATTCGACGTGGCACTTGCCAGCACAAGGAGCGGTGCTCCCAGCGAGACAATGCCGCCGGTCACGCTCACCAGATTCACGCCCGCCGCCGTCGTGAGCGTGCTGCCCGTCAGGTTAGCGACCGTCCCGGCGAGGGTGGCAGTCCCGCCGCTTACCGCCAGAACGGGTCCGGCCGCGTTCAATGTTCCTGTACTCGAGAGCTGAACCACATCGCTCGTGGCTCCCACGGTGATGAGATTGCCGCCGCTGACGGTCACCATTGTCCCAGCCGGCTGCAGCGACTCGCCGCTCCCCAAGGCCACCAGGTCGTTGTTGATGGTGAGCGAGCCGCTTGCCACGCTCAACGTGCCCGTGAGCCGATATTGAGCACTGTTCCAAATAGTCGGGCCCTGGACTTCCACGCTGCCGCCCCCGGTCAATTGGGCCGTCCCATTGAACATTCCGCTGAAAATCTGTAAGACCCCACCGGCAGCCACGTCGGTTACCGCGTTAGTCGTCATCCCGAATGCCTGCAAGGTCCCGCTCTGCACCTCGACTCGTCCCGGCGAATTGACCTGGACGGAGCTACCAAGTTGGTTGGTGCTTCCTGCCCCGGTCTTGCGCACCGTCCCGTTGGTCAGAAGCACCTGCGCCCCTGGTTGCCCAACGACGTTACCACCGGCCGCCAGCTCGTGAATTCCGCCGATCAGCTCCAGGGAAGCGCCGGTTGCGACTGTCACCGGGCCGGTGTAGGCTCCCCCGCCACTCAACTGCAACGTGCCGCTTTGGATGTCGACCGTGCCTGTATTCGTAATCGAGGACTGGATGACCGTCGTCGTTCCTGCCCCGGATTTTGTCAACGAGCCACCATTGGCCACAGCTCCGGTCCCGAGAATGTCTCCATCGTTGAAGAGACTCAGCGCCGCGCCTCCCAGAATTTGGATTGTTCCGTTGTTCGTGGCGCCATTGGCCAGGGCGAGCGTGCCGCTCTGGACGGCGATGGTGCCGGTATTCGTCACGGTCGGCGCGATGAGCGTCAGGGTGCCGGCGCCGGCCTTCGTGAGTGAGCCGCTGTTGGTCAGCAGCCCGGTCCCGAGCAGGTCGCCGTCGTTGGGCAGACTGAACGTGCCCGTGTTGGCGACGGTGGCGCCGTTGGCCAAAGTGAGCGGCCCGGTCAGCACACCGCCCGGCCCCGCGTAGGTCATCGTGCGGGTGTCCAACGTGACTCCGGGCCCGCCGATCGTCGCCGGTCCTTCCAGCAACGTTTCCCCCGTGCCGGTCTGACTGCCCCCCGTCCAGGTGAACGCGCCGGTGATCGTGAGCCGCGCGGCCCCGGCGACCTCCCCGCCCGACTGCGTCAGCGTGGGCAGCGTCGTCGGCGTGTCGAAGGTCGTCACGCCGCCGGTGATGGTGCTCGTCCCCGTCGCCTGTTCCAACGCCTCCGTGGTGCCCGCCGTCTGTTGTGTCGTCCCGACGACCGGCGCTTGCACGACGGTCTGGCCGCCCCCCGTCAGCCCGATGGGCACCGTGGTGATCGCCGCCGCCACCCCGCCCGTTCCTACGCCGAGCCCGCCGGCCGCCGAAGGCGAAGAACACTGCGCTTTGCGGCGTCGGATGACGTTCATGACGAGGATGAACCAAGATCAAGTGCCGGACGGAGCCGATGCGACCGCCGTGCCGCCTTGCGTGGCCCCGCCGCTCTCGCCCGGCTGCTGGGCTTGCTGTTGCTTCTCGGCTTCCGGCCCCGTCCGGCTTTCTGTCGTCTCCTGCGCCCGTTCGCCGGCCGCGCCGCTCCCTTCCGGCGAGAGCACCTGGGCCAAGGCGCCCCCTTTCGCCTGGTGGCTCTTCGCCAGCTGTTGCTTGGTTTCCGGCGGCGCATCCTGGTGCGGCGGCGTCACCTTCAACACCCCGCCGAGTTGCATCGCTTGCGCGGGCGAAATACTCTGCACGGCCCCGAACGTGGCGCCGGTGACCCGCACGCTCTGCATGGCTTGCAGCAGGACAGCGGGGGGACCTGCAACGGCGACTCGGGCGCCGGCCCCGCCTTGACTGGTCGCCGGACTGGCGGCCTCCTGCGTGCCTTGCACTTCCACCAGCCCCTTGAGCACGAAGAACTCGCTCTGCACCGCCGCGGGGCCGCCGCTCGCATCGGCGGTCTGGGCCGGCTTGACATCCACGATCAGGATCGTCCCCCGCACGGCGGCCACGGCGTTGGGGGTGCGGACCTCGATGGCCTCGGCCCTGCGCATGCGGGAGCGCGCCACGGACAAACCCAGTTTGCCCGTCATCACGTCGATGCTGGCCGTGTGCGGCCCTTCGGTGACCGTAAAGACGGAGAGTTCGCGGATCGTGACGAGCGCCTTGCCGCCCAGCAGCACGCGGACGACCGACTCCTCGGCCGTGCTGATCCGGTCGCGCACGAACAGGTCGTCTTTAAATTTGAGGGGAATCGCTTGGGGAAGATTCGCGCGGGTGAGGCTGGCGCGTCCCGTCAGGGCCGTGACCACGCCGGCCGCCGTCGGCTCGGGCGCGGCGAGCACCGCTCCCCCGTCAGGCGGCCCGAGCAGCCCGGCCAGCAGGATGATGAGGGTGCGCAGCGCGCGTGAGGATGGGACGGTCATTGGTCCCCCCCGGAGGAACCTGGCCCTGATTTATTTGGTCGGAGAAGCGGCTCCCGCTGCCGGCTGCGCCGGCCCCGGCGTGAGCACCACCCCGGACAGTCCGCAGGCGGTCTTGACCAGCCCCTCCTTCATCGTCTGCTTTTGTTCGTCCGTGAGTTTGGACGCATCGACCCGCGCAGCGAGAATCGTCTGAGCGCCGCTGCCCCAACTCCAGTGCAGATTTTCGACGTCGATTTCCACGAAAGTGGGCCGCTTGGTCTCCGGATGCGGTACCTGATGCCAGAGACAGCCGTTGGTCGTGTCCAGGAGATAAGGCCCGCCCGTATCCCCCGGCACGGCGATGAGCTGGAAACGGCCGGTCGGCTGATGGGCGTCGGCGGAAGAGGAAAGATGGCCGCGGTTTCCGGAGGTCGAAGTGTCTGCTTGGACGAAACCAGCTGGGAGCATGGCTCCCACAAGCAGGACGACCGAACACAACCGGGTGCCCTGCATGTTGACCTCCCTCTGAATCGAGTAAAACCGAGCCGCTATGAACGGCGCCATTCTGGGCAATCGCACAGGAGTTTGTCAATCGCCCAAATGGACCGCTTGAATGCCGCCTTCGAACGAACCAAGGCGCTCAACCGCTCGCCGCCGCCCCAGCCTGCATTTTCCTTGACTCGGTTCCCTCGGCTCTGCTTTACATATCCCTTCTGTGAGGCCCCTGCAGTGACGGCAGCCCGGTTTCTTTCTCGACGGCTGCGCTTGGAATCTGGTGGATGCATCCTCCTCTCACAAGGATCGGCCGTCGATTCGGCCTGCTGGCCGCGATGCTCCTCGCGCTGGCCCCCCTTGCCGAGCCGGTCCCCGCTCAGGACGCCGACGCCGACGTGCTGACCGCTCAGGCTGTCCTGGCTTATGAAGAGAAGCGGTACGACGCCGCGCTTGCTTTGCTGCGCGAGGCGCTCGTCTTTGCCCCCGCGCACATTGAGGCCCTCTACTACAGCGGCCTGGTCCATCTGGCCCGGAAGGAGTACGCGGCGGCGGTACCGCCGCTGGAAAGCGCGCTGTCTCGCGCCCCTGACGACCTCTCGATCGCCTTTCAGCTCGGCGTCGCCTATTTCAGCCTGGAACGCTATGACCAGGCCGAACCGTTGTTGCTGAAGATATTCACGGAGCGACCGCAGACCGACAATCTGGGCTACTATGTGGGGTTCCTGCGGTATCGGCACAAGGACTATCGAGGCGCCGTGGACGCGTTCCAGGCCAGCGCATCGTCCGACCCCGATATTCAGCAGCTTACCCGGTTTTACGCCGGTCTCGCACTCGGCATTTTGGGTCTCCCGGAGCGCGCGGCAGCCGAACTCGACGAAGCCAGCCGCATGCGGACGGTATCGCCGATCACCGGACCGGCCGACCGCCTTCGCGATACGCTGCTCGCCGCGGTCAAACGGGAATCACGGTGGCACGGAGAGCTGCGGCTCGGCGGGTACTCTGACACCAACGTCTCCATCAATCCGCGGCCCAGTTCGGACCCCACGGCCGAAAGCCTGCGGCAGCGACGCGCCAACTCGATCGGCGCGCTGCTTGCCGCGCGGCTCGATTACGCCTGGCTCCAGTCAGGCCCCTGGGTCGGCACCGCCGGCTACTCGTTCTTCCAAACCCTCAATGAAGCGGTCCCGGCTTTCAACGTGCAGAATCATTTGGGCCGTCTCGGCGCTGCCTACACGACGCAGACCGGCGGCATGCCTCTTCAACTCGCCGGCCAATACTCGTTCGATTCCTTGAGCTTGAACGGGCATAATTTCCTGGATCGCAACACGCTGCTCGCCTCGGGCACCCTCGTGGAGAGCGACGCCCATCTGACGATCATGCAGGGGCAGGTCCAGATCAAGAACTTTTCCAGCCTGTTTCTGATCGGGGCCGGGAGTTTCCAGCCGGAGAATCGCGACGCGGTCAATTGGATGGTCGGCCTCACACACGTGTTTCGCTTTGCCGGAGACAAGCACCTCCTCCGGGTGGGCTATCAGTACGATATCGACGACGCCAAGGGAGGGGACTGGTTCTATCGCGGGAATCGCTTCCTGGCCGGCGCGCAATACACGCTGCCCTGGCAGGACATCCGGCTCAAGTATGACTTCGACATCCACCTGCGGCGTTACCCGCATCCCAACTCGCTGTTTCCGGTCGCCACTCCAGGCACGGTTGTCCAGGAAGTCACCGAGCACAATCACGTCTTCCGCATTGAGGTCCCGCTCCCCGGCAATCTCACCGCCGCTCTCGACAACCAGATGACCATCAGCCGATCCAACATTCCCGTACTGTTCAACTACGACCGCAACGTCACCACGCTCAGCATCGCCTGGGGCTTCTAAGGGAGGGGATCGGAGCGGACGACGCTTTCTCCCTATTCCTCCACATCCTCAAGTACCGCGAAGATCCGAACCGCCTGTTCCTTCCCTTTGACGGTCACCATCCCCAAGTCCCTGGTCTGGAACCGCCCTTCGACCGCCCGATGCGTCGCTTCGCTGATCACGATCGCACTCTTCACCTCCTTGGTTATGCTCTCCAATCGAGCGGCCAGGTTGACCGTGTCCCCGATCGCCGTATATTCCAGCCGCTGACGCGATCCCATCGTGCCGACGACGGCCTCGCCCGTGTTAATCCCCACCCCGTTCTTGAGTTGAATGCCAAACCTTGCCTCCCACTTGGCCGACAAGGCGCGAGTCCTCCGCTGGAACTCGATCGCCGTGCGGACAGCCTGGGCGGCATGGTCCTGCTGATCGAAGGGGACGTTGTACAAGGCCATGATGCAGTCGCCGATGTACTTGTCGACCGTGCCGCCGTGCTGAAAGACGACGCCGGTGAGTTCCGTCAGATAGTCGGTGAGAATATCAACCACCTGTTCTGGGGGCAGTTTCTCGGACAAGGCGGTGAACCCCCGCAAATCGGAGAAGAGCACGGTGATCTGCCGGCGCGAACTGGCCACCGCGGCATCACGACCCTCGCGGACGATCTCCGTGAGCACCGCGGGAGAGAAGAATCTCGAGAGTCGCTGCTTCTCCCGCTGCTCCCGGATGTACGATTCTACGACCGTCGCTCCGTATCCCGCCAGAAGGGCGACGGGCGCGGCGAAAGCGGGAACATAGATCCGCGCCCCTGCAAACAGGGCGTATGCCGCGGCCAGGCACACGGCCGACACCAACAGGATGCCGCCCAGCGCGGGGATGGGCCGCCACCTCCTCGTGATCCCGAGGCCGGCAAGCCCCGCCGCCCCCAGGATCAGTCCCGGCACCCACGGCGGGCTTTCAGCGATCGCGCGTCCGCTGAGGATGACATCCAAGACCGTGGCCTGGATTTCAATCCCCGCCATGTCTCCCTGCGGCGCTGTCGGGGTCGGGAAGACATCGTGCATCAAGGGCGTCGTCGTCCCCACGAGCACGATGGCGTCGGCGAATATTTCCGGGGCCACCTCTCCATTCATCACGCGATAGTAGGGAACCATCGGAAAGGATTTCGGACCACCGCGGAAGTTGATCAGAAACCGCTTCGACGGCGCCGGCGCGGCGGAGAGTCCCTGCCGAACGGCCAGCTCATACAGCTTCAGGCTGAAGCTGGGCCAATCCCGATCACCGAGCCGACCCATGACTTCCACGCGACGGATGACCGCATCCCCGTCCGGAACGAAATTCGCATGGCCGAACCCGGCCGCCCGCTGACGCAACACCGGCAAGGGCGGGTTCAGATCTTTCTTGGTATACCCGGCCCCAATGACCTCGGTGATCGCCGACGCCAAGACGACGTTGCCCGACTGGGCGAGCGCCTCGGCCAACGCGCGATCGTCTTTGGCCCCGAACGTGGACGGCTCGTTGAAGACGATGTCCAATCCCACCGCGATCGGCGCCGCTTCCCGAATTCGATCCAGAAATTTGGCATGCAGCGCCCGCGGCCAGGGCCAAGCCAAGCCCATTTCGTCGATGGAATCCTCGTCGATCGAGACGATGATGATGGGACTGCTCGGCGGTTGAGACCCGCGGACACGGAAGAGCAGATTGAGTCCTGCCCGTTCGACGCCGTCGAAGAGCCCGGCGTTCCCTGCCACAGCCGCGAGCGCAGCAATCATGATCCCGCGAAGAAGACGGCCCCTGCGAGTACGCAAGATCACGATTTCCCCATGTTTCTGCCGCGGCGTCCCTCGGATTAACGGGGAATACCAGCAAGCAATCGCTGGTCGGCCCGGGCAGCCCGCCTCATGCCACTCAATTCCCGCCTTGCTCCGCCATCGAGGACTGCGACTTTACCACAGTCGTCACACCCCGAACAGAACAAGACCGGTCCACCTGTGAGCCGCGGCCGGCTCGCCATATTCCAAGCCATCCATCGCATCCGCATCGGACTCTTAACAAGGTTCGCGCCGTCAGACCCAGTGCTCTTACGGATCTTCTCCAAGCCATTCACCTCCATCCTCGCATAACCGACACAAACCGCCCGCATCGGGTTGAATGCCGAAGACGTCGCTGCCCTTGCTCCATTCTTCCTCACACGACCCGCTATATTTTGGAGTGGGACGCGGCCAGCTGTTCGACGGCACGAAACGGACGTCGTCCGGCGTCGATCATCCAGGAGGGATTCCCATGCAGACATCCATTCGTCTCACGTCGGCCCTTGTCGCTTTGATGAAGTTGTGCCTTGGCCTTCCTAGCGGGCCTCTCCACGCAGCCGAGCCGGATATTATTGTGGGGAGCTTTACTGCGGTCCAAGGGCAAGTACAGATGATGCGTCCGGGCGCCGCACAACCGGTCTCCGTGAAACTCTCCGACGCCGTCTTCTACAAAGCCACTATCGAGACGCAGGAATCCTCACAGGCCAAGGCCTTGTTTTTGGACGACAGCATGCTGGCCATGGCGGAACATTCTACGGTGCAAGTCAATGAGCAGGCCTACGACCCGAAACGCGGCAAGCGCAGCCTGGTGTTCAATCTCCTGGAGGGCAAGGTGCGGGCGCTGGTGACGAAGGTGTTCCCGAGCCCGGGATCCCGCTTTGAAATCCACACCTCCTCCGCCGTCGCGTCGGCTCGTGGAGCCTATTTTGTGATGTGGATCGAAAGGGGAGCCGGGGCGCACGAGACACCAAACGGCATCACGAACCAGACCCTGTTGGCACCCGGCGAAGCGGGGACGCCCCCGCTCCCCAACCGCGAATTTACCGGCATCGCGAACATCGGGGACGCCGGCAGCGTCGACTTCACATCGGAGGGACAGACGGTCATGGTGAAACCAGGGCACTTTGCCATTGCCGTCACCGGTCAGCCGCCGAGCGCGCCGGTGCCGCTGGCGAAGGGCATCCCCATGCAGGTGAGTCAGGCGATTCGCGCGACGAGCGTTGTGAACGCCCCAAAATCGGAAACACCCTACGAAATGCTGCGCGCCATGGCCAATGGTACGCAGGCCATGTCCTCAATGACGCCCGGGATCATCAAACCCTGAATCGCTCTCACCTCTCCTCGTCTAACCCAACGCGGCCCGAAAGGCGCCGGCTGCAATCCAGGCGTCCTCGGCCTTTTCGCTCAAAAACGTCACATGTCCCATCTTTCGACGAGGCCGAACCTCCCCCTTCCCATACAGATGCAGTTTCGCTCCAGGTGCCCGTAAGAGATTTGAGAGCGCCTCGCCGGAGGTCGCCCGCACCACATCCTCTCCAATCAGGTTGATCATCACGGCCGGGCACAGCAATCGGACTTCTCCCAGAGGCGCGCCCGCCACCACCCGCACTTGTTGTTCAAACTGCGACACCGTGCAGGCATCCAGCGTGTAATGCCCCGAGTTATGGGGGCGCGGAGCCACTTCGTTCACATAGAGTGCCCCGTCCGGCATGAGAAACAGCTCCACGCAGAATACGCCCACGCCATCCAACGCCTCCACCACGGCCAAGGCGATGCGCTGCGCCCGTTCCGCCATCGGACGGTCTACATCAGCCGGCACCCGAGTGACGCGGAGGATCCCGGCTTCATGCTGGTTCTCGACGACCGGGTAGGCTCGATGCTCCTTGTCAGCGCCGCGGACGATGAGCACCGACAGTTCCTTCTCGAATGCCAGAAAACGTTCTACTACCCAGAGACCGGAAGACGCGGTCTTGTTGAGTTCCTCGCGCAGTCTCTTAGCATCATGCGGTGACTCGAGGCGCCACTGCCCCTTCCCGTCATAGCCGGACGTCGCCGTCTTGCAGAGGCAGGGGTAGCCCATGGTCTCCGAGACCGCGAGCTCCTCCACCATGCGAACTGGGGCAAACGGCGCGACCGGGATCCCCTGCCGAGACAGAAACAGTTTTTGCTCCAGTCGGTTCTGAATGGTGGCGAGGATGGCGGCCGAGGGCCTTAACGGGACGGCGGCTTCAATCGCGCGGGCCGTCGCCGCCGGGATGTTCTCCCACTCGTACGTGACGGCTGAGACGGAGCGGATGAACGTGTCCAGAGCCGCGACGTCGTCGAAAGGCCGGCTGATCGGATGGTCAGCCAGTCGAAGGCCGGGTGCAGTGGCATCCGGATCCCAGACCGCGACTCGATACCCCATCCGTCGGGCAGCCGCGGCGAACATGGCGCCGAGTTGGCCGCCGCCAAGCACGCCCAGCCTGGCGCCGGGCTCAAGCACGTGAGGCGTGAAGCGTGAGGCGTGAGGGCTCGGAGAAATCGGCTCCATGCGTCGTGACGCGTCTCTCGTCACCGATCACTCGTCACTTCTTCTCGGATTCCGGCGATGAAGCGACGGCGGCGCGGGTTTGCTCAGCTCGAAACGTCAGAAGTTTCTCGCGAATGCGGGGATAGCGGCCCGCCAGAATTTCAGCAGCCAGGATGCCGGCGTTTTCCCCGCCGCCGATGGCGACCGTGGCCACCGGGATTCCCCGGGGCATCTGGACGATGGACAGCAGCGAATCTAACCCTCGAAGATTTTCGGTGGGGATCGGCACTCCGATGACGGGGAGATGGGTCTTTGCCGCCACCATGCCGGGCAAGTGCGCGGCCCCCCCGGCGCCGGCGATGATGACCTCGATGCCTCGACCGGCTGCGGCTTCCGCATAGGCGAACAGGCGATCGGGGGTGCGGTGGGCCGACACCACGCGTAATTCGCTCGATACGCCGAGTTCGGTCAGGACCGCTACGGCCTTTTCGAGGATAGGGAAGTCCGTGCGACTGCCCCCCAGCACGCCGACGAGAGCGGCAGGATTCCCCCGGCGCGCACGAACGGTTTTCGAACGAGTCTTGCCCACAGACCTCCTTCGGACGCGATCAACTTAGACGTTCTCCGGGAGCCGGTCAAGGGCATCGTCCCCGGGAGGATTTGCCGGTTGCGTTGACGGTCCCCTGGAAATCTCGTAAGATTCTGGCAGACCTTGTTCACAGGCCGACCGACGCGATGGACCAGCCGAGTACAGGGGTTACAGAGAAACTCCAATCGCTCGTCGTCCACCCGACGGCGTTGCAGGACATCCAGGTGGATGACCTTGCCACCTCCTTGCAACTCCAGTCCTGGGAGAAGGTCGAAGTCCCCCACTATCTGCGCCGTTACGGCTGGCTCGCCGTTCGGCTGGTCCTCATTTTCTTTATTCTGATCCTGTTTGTCCCCTGGACCCAGACGATCACCGTCACCGGACAGCTTTCGGCCTATTCTCCCTATGAACGGCCGCAGGACATCGAGACGCAGATCACCGGGCGTATCAAGAAATGGCACGTGTTCGAAGGCGTGCGGGTCAAACAGGGCGATTTGATCCTGGAACTGGAAGACTATGACCCTCAATTCCTCGCCCCGGAGCTGCTGTCGCTCCTGGAACAGCGCAAACAGGCGCTGGAGCAGACTCGAAAAGCCACCTTGGAACGGGCGGATCAGCTCGACAAACGCATCCCTGAAATGCAGAACCTTGTGAAGTCGGCTGTCCCCTCCGCTGAAGCGCGGGTCTTCGAGGCGGAAAATAAGGTGCGGGAAGCCGAGCAGAGGGTCAAAGCCGCACACATTGCGGTGGACACGGCTGAACTCAACGTCGATCGGCACCGGCAACTGGTCGAGCGCGGCCTTGTGTCCCAGCGAGAACTCGAACTGACGATCCAATCGGCCATCGCGAGCAAAGCTGACTTGCAAGGCGCCGAGGCCATGCTGAAGGCGGCCAAGCAAGCCATGAAAGCCTTGAGCTTTGGCCGCGATCAAGTCAGCGCCGAAGTGTTGCAGCGCCTCCTTGATGCCGAGGCAGCCCGCGCGGGAGCGCTCGGAGATGCCGCCAAGGCGGCCAATGAGCTGGCGGACGTCGAGTTGCGCCTCGCCGGCGCCATCCAGAGACGTAATTTTTCCCGAATCTATGCGCCCATCGACGGCACCGTCGTTAAAATGGCGCAAGTCGGCGCTGGAGAAACGGTTCGACCCGGTGAAAAACTCGTGAAGGTCTCCCCGCTCAGCGCAGATAAGGCGGTCGAGATGGTCGCCGATGGGCTGGACGCCCCGCTCCTGAACGTGGGGCGGAAGGTGAAAATTCTCTTTTACGGTATCCCGGCGATCCCACTCCCGGCCTGGCCTGAATTGATGGCCGGCACCTATAGCGGTGTCATCAAGGTCGTGGATCAGGTCGACGACGGCAAGGGCAACTTCCGCTTCTGGGTCGTGCCCGATCCTGAGGATCGTCCCTGGCCCGAGCAAGCTCATGTCCGCCAGGGGACGAAAGTGATGGGCTGGGTGATCCTCAATCGTGTCCCGCTGTGGTACGAACTGTGGCGGCGATTCAACCTGTTCCCGCCCGATTATCAGGAAGGCCCGCCGTCGCTGCTCGATACGCTTCTGCCAAAGGCTGGCTTTAGCGCAACGAAGTAAGCAACGACGCCTTCGATCCTTGTTCACGTCCTCGTGGACAGTTCGGCTGGGCGCCTGGCGGCACGACCGCCTACGGTGTCCCTACGCATTCATGAAAGGAGTCTCGCCCATGTCTCGTCTACCTATCCTGGTTATGGCGATCCTGTCATGCTGGATCGCATACACAATTCCGCCGACCACGGCGGCCGAACTGCCCTCGGGCAAGCCATTGCCGGCCATCCCGCTCTCCCAGGAAGAGGTCTTCGCTTGGGTGGATCGCGCCCATCCTCTCTTGAAGGGCGCCGGCACGGAAAAAACGGTGGCCCGCGGCAAGCTCCTCAAGGCCTTAGGTTCCTTCGAGCCCACGCTGGTGAATGACATGGAGTTGGAGCGGTTCATCTCCAGTTCCAATCCCGGGAAGGGCACACAGACCGTCGGGTTCAATGACACGTTTGTCGACATGCGCCATCCCTCCGGCATCAAGGGGATTGCCGGCATCCGGCAATCCATCGGCGACGCCATCATTCCCGACCTCGGCCTCAACAATACCAATCAGCAGTTGCTTGTGGGCGGCACGATCCCCCTGCTCCGCGGGTTGATGGTCAACCCCGAAAATGCGGAACTGCAACGGTCCGGACTCGCGGATCCGCGCGCGGACATCCAAATCTCGGAAACCCGGCAAAACCTTTTCCTGGCGGCGGCCACCCAATACTGGGACTGGGTCTCAACCTGGAAGCTGGCGGATGTGCAGAGGCGTGCGTTGAAAGTCGCCGAAGATCGGATGGGGCAGATCGAGCAGCGTGCCAAAGCCGGGGCGGCGGCGCCCCTGGATGTGGTGGAAGCCCAGCAGGAGGTCCAACGACGGCGTGAGATCCTCATTGCGGCCCAGCGGGCCGTCGAACAGGAACAATACAAGCTGTCCCTCTTCCTGTGGGACGGTCACGGCCCCGTGGTACCGGCCGCCGACCGTGTGCCGGACCTGCCGAAGCCTCAGCCCCTCCCGTCGCCGGAATCGGTCCAAGCCGACAAGATCAGCGCCCGTGCCATGCGTCCCGAAGTGCGCGAGGTCCAGATCGACGCGCAACTCAACAACATCGATCTGGAACTGGCGAAGAACAATCTGTTGCCCAGCCTCGACTTGGAGGGCGCACCGGCACGAAGTCCGGAAAAATTCGTCCTCGGGCTCGGCTACCGGTTCGGGGCGGAGTTCAAGATGCCGTTCTTGCAGCGCCGGAGCCGGGGCGAAGTCTTGGAAGCCCAGGGCAAAGCGGACAAGTTCGTCTTGGTGCAGAAGTATCGGGAACAGCAGGTCATCGTCGACGTGGACAATGCCTTGTCCGGCATCGAACGAGCCAAGCAACGCATTGCGGCTTCTTTCCAAGCCCTCCAACTGGCTCACACCCTGGAAGAAGGGGAGCGCTTCCGACTCAGCCTCGGTGCCACCAGCGTCTTGTTTGTGAACCTCCGGGAACGCAACGCGGTGGACGCGGAAAATCAATGGATCCGGGCGCAAGCTGACTATCAGAAAGCGCTGGCCCAGTACCAGTGGGCCATCGGTGCCTGGGCCACGAGCCCGGCGACAGCCATCCCGGTCAAGTACAAGCCGACACCCTAACTACGTGGAAGCACTGGCAATTTTGCGAGGGCTTTGGTAGGCTAGGCTTGCATTCGGTATTGACGGACGAGTGGTTGGTTCCCCAGAGATCTGGGCAGAGGATGGACTGCTTCAGCGGGTCATCACAGACCTATGGCGACTGAGGAACCCGACACGGTACGAACCCCCTCGGACCTCTTCCGCGACACCGTCGCCCACCTGAGCCTCCTCGTCCGGCTCGAGAAAAACATCCTCGCCATCATCGGAGCCTATGCGCTCGCCATCGGGCTCTTTTCCCTCATCGTCCCCCTGACGGTCCAAGAGCTGGTCAACACCTTCGCCTTCGCCATTCAGCCGATCATGATCGTGACGCTGGCGGGCATCATGGCGCTGACCTTGATCGGCATCGGCGCATTTCGGGTCCTGCAGGCGCGCGCGGTCGAAATCCTGGTGCAACGGCTCTACGCCAGGATCGCGCTCGGCCTGACGCAACAACTGCCCCGCTTCCGCGACGAAGCCTTCGCCCCCAAGTACATCAACTATTTTTCGGAAGCCGAGTTTCTCCCGCGCTCGATCGTCGCCATGCTGGTCGACGTGATGAACGTGTTCGTCGGCGGCGCCATCGGCATGAGCATTCTCGTCCTGTATCACCCCTATTTCCTGGCGTACAATGTGCTGCTCGTGTCGGGATTTCTCCTCGTCATCGTGTCACTCGGCCAAGGCGGCTTCAAGATCACTAGGACCGTCTCCCAGCTTCACTATGACACCCTGAACTGGCTGCAAGACATCGGGCACAACCTGCTTCACTTCAAGGCCACCAACAGCACCCCGATGTTGCTCCGGAAGACCGACGAACTGGTTAAGAGTTACGTCCTGGCGCGAAAGACCCGCTCCAACATCCTGACCGGCACGCAGTACAAGGGCGCGGTCATCTTTCAGGCCTTCGGTCACAGCGGATTGATCGGCACGGCCGGATGGTTGCTCGCCGTCGGCCAGATCACGCTCGGGCAATTCGTGGCCTCCGAAGTCATCGTCGGCACCCTGATCCTCAACCTCGACCTGGTCGCGAAGCGGATGTATGCGATCTATTACGTGTTCACCTCCCTCGACGAACTCAACACGCTCTTCAGCCTGCCGAAGGACACCGAACAGGACAAGCTCAGCGTGGCCCTTCCCGACCCGACGGTCCACGGCGTGCGCGTCACATGCAAGGATGTGTCGTTTGCCTACCCGAACTCGCCGGCGGTGTTCGAGAACTTCAATCTTGAGGTGGCGCCGGGCGAGAAGATCGCCATCTTTTCGAATACCACGTCGGGCAAAACCACCCTGGCCCGGGTCCTGGCCGGTCTCTACCGTCCCACGGCAGGCGTGATTCGCTTCAACGGTGTGGATCTCCGGGATTTGGACATGGAGACCATCAACACCTGCCGCGGTCTGATCCTGGATTCCCAACTTTCCCTGTTCGAAGGGACGCTGGAAGAAAATCTGACCATGGGCCGCCCCAATGTCGAGTATGCCGACATCCAGTGGGCGCTTCGCTTCGTGGAAATGGCGGAGGAAATCGACGCCATGCCGTTGGGGGTCAAGACGCCGGTGATGGCGAGGGGAAAGAACTTCACCTCCAGCCAGATTTTGCGCCTCCTGGTGGCCCGGGCGGTGGTCGCTCGTCCGCAGCTCCTGATCCTGGATGGGACGTTGCACGCCATGCAGCCGACGACTCGCGAGATCATTCTCCGCCGCCTCTGCTCCAAGGAAGAGCCCTGGTCGGTGATCTTCGTCTCCAACGACCCCACGCTCAAAGCCCACGTGGACCGCCGGCTCGTGTTGGATTGATGCCATGCTGACCGGACTTCGCCAGCGGTTCGTGCGTCCGGGGTTTGGCCAGCTGGTGGTCAGCCTGCTCATCCTCGCGCTCGGATGGACCGGCGCCCAGGCGCTCAGCCAGATCGATCAGGATCTGCGGCTGATATACACGGAGTATACCCTTGGAGCCGCCGATATCGCCCATATCTCGGCGGACGTGATCCGGTTCCGTACCACCGTGATCCGGGCCCTCGAAGCGCCAAGCCAGAAGGATTTTGAGCGGATCACGGCGTCCTTGCCGGAACTGCGGGCCCGCATTCAACACTCGGTTGACCGCTATGCCGGAGCCAGTTTGCGGGTGTCCCGCAGCGGCCGCAGCGAGCCGCAGGACATTCAAGCGGTCCGGGAGAGCCTGGACGCGTACTTCTCGGCGGCGAGCAAGACCATCACCCTCCTGACCCGGCAGTGGGCGGCGCGGACCCCTCAGGAAGCCGCCCAGTTGCGGATGCAGGCCGAAGTCCATGCAGCTGATAACGCCGGGCCGAAATTGATTCAGGTGAGTGTGGCGCTGGACCGGTTGCTGGAAACCATCGCGGACGTGGCGAAGGACATGCGTGATGAAGGAACGAAGACCATCCGACAGACGAGCTCCTTCTTGATCATCGGAAGCGTCGTGTTGGCCGTACTGAATCTGCTGGTGCGACGACGCCCGCCCGCGACTCCCGCTCCACTGGAATCCACGGAACGAGCCGCTCCCGAAAAAGAAGCTCCCTCGCTGGCCCTCCCATTGTAGCCCCTGGCCAATCCGTCACACGTCACCCCTCTTGGAACCTTCCTCTTTTCTCAACGCCGCGAAGAGTTTCTGGAGTTCCTGGTCGGAGAGCGCTTTCCACAGGCCGGCCCGAAGCGTCCCCAGCTCGATGTGCATGATCCGCACGCGATGCAGGGCCGTCACCCGATAGCCCAACGCCTGGCACATCCGCCTGATCTGCCGGTTGCGCCCCTCCGTCAGAATGATTCGAAACGAATCGGGCTTGAGGGGAACCGTCCGGCAGGGGCGCGTCAGCGTCCCCAAGACCATGACCCCGCGCGTCATTCGCGGAAGAAAATCCGGATCATAGGGGCGATCGACTTGAACGAGATATTCCCGTTCATGGCCATGCTCGGCCCGCAGGATACGGTTGACGATGTCGCCGTCGTTGGTGAGCAGAATCAGGCCGGAGGAGTCCTTGTCCAGCCGTCCGATCGGAAAGATGCGTTCGGAATGGCCGATCGCCGCGATGATGTTGCCCGGCACGTCCGGTTCGGACGTGGTCGTAATGCCGACCGGCTTGTGATACTTGATGTAGACGGCTTCCTTCCGCCAGGGAATCGTCCACCCATCCAGCGCGATGACATCTCCCATCGAAACCCGATCGCCCAATCGCGCCACACGTCCATTGACCGTCACGCGGCCGGATTCGATGGCGCGGTCGGCCTCCCGACGTGAGCACAAGCCATATTGGGTAAAGAACTTGTTGACGCGGATGGTCGATGATCCGTCGGAGAGGGGAGAGGCCGGAGAAACCGGCTCGGCTTCGGAACGTTCACGCGCACGTGCGTGAGACGTCCATGCTTCCTGTGATTTGCAGGACGGCGGCGGTCCTTTTCCGGATGCGGGCTTCATGGGGCGGCATTCGAACCTCTGTCCGACTTTCGACCGATCTCGGCATCGGTCCGTCTGGCGTGGGTCATTTGCGTCGCCGCGCGCGGTTCGATCGGGTGTTTCTGCGAAATTCGGTGCGGGCCGCGCGCCGATGGCTGACCGGCGCCCGATCGGCTCGTTGGCGCGCCGCATGGACCCGTCCGATAATTCGGTAGATGAGGCGCGCGATGGAAAACTGCGGAGCGGCAAAGCCCGGAATCGGGGCGATCTCGCTGACGTCCATGCCGATGATGCCCGGCCCTTCCGCCAAGGCCTTGGCGAGCGCGAGCGTCTCGTACCAGGCCAACCCTCCCGGTTCAGGCGTCCCGAGCGCCGGCACGATCGAGGGGTCCAACCCATCACAGTCGAAGGTCAGATAGACGGGTCCGCGGCAGGCCTTGACGACATCGCGAATCCAGGGGGCGGATCGCCCGCGATAGCGCCCGGACGGATCGCAGATGTGGGAAGCGAAGAAGGTGGTAATCGATTTGCTGCTCCGGATGAGATCCATCTCTTCCGGGCAAATGGACCGAATACCCACTTGCACCAGCGGGAGGCCGTCCTGCACCACACGCGCCATGACGCTGGCGTGGCTGTAGGGATTGCCTTGATAGGCCTGTCGCAGATCGCCATGGGCATCGATCTGCACGACACAGAGTTCCGGCCAGACCTTCGCATGGGCGCGAATCGCCCCCAGCGCCCCGGTGTGTTCGCCCGTCAACGTCACGAGCAGGCGTCCGGGCTTGACGTGCGGCGCCACGTACGCTTCGATGGCATCCACCGCTGCCTTGTCGACCCGCGACCCGAGCTCCAGCGGCGAGGCCGTCGCGATCCCGCCCCAGGCCCGATAGGGCTCGCAGTCGAGGACCTCGTCATAGAGCTCGACTTGGCGAGACGCTTCGAGAATGGCCGGAGGGCCGTGATCCGACCCCATGATGTAGCTGGAGGTATGCTCGTAGGGAGCCGAGAGGACATAGACCCCCGCCTGATCGGGCCGGCACCAGGGCTCGTCCAAGGCGAGAAAATTCTCTTCCGGCCCGAGCCAACCTGCGGGGATCGCCAACGCCTACCTCTTGCGGGGGGGCTTCGGAAGGTTTTCCGGCGGAATGAAGACGCCGAGGGCCACCACCGTCGTCCACTTGTTGGCCTTGCCGATCGCGGACTGGGTGATGTTCATGGTTCGGACAATCTTGCCGCCCATCTTGAAGACTTGCTCACGCTCTTTCCAGGCGATGTTGGGATCAAACTCCACGCCCAGGGTCGTGGCCAACATTTGAGCCGCCAAGTCTTCCGTATACTCGCCGGACTCTTCGTCCGTTTCGCCGTAGGAATGGTGTTCCGACAGGTAGCCGTACGTATGACGGTCGGTCGGCACCGCCAGGCCGATCGACGCGGACACGAGCCGGTTGCGCTCATTCGTTTCGGATCGTGCCATCACGCAAAACGTGATCTCGCCCGGATGCAACAGCTTCTCACCCCTGGAGCGCGGAATGATCTTGCAGTTCGGAGGCAGGATGGAGGAGACGCTGACCAGGTTGCAATACGCGACGCCGGCGGCGCGGAGCGCCTGCTCGAATGAAGCCAGTTTTTCCTTGTGGACCCCGACTCCTCGAGTCAGGAAGATATTCGTCGGAACCATCGGGCCTCCTCCTCGGTGGAATGCGGAACTCAGAACAAGGAAGCATGAACGAGGCGCCGCAGCACTGCGGAGGCCCGTCTTCCATTCAGCATTCTGCGTTCATACTTCCGCGTGTGAGTTACGGGTTGCAGTTGTACCAATTTAGTGAGGGTTCTGCAATATGAGAAGTGAGGATTTCTTTAAGGAGCGGGGCGGCCGCCGCCGCGGGAAGATGGGCTAACGTGCTAAGCGCGCCTCAGTTGCAGGACGAGGAGCTTGAGCTCCGTCATGTCTTCGATCGCGTACCGCACGCCTTCGCGGCCGAGACCGGAATCCTTCACGCCGCCGTAAGGCATATGATCGGCCCGCCAGGTGGGAATCTCGTTCGCCAACACGGCGCCGACGTCCAGGATGCGATAGGCCTCAAAAATCTTCGAGACATCCTGGGTGAACACACCCGCCTGGAGTCCGAAGTCCGAGTCGTTGATTGCCGCAAGCGCCTCGTCAAAGCGCTTGTAACGGTTCACGGTCACCACGGGGCCGAAGACCTCCTGGCAGGAGACGTTCATCCTGGGCGTGACGTCCGTCAACACCACCGGGGCGAGCACTGAGCCGCGCCGACCCCCTCCCGCCAGCAACCGAGCGCCCTGCCCCACCGCCTCTTGTACCCACGCCTCCACGCGCCGCGCCGCCGCTTCGTTGATCAGCGGCCCGATGACCGTCCGCTCGTCGCGCGGATCGCCGACGGCCAGGCCCTTCACGCAAGCCAGAAACTCGGTCACGAACCGCTCGTAGGCATCTTCCTGCACCAGCACCCGCTGAACGGAAATGCACGTCTGTCCGGCGTAGGCATACCCTCCCATCGCACAGCGGGTGGCGGCCAATTCGATATCCGCATCCGGCTCGACGATGACCCCCGCGTTCCCGCCCAACTCCAAGGTGATCCGCTTTTTCCCGCAGAGAGCCTTGAGCTTCCATCCCACCGCCGCGCTGCCGGTAAAGCTCACCAGCTTGAAGCGGTCGTCACGGACAAGAGATTCGGCCAGGGCATTGTCACAGGGCACAACCGAAAAGGCGCCGGGAGGCAGATCGATCGAGGCGATGACCTCCCCCAAGAGCAGCGCGGTCAGGGGTGTCTGCGGCGCCGGCTTCAAAACCATGGGATTGCCGGCGGCCAGACAGGGCGCCACCTTGTGGGCCACGAGATTGAGGGGAAAATTGAAGGGCGTGATCCCGAGCACGGGGCCGATGGGCACCCGTCGCGTCATCCCAACGGCCTGTTCGCTCCCGGGCGTCCAGTCCAGCGGCACCACTTCGCCTGGGATTCGTTTCGCCTCTTCGGCCGCGACCGAAAAGGTCTGGATGGCACGCCCGACTTCCCGTCGAGCGTCGGTGATGGGCTTTCCCGCTTCCGCGGTAATCGCCTGCGCAAAGTCCTCACAACGTTGGTCGATGCGGGAGGCGATCGCGTTGAGTGCAGCCGCCCGCGCATAGGCCGGCATCGACCGCATGGCCCCGGCCACCGAGACAGCCGCGTGAACGGCATCGGCGACATCGGAAACTCCCGCCTGGCAAACCTGTGCAAGCGCCTCGCCGGTGTAGGGGTTCGTGACCGGACAGGTGGTACCGCTCTGTCGCCACCGACCGGCGATCAAGAATGGGCGGGGAGCTCCCACGATACCCTCGTTGAGGGGAAACTGATGCTAGGCGGTCGGCTCTGCCGGCTGGATGATTGATGACGCGCCGATGGCTTCGACCGGCTGGAGCTCCGGCTCGGACGACGCCGCCACGGCCTTCGCGATCAGCTCCTCGGTCCCCCAGTCGCGCACGGCATCCAGCGAGAAGGGCTCGAAGGTCGACACGCCGTGGCAGGTCGGACAATCGGGCATCGGTACTTTTCGTCGATAGACTTCGTTCAGACAGGACATGCAGACCCAGAGGTCCGGCTCACCGGCTTGGGATTCGACAGGCCAAAAACGCTGTTCTTGTGACATGAGTCCCTTTCACACTACTGAGCGGTCAGTGATCGGATATCAGCCTTCAGGATGTTTGGAAATCTGTTTCGACGAATCAGGCGACGTGCCCCGCTGCTGGCGGTTGACTAGCCGCTAGCATAGGCCCTCGGGCGCAGGATTTCAACCTTTCCCTTTTACCGGCGCACCCCCAAGCAACCGCTCGATTTCCTCCTCAAAGACCTCATAGGGAAAGGCCCCCGGAATCCCGACAGGCTTCTCGCCCGCCGGTGGATGGGTGCGCATCAGGACGAATCCGGGCGTCCCGCGAAACCCGATTTCGTTGCCTTCATCCCGATCCCGAAACACGGCCTCCTTGTATTTGCCGCTTTTGAGACAGGCGGAAAAGGCGGTCCCGTCGAGCCCCAAGGCGCGTCCGTAGGCGGGGAAATCCCCCGCGCCAAATTCGCCGGCCTTGGCGAACAGATGATCGTGCATCTCCCAATACTTACCCTGATCTCCCGCACAGCGGGCCGCGACCGCGGCGTCGACCATCAGGCCGGCGTTGCCACGGGGAAAGTCCCGATAGAGAAAGCGCACCTTCCCGGCGTCGACATACTTCACTTTGAGTCGGGGCCAGGTCTCTCTGAAAAACTTCAGGCAGTAGCCGCAGGTAAAGTCGGAATACTCGATCAAGGTCAGCGGAGCGGCGGCCTGGCCGCGCGTGCGTCCATCTTCTCGGGAAAAGTCAGGCGGCAATTCTCCAGCTCCGGTAAGGCTTGCCGTCATTCCGGCAAGGACGAGTACCACACCGAATTGGCGAGCTGCTTTTTTCACTTTCAAGAACGTCATGTTTCCCTTTTCCCATCGAGAGGTCTCAGTCCTCGTGGCGAATCCGGCCCCGCAAGCTCTTGGTACTGCGCCGCTGTTTCTTCGCCTCCAGGCGACGCTCCTGCGCGGCCCGCGTCACGCGAGTCGGCACCCGCCGTCGCGGGACCTGATTCAACCGGCGCAGCTTCTCGATCAGCCGCTCGAAAGCCGTCTCCCGATTTTGATGCTGGGAGCGGGAATCGGCGGCAACCACGCGCACGCCCGAGGGCAGATGAATCAGCCGCACGGCGGACTCGGTCACGTTCCGATGCTGCCCACCCGGTCCGCTGGCCTTGTACGTCTCCACCTCGACTTCCCGCTCCACCCGCGCCCGGTCGGTGTGGTACGGCGGCGGTTGTCGGGGTGTGCTGTTCATTCGGAAGGAGACGGCCCGCGCATGAAAACCAACGTACTGTACCGCATCGTAGGACAGGAGGGAAGGGACGTCGCTTGAAGACGAGCCTGAGGATCAGGATGATTTCTTCTTGGCGGGAACCTGTTCGAGGAGCCCCATCATCAGTAGCGGCCAGACGACCGTCGCGTCGCTCAACACTTCGGAGAACCGTCCGCCCTCCGCGGGCGTCACAAACTTGCCCCAGGAAATGCCCTCTTGGTACGTGCAGCCGCTCAAGCCGCCCCAATAATCCGGCTCCGGACAGATCCGCACGCCGTATTGGAACCGCGGGGGCGGCACACTGAGTCCGAGCCGCACGTTGCTGATCTCGACATAGGGGGCGACTTGCTGCGCCCAGTTGCGCGGGACCCCCCCACCGATCGTGAAGATCCCCAAGCGCTTCGCGGACAAGATCCGATCGGTGTAGCTGTTCAGATCGAGATACGGATTGTAGGTCGGCGTGGCCTTGTGCAAGATCCGCAGCAGTCCCAACACATTATCTTTGGCCTTGCCGCGCGCCCGATCGATCACCTGGCCCATGGCCCAGGTGCCGACGTCGAGGCCCATTTCGGAATCGGTAAAGGCGGGGATGTACACGGGAACATCCATCTGATAGGCGCTCTTGAGAATCCCGACTCCCTCATACTCCTCGGCCAGGGTCTTGCCCAATTCCCTCGTGAGTAATTCGGAGCAGAGGGTCGTGTCCGCGGGAATCCGCTTCATGGTCTGGGCGACGACATATTCCACGTAGTTGAGGTTGGCTTCCATCTCCAACGTGTCATAGACACGATTGTAGCCCTTGCGGAACAGTTCCTCGTCCCCCATCGTGGGATCGTGCCGATAGTGCGTTTTGCCCGTGGACTCACTCAGTCCGTGGGCGATGAGGGCGCCGGTGGAGACGATCGCGTTGACCCAGCCGCGATCCACCATCGCGCTGACGATCTTGCCCATCTTGGCGATGGTCATGGCGCCGGAGAGCGTCATGACGACGAAACAGTCCGGGTCGCCGCACATGAGCTTGAGCACCTCGAAGGCCTCGCCCAATCGGCGGCCTCCGAAAGCCGTTTTGCGCATGGCTCCGAGCAATTCCGAGAATGATTTGATGGCGGTGGGATCTAACGGTTCGAGCGGCTCAAGCCCATCCTTCGCACCGTCATGGAACTCTCGTGCTGACATCCGAGAGGCTCCTTGTATGGGAATACCGCGGTAGAGGTCCCGCTAGTTATACACAACCTCTTTTCCTTCGTCAATTGCGAATCGGCGGGAATGGGGAAATCGCAAACGAGGAATTCAAGAATCTGTTGATCTGTTGAATGTTCCAGAAATCCGCGCGACCTTCAAATCAACTAATCCCGACCAATCGCCAGATCGACAGATCGTCAGATCAACAAATTCCCTACGGGATCTTGTCAATCTCCCCCGTCGCCCGGGCCAGACTGATGCGGGCCGCATTCATGCGGAACAACGCATCGACCATGTTGTCGCGCGCGCGCGACAGGGAGAATAAGGCGTTCGACAATTCCAGATTATTGGACGCGAGGGTGATCATCCGTTCGCGCGCCAGTTCGACCTCGCTCAGCGCCGCCCGCAACCCGTCTTTTGCGATCCGGGCCTGCTCCCGCGCCGAGTCATACGTTTGGAGCGCTTCATATACTTCCAACGTCACCTTATTCTTCACCACTGTGGTGCGAATCATTTCCTGCTTCACCTGACTTCGATTCTCCTTGATCCGCCCTTCGCGCTGGCCGCCGTCGAAGATCGGGACGGTCAGGACCACGCCGACGTTGTGGGTATTCAACGACTCATCGGCATGATTGCCGATCATCCCGACGTCGGCCCGCGCGGCCAGAGACGGCAGCCGCTCGCTCACCGTCGAATCGAGGGTCAGGGAGGCCAGCCTCACCCGCTGCATCTGTGCCTTCAGTTCGGCCCGATGTTCCATCGCGCTGTTCAGGACCTGTTCACGGGTGGGGAGGGGATCCTCCAGCAGCTTGAGCTCGTCGGTCGGTTTGGGGCGGACATCGAAGCTGATCCCCAAAGTATGGACGAGATTCAGCCGGGCGACCTCGGCCTCGTTCTTGGCCAGGGCTAGGCGTTGCCGTTCGTTTTCCAGTTGAACCTCGGCCCGGGCCGTATCGAGTCCGGTGCCGAGCCCACCGGTTTTTCGCTCCGCAGCTTGCTTCATGAGCAGACGATAGAGTTCGACGTTCGCCTCACGGGCCTTCACGCTGGCATCGGCGCGGAGGAGATCGGTATAGGCCAGTGCCGCCGCGGCCGCCGCATCCTGATTGGTGGCCGCTGACTCCAGTTCAGCCACTTTCATCCCCTCGCGCGAGGCTTTCCATCGCTGCAAGAGGCTCAGGCTGAAGAGGTTTTGCGTCAGATTGCCGCGCGCGTCGAAGATATTGAAAGGCGACGTCCGGACCGGCGAGCCGCCGATCGTGCCCAGAAAGAAGGTCTGATTGTTTTGCGTGACGGTGGATCCCATGTTCGGCAGCAAGGCCCCCATCTGCCTTAAGGTGGCGGCGCGTGCCTGTTCGATCCGCTCGCGAAATAACTGCACGTTGGGATTATTGCCCAGCGCCATCTGGATGGCATCGCGCAGACTCATGGGCACTTCGGTCACCGGCAATCCCGTTGTTGGATCAGTCAGTGGTTTCTCGGCAGAGACAGGATCGCCATACAGCAGCCCGACCATTCCCGTCACCACGAGGGTCCGAACGAGTGCGTTCATGGATCGGCTCCTTCTGTTCATTCCTGTCGGCCTTACCGGACGCACGGGCCCGCGCCCGTTCCTTGGCTCACCTGACTTGCGCCAGTTCCGAAGCCAACAGACAATCACTAAGGGGAAGGGAAATGCACGGTGCAGGGAAGCCCGGCGGACACCTGGTGATTCGGATTGGGAAATTCCAAGCGGACACGAAACCGCCCGCTGGCGCTGTCGACCACGGTCGTCACCGCTGTGACGACCGCATCCACCAGGCGGGCGTCCGGCCCCGCCGGTTCGATACGAACCTGCATGCCCTTGGTGATCTTGCCAAGCCAAGCAAGCGGCGCAAAGACCTCCACGCGCAGCGGGTCTAGTTGGGCCACCCGCAAGATGGGCGACTGCCGGGTCTGCTCGCCCGGCGAGAGGTACCGCTCCAAGACCATGCCGCTGATGGGGCTGCGCACGGTCCGCAGCGCCAGGGCCGTGACGGCCTGTTCATACTCAGCCTGGGCAATCCGCTTGTGCTCGGCGGCTTCGATCACGGAGATTTCAGCCAGATTTTTTTCCGTCCGCGCCTCGTCCAACTCTTGGCGCGCGATCGAGGCCGACTTGTGCATCTCTTCCGCACGATCCAATTTCCGGGCGCTGAACTCGAACCTTGTCTGACTGCTCTTGGTGGCCGCCTCCACATCGGCCTTCGCCTTGGCCACCCCGACCGTCGCCTTCTCCAGGCTGGCCTCCAAGGTGGCCAGCACCTGCCCCTCCTTGACCAGATCCCCGCGATCCACCGTGACGGATTCCAGTATGCCCTCGACCGGCGCGCCGATCGCCACAATCGCATAGGGCTTGATGAGACAGGAAAAATCAGACGCGCCGCCCAGTCCTGATGCCACCGGCGCCCACAGCAGACTTGATAGCAACGCCACAGCGCCTCCGATGAGACGGACCGGACGTCCTCGCTCACCTCGAATGTGTCTGCCCTGGAATCGTTTCAGCTCACACATTCGGAGTCTTGCTAGTTTTTGATGAATTGCACGCTGCATTTGAGCCCTGCCGGCAACTTGTAATCGGGATTGCGCATCTCCAGGCGAACCCCGAAGGTCCCGCTCGCCGCATCGACCACCCGATCGACCACGGTAATCTTGGCCGTGTAGGTGCCGCCGACCGGAGACTCCGGCTTGATCTGTGCCGACTGCCCCACCGACACCTTTCCCAGCATCGACACCGGCGCGAACACTTCCACATAGAGCGGATTGATCTGCGCCAACTTGAGAATCTTGTCCTGCTTGGAGAACTCCCCCTGGGACATGAACCGCTCCACCACCACGCCGGTGATCGGGCTGCGAATCGTCCGGAGATTGATCTCCGCCGACGTGCGCTGCAATTCGAGGTCGGCCAGATGCTTGTTGGTCAACTCAGCGTGGGCATACTGCACGGCCCCCGTGGCCCGCTCGACACTGGTATCGATCGTCGCCAGAATCTGATCTTCCTTCACCAGGTCTCCCCGATCGACCGCCAGCGTTTCCAACAGTCCCGGCACGGGGGTCGTGATGATAATCACCGCCTTCGGCTGAATCAGGCAGGTCAGATCGCCTCCGGCCGCCCAGCCGGTCTGGGTCATCCACAGGAGGCCGCCCATTGCTCCGACCACACGTCGCATACCCATAAGTCCCCCGGCTAAGGATGATGAACTATTCCAATCGGCCCGAGAACGCCAGGGCCGACTCCAACTGTTCTTCCGACCTCAAGAGATCCCGCCGCACCCGCGCATGGAGACGCTCCGCGGCGTGCTGGGCCCGTCCCACCACCCAAGCGCCCACGCGGTCGACCAGCGGCCGATCCGACATCGACAACCGCCCGGCCACCCACCGCCAGACACGCGGTCCCGTCACCCGGACCAGTTCGTCTTCGAGCGAGGCAAAAGTTTCATAACTGCCCGGGTCTCCTTGGCGACCACAACGGCCGAAGAGCTGCCGATCGATCCGCCCGGCTTCATGACGTTCGGTCGCGATCACGTGCAGCCCGCCTAACTCCCGGACGCCGGGTCCCAGGAGAATATCCGTACCCCGTCCGGCCATGTTGGTGGCCACCGTGATGCGACGGACCTCGCCGGCCTGCGCGATGATCTCCGCCTCCTCCGCATCCTGGCGGGCATTGAGCACGCGGTGCCCCAGGCCCGCCGCGATGAGCCGCCGGCTCAAGTGCTCCGAGGCCGCCACAGAGCGAGTCCCCACCAGCACGGGCTGCCCCGTCCGATTCAGCGCCTGAATGCGGGCGACCACGGCCTGCCACTTGGCCTCAGCACTCGTGAAGACGCGCAGCCCAAGGTTCCGACGCTGCACAGGACGATTGGTCGGCACCCGGACCACCGCCAGGCGATAGACGGACCAGAGCTCGCCGGCGATTTCTTTGGCCGTCCCGGTCATGCCGGCCAGCCGAATGTAGCGGCGGAAAAACCGCTGATAGGTCATGCGGGCCAACGTGGACTGTACCGGCGTCAAGGGCACCCCTTCTTTCAATTCGATCATCTGGTGGAGGCCCTGCTCCCAGGATCGGTCGCCCATGATGCGCCCCGTAAACTCGTCCACGATCTTGACCTTCTGGTTCTGCACCAAATAGTGCTGATCGGCAAAGAACAGGTGCAGCGCGGTGAGCGCCTGCTTGACCAGTTCCTCGCGTCGACGCCGGCCGCTCCAAATGCCGCCCAACGCCCCGGCCCGTTCCTGGATCTTGGCCTGGCCGAGCGGCAAGAGGCGAACCACGCGATCCTTCCTGTCCATCTCGAAATCCGATCCGGGCGAGAGATCGCGGGCGAATCGCAGGGCCGTTTCAAAGACCTGTTGCTCCGGCGGCTGGCCCCCGCTGCCGGAAATAATGAGGGGGGTGCGCGCTTCGTCGACCAGCACGCTGTCCGCTTCATCGACGATGCCGAAATGGAGCCCGCGCAACACCAGTTTGTTGGCGCGCACGTCCCCCCCGTAGAGCCGCTCCACTTTCAGTTGAATGCGGTGCGGATTTCTCCCGACAGCCATCCGGTCCCGCAAGTAATCGAAGGCCAGTTCCTTGTTCGTGCAATAGGTCACGTCACAAGCATAGGCCTCACGACGGGCTTGTGGATCCTTGTCATGCGAGATGACGCCGACGGAGAGGCCCAGCTCCCGGTAGATCGGCCCCATCCATTTCGCGTCGCGCGTCGTCAGGTAGTCGTTGACCGTAATAATGTGGACCGGAATGCCGGCCATCGCCGCCGCGCAGGCCGGTAGCGTCGCCGTCAGGGTCTTCCCCTCACCCGTCTCCATCTCCGCGACCAGGCCGTTGAGGAGTATCCAGCCGCCGGCCATCTGAACCTCATAGTGGCGCTGACCGATGGTCCGGCCTGCGGCTTCGCGGACCATCGCGAAGGCCTCCGCGACCAGAGGCTCTTGCAATCCGTCGCGGCGCAACCGCATACGGAGGTCCCGCGCGGCCTCACGGAACACCGAGGCCGTCATCGGAGAGACGCGCCGGCTGTGTTCGGCAATCAACGGCATGAGGCTCGCCGGATTGCCCTGCCACACCTTGAGCCGTCGAGCGATGGGCCCCACGGCCCGCGCGCCCAACCGATCGAGCCAGCCGATGCGCGGCAAGGCCTGCTCAGGATAGGCGCTGTGCAAGGCGGTGGCGTGCAAGTCGCGGTTAGACATTGAACCTCGAGAGAAAGAGCTGCCGCACGTCTCGATACCACTGGAACGCCAAGGGCTCCCACCCGTGGTCGAAGCGGACATAGACCCGCCCGCCGACGCTCAACACGCCATGATTGCTCGGCAACTGCAGATCGGCCTGAAACATGCGGCGCATCGCCTTTTGCCCTTTGGGATCTCGGGGATCCATGGGGACTTCGCCGCCCCCTTCGCTGCCCAGCGCCGGGCTGGGGAGTTCTTCGCTGGCCGCGGGCACCAGGCGGGTCAACCGGGCCGAGAAGGTATCGGCGAGGCGCTCGGCGATGCGGACATCGACGCGCTGCGTCTCATGCCGGATCAGATCGATATCCGTTTGCCCGACGACGGCACGAACCGTGAGGCTCGACAATTCCACCACATGTCCGAGCAACTCCCCTTTCTTCACGTAGCGGCCGGGAAGGTCTTCGGCTTTCGGCAGCACGAATGTCCCCTCCGCACGGCTTCGGATGACGAGTTCGCCGAGTTTTTCCCGGGCTTGCTGCCGGCTCTCTTCGACGTATTTCCGTTCCTCCTCCAGCATCTGGGCCTTGACCAGATCCTCTGGCACCTTCTGGCGGATGCGGGAAAGCACTTCCTGCAGCCGGGCCGCCAACAGCCGCTCTTCGGCCTTCAACTCCGGATCCTGGCACACGACGAGCACATCCCCGACGCGCACACGGGACCCAGGCCTTGCGACAACCTCCTGAACGAATCCATCCTGCGCCGCCCGGACGAAGGCCTCATCGGGAATCCAGACCACCCCCTCGGCCCTGGTGCGAAACGGGACCGGGGCCAGGCAGATCACGCCCACAATCGCGCCCACGACCGCCGCGGTCACCGACAGGGCCCGCGGTCGTCGGCGCCGGAGACGAGGGCTGCCGAAGAGGTAGCCCAAACCCTTCGCCAACGGAACGGCAATCCACGTCAGTCCGGTCAGGACCGCGAAGATGAGTCCCAGCACGAGAAATTGATCGGTCAAGAAAAGCAAGATCGCGGCGACCACAAAGATTCGGTAGACAAATGAGGTGATCGAATAGGTGACGAACCAGGGGCGTTCGCCACGGGCCGAGGGAGGTGCTTGAGCCTCCTTCCTCCCGAAGAGATAGCGTTCACAGAGATAGCCGAGGTACTGATTCGCGCGGGATCGCAGATTGGGAATCTCGAGAAAATCGGCCAGCATGTAGTAGCCGTCGAACCGCAGCAACGGATTCGCGTTGAAGATGATCGTGGAGATGCCGGCGATGAAGATCGTGTTGTACGCCAACACCTTCACCGTGCCCGGCTCCGCGCTGAGCCAGACGAACATGGCCAGCGAAGCCAGGATCAGTTCGACGCCCATGCCGGCCCCCCCGACCAGAATCCGTTCCCACTTGTTGCGGAACGCGGACGAGCCCGACGCATCGACATAGGGGACCGGCGTGAAGACCAACAGCATCACCCCCATCTCGTGGACCTCGCCGCCGAACACCTTCACCGCGAAGGCGTGCCCGAACTCATGCAGCACCTTGATGACGGGGAACAGCAGCCAGAGGACCAGCAGATTCTGCGGCGCCATGAGCTGATCCAGCACATCCTTGGTCAGGTCCGACCAGTGGACGGCCGCCAGCACCGCCGCCGGGGCCACGAGCCCGAGCCAGAGCAGCGCGCCCCACCAACTGATGAAGGGCCGGATCAGGCCAACGCAGGCTTGCAGGAATCGTTCGGGATCAAACAGAGGAAACTGCCACGCGAAGATGCTGAACAGCCGCTTGTGCCAGACCCTCCGCTGCTGCCGCTCGCGGCGTTGCAGCAGTTCCGCCGTATCCGGCGGCACGTCGCATTGAATGGCGTCGGCCGCGTGAAGCTGGCTCAGCAACTGCACCACTTCCTCCTGCCCCGGCGCCTCATCGCCCAACCGGCTCGTCACCAGGTCCCAGAGCTCCTGGATCGTCCGTTTGCCGTTCATCAACCCGATGAACAGATATGCGGACGGCGAGAACCGATGATACTTTTCCGTCGAGCGGTCCTGCAGGATGTACCAGGTCTGGCCGCGATAGTCGTGCCGGTGAATCTGGACATGGCTCCGCAGGCGCGGCATGAGCCCGGCCACACGGTACCAGGAGGAACTGAAGAGGGCTTCGCTCATGATCTCAGTGCTGAGTGCTGGGTGCTGAGTACTGAGGTGGGGGAGGAACTTCAGAAACGCGGGATCGATCACCTCCCAAGAGAAAGCGGGAAGCTGGTTCGGTGTTTCCCTCAGCACTCATTGCTCAGCACTCAGCACTTCTTCTAGGGCAGCCACGTCCAGAGGGCCATCCTGACCCAATCCGCGACCTGGTGCGTCCAGATCCAGATCAGGCGGTGCTCATCGATTTCAATCTTGCCCACGCCCTCCATGCCGGGACGCAAGCGCGGCGGCGGCTGATCGAACTGGGCCTCGATTCGAAAGAAATTTCGACCTTCTTTCGCCTCCGAGACCGGCGTGACTTTTTGAACGGAGAAGGCTAGCGGATCATGCGGAAAGGCCGACAAGAGCAACGTTCCGCGTTGGCCGACTTTAACATCCGCGACATCCCGCTCGTCCACCTGCACAACCAGCCGGTATTGATCGGCTGGCGCCACTTCGAACAGCACCTTGCCCTTTTCCACCGGAGAGCCGAGCATCTGGCTCAAGTCACCGCTCACGACCAAGGCTTCGAACGGTGCGATGACGCGAGTCCGCGCGAGTTGATCGTCCAACAGGTCGATCTTGGCCTGGGCTTGCGCAATCTGAGCCGTAATAATCTCGACGTCCGACGCTTTGCGGTCGGCCATCGCTTTATGCAATTGCTTCCGGTATTCCTGCGATTCGCTCAGCGCCTTCAGCCGCTCCAGCTTCAACTCGCGGTCGTCGAGCAGGGCCAAGAGATGCCCTTTCGCAACGACGTCGCCAGCGCGGACCGGCGCCTCGCGGATATAGCTATTGAAGGGCGCGACGGCGGCGCGCTGCAGCACGGGCTCCAGCACTGTCTTCGCGGAGACCCGGTACTCGCCCTTTGCCAGGATGCAAAAGGCCAGAAGACCGGCCACGGCCACCGTGCCGAGTTTGAAGGCCAAGTGGCCCGCGCCGACCAAGTGCGCCAACTGCGTCCTTCCGGCATCCAGGATCTTGATGATCAGCCACCGGTCTTCCCGGCGGTGCGTGTCCAGGATCGGACCGGCGAGGGCCGCAAGAGATTCGCACAGCTCCACGGTGGACGGATCGAACGGCAAGTCGGCGGGCCGTTCCAAAGTCAGGACGCCGAGCGGTCCGTGATTGCCCATCAAGGGCACCGAGCAGATCGCGCCGGCCCCATGTTGGCGGGCCAACTCGCCGTGCGCGCGGTTGATGAGCGGCGTGCTGTTCGCCGGAGCCGGATAGATCAGCGTCGCACGTTGATCCAACGCCTCATCCATTGCGTTGGCAACCGCCCGCATCAAATTCGTCTGTCTCTTGAACTCGGCATTGTGGGAGACGGCCTCAACATGGGTGCGCCCGGCCTGCGTGAAGCCGATGCTGACACGATCACAGCGCAGCTTCGTGGCCATGGCTGTGACAAAGGCCGTGCCGGAGGCGAAGAAGCGCTCCTGCCCGAGACCGCTGGCGACCAGATCCAGCGCCAGTTGCAGGCGTTCCCCCCGAGCGGCTTCTTGCTGGACGGCTTCGCGGCAGAAGAGCAATTCCAGCCAGGCGGCCCCCCAGTGAAGCTGCCGCATGACCGTTTTCAGGCGCGCGTCCTGGTGACTGGTTACCTCGAGAACGGTGACGCCATGGATATGCCCGCGCACGTCGATGGGATAGCCGACTTGGGGCCAACGGGTGCTCGTCGCCTGGCCGGCTTCGGCCTCGGGCGTCACGACGAACCCGCGGCGCTCCGAGAGGGCCCGCTCGGCGGTTTTCGTCAGGTGCTTGACACTGATGCGCGCGTCCGGCCAGACCGCCACCGGACGGAACGGGCCTCGATCCGGAGGGCCCAGGAGGACCGTCCCCGATTGGATCCCGCCCAACAGCCGGCATTGAATGGCCAGCCAGCTCCGGCAGAAATGCTCCACCGTGGCGGCTTCGGCGAAATCCTGCCAGAGGGTCCGATCTTTGTCGGACTCGGCCCCGGAGTATTCCACTGCCAGCGAGACCGCTTCTTGCCGCAACTGGCCTTGTTCCGACTCAGTCCGGGAATCCATCATGTCCGACTCGCCGCTCCCGCCGGCAGCCGCGCCGGCGGGGGGGAGTCGCCCCAATCATTAGCCCTTCTGTACCGGCTCGGCCGGGCGATTCATGCCGAGATCCAACGCGCCAAACCGGGCTTCGTACTGCTTCAACACGTTATCGAGCAGCAACGACAGCCGTTTCGCGGCGAAGGGGCTCAGGATGA
>FKKE01000260.1_pt1 | contig 41820 bp, 44 predicted proteins | sample 1106331 | NCBI WGS metagenome assembly FKKE01 (sample SAMEA3931202, study PRJEB13176) | freshwater metagenome | biome: Drinking water system; feature: drinking water; material: freshwater | place: China | collected 2013-02-06
GGGTAGGGGAACATCTCGAGGACGTAAGCCTTCTTCTTGCCTTTCGCTTCGTCAGGAGAAAGCGCGCGATCGATCCCGGCGGCGGCCCAGCGCTCGCGCCATTTCGGTTCGACTTCGCGGTGATTGTACCTGGACGACATGCTCACTTACGCCCCGTTCGTTGGAGCGTTTCGTGGCTGCAAACGCTCTCTCTGTCTAGCGGACGTTGCTAAGCCGCAATTCGCGGGCGCGCGCCAGGATCTGATTTTCGATCTGGATTTCCGTGTCGGGGTCGACCGACGCGTCGGCCCACTGGCCGCCGGTGTTTGTCTGCCGGAAGATCGAGACGTTGAGCGCGTCAGCGCGCAGGCGTGTATCGAGGATGTAGACGGTGGCTTTGAAGCGCTCGTTCGGTGTCGTCGGGGCCGAATACCAGTCGGTGATGATGACGCCGCCGAACGGATCGGCAGAGGAGAGCGGCATGAAATTCAACGTGTCGAGCGAAGCGCGCCACAGATAGGCGTTCACACCGATGCCGGCTTCGCGATCACCGCGATCACCGCCGCCAAACAGGGAAATGCCGCCGCCGCGGCCGGCATTGTCGTCGGCGCGGGAATCGGGGGCGTTGTCGTCGCCGCGGAACATCGAGCAGGCGGAAAGCGCCAGGGCCGCGACCATGAAGACCGCACCCTTCCAAAGTGTCCGCCCAACCTGACTCATGTCGTTGCTCCTCCGCCCGCTGTCCGCAGCATTCCCCGCGCGATGCAGCCGCCCGTATATCATGGGCCCGGGGTTGGGCCAGGGGGTCGACTGCTCAGCCCGGGAAGGTTCGCTTTATTGGTTTATCCACAAGTTGCGCCTAGGTTTCGCCCCAATAATCACGCTCGGCTGTGTCCTAAAGTTCACTGCGGATCAGGACGACGTGCGCTATAGTGGTCGCTAGGTTTAGTGCTGAGGGGTAGGAATTCGTGTCTCGGGCGTCTGCATGGTTGATCGCGGGAGCCGCCGTTTTGGCGTCGGCTGGCGCCGCCCATGCGCAGGACCGCCAAGTCGCGCCGGTTCCTGCCGCGGGCGCCAGCGATTCTGCGGTACCATGGTACCAGCGGTTCACGACCTCCAACGGAGTTACGGAGTCGATCAGCGGCGACAGCGAGAATGATCGCTTGCTCGCGCCGGCCTGGACGCTGAGCCAGCGTTGGGGCGTTACCGTCGATGTTCGGGAAGCGCAACGGGTTGAGCGGCTGCCCGAAGGGCGTGGCGACCAAACCTCGGTCGGCGCCTTCTACCAGTTCACGCCGAATATGCGCGTCGGCGGCCAGTTGAATGTCGAGACGGCGCCGGCGCCTGGTCCGGTCACGCGCCCCAACGACGAAGAAGAGCCGCGCGCCAACGTGCGGATCGAGTCGGCCTTCCGCTTCTAGTCTCCGATCAGCGCCTCAACAGCAGCAAGTCCGGCAAAGCCTCGCCCTATTAGACGGTGCGCATTGCGCGCGTTGACACCGCCCAGCGCAATCACCGGAACGGCGCATCGGCGTGCGAGCCAACTCGCGCCAAACAGTCCGAGCGGCGCGCGCGCCGAGGCGCTCCTCGTTGGAAAAACCGGACTGAGCACGCATGCATCGAGTTGCGCTCTCTCTGCGTGACGTAGCGCGCGCGCGTTGTGTGCGGCGCCGGTCACGAGCCGGAAATGGCTGCCACGTTGTTTGGGCGCCAAGCGTTCGGGCCAGTGCACGCCGTCGGCGCCGCAATCCTCGGCGAGGCCTGGATCGGCGCCAACGAGCAGCGTCAGTCCTCGCGCCTGGCACAGCTCGGCGAGCTGTCGCGCAATGCGTTTGCGTTCGGGCGCGCCAAAATGGCGATAAACAATAGCGGCGCCGCGCGGCAGCCGCCGCACTGCCGCTACCGGATCGGGGACCCGTTCCGGATCCGTGAAAAAGTAGAGCGACGGAATAGGCGGACGACCGGCATCGCGATTGAGCCGTGCGGCGGCGGCGGCTAGCATGGTAGCTGATCGCATGAATGCAATATCCGAAATCGCAGCGGCGCGCGCCACCGTGCTGGACCGCATCGCCGCCGCGACACGCGCTGCCGGCCGCGCCGAGAACAGCGTTACGCTGACCGCGGTTTCGAAGCTACAGCCAGACGATCGCGTCGAGGCCATGCTCGCAGCTGGCCATCGCGTCTTCGGCGAAAACCGCGTGCAGGAGGCGCAAGCGCGCTGGACGGCGCGCCGCGCGCAGCCGGGCCTGTATCTTCGTCTGATCGGACCGCTCCAGTCGAACAAGGCCGCGGACGCCGTGGCGTTGTTCGACGCCATCGAGACCCTCGACCGGCCCAAGTTGGCGGTGGCCCTCGCCGACGCGGTGCAGAAGCAGGGGCGGCGCCCCGATCTCTTGGTCCAGGTCAATACCGGCGAGGAGCCCCAAAAGGCCGGCGTGGCGCCTGGCGATGCGGACGATTTCATCAGGGCGGCCCAAGACGTTTACGGGCTGAAAGTCTGCGGTCTGATGTGCATTCCGCCGTTAGCGGAACCGCCGGCGCCTCACTTTGCGCTGCTAGCCAAGATCGCTGCCCGCAATGGCCTTCGCCAGCTCAGCATGGGCATGAGCGACGATTTCGAGACGGCCATCCGTTTCGGCGCCACCCATGTGCGGATCGGTTCGGCGCTGTTTGGCGAACGTCCCGCCCGTTAGTGGGGAATAGATTGCAAAGTCGTGATCTGACATGGTCATTTCCGAAGGGGTAGGCTTTAGGCCGAACACTCGGACCGTCATGTCACGCGAAACAACGATCCTGATTATCGACGACGATGCCGACCTCCGGCAGGCGCTGGTCGAACAATTCGACCGCGAAGACGGGTTCGGCGCCGTCGGCGCGGCGAGCGCCGCCGAGGGCTTGTCCGCGGCCGTCGCGCAGCGGCCCGCGATCGTGGTTCTCGACGTCAGCCTGCCGGACACGGACGGTTTCGAGGCGTGCCGTCAGTTACGGGCGCAGGGCGTCAAGGCGCCGATCATCATGCTGACCGGCGCCGCGCAGGAAGAAGAGCAGCAAGTTCAGGGGCTCGACGCCGGCGCCAACGATTATGTGCTCAAGCCGTTCAAGTTCTCGGTTCTGCTGGCGCGCATCCGCGCGCATCTGCGCAGTCATGAAGCCAGCGAAGACGCGGTCTATCGCATCGGCCCTTACGAATTTCGGCCGGCGATGCGGCTACTTGTCGATCCGGCTCAGAAGAAGGTGCGCCTGACCGACAAGGAGGCGTCGATCCTGCGCTATCTGTATCGCTCGGGCGAGAAGCCGGTCGGGCGCGAAGAATTGCTGCGCGAAGTGTGGGGCTACAACGCCAACGTCACCACCCACACGCTTGAAACGCACATCTATAGGCTCCGCCAGAAGATCGAGCCGGATGCGCAAAGTCCGAAATTGCTGATCACTGAAACGGGCGGTTACCGGCTTCAGGTTTGATCGCGAAGAACAGGGTGGGGTCAATGTATCGCTTCGTCTTCCTAGCGCTGTGCGCCTTTGTGCTCGCCGAGCATGCGAGCGCGCAGCAGCCCGCACCCGGTTTCGTGCAGGCGTCCAATCCGCCGCGTCAGCAATTGGAGATCGCCCCGATCACCGCTGCGCAGCAGCGGACAATCGACCGTTTGCAGGCGGCGGCGCTCGCCAGCGACCGCGCCTATGGCATGGTCGAGAGTCTGGTCTCCGAAGTTGGCCCGCGGCTGGCGGGCTCGGAGGCGGAAGCGCGCGCCCGCGACTGGGCCGTCGCCATGCTGCGCGCCAACGGCTTTAGCAACGTGCGCGTCGAGAGCTTCACCTTTCCGTATTGGGATGCAATTCGCGAAGAGGCGCACATCGTTTCGCCTGGTGTTGAGCGAGCCATGGTGGCTGCGGCGTTGGGCGGATCGCCATCGACGCCCGAAGGCGGGCTGACCGCCGAGATCGTGCGCTTTCCCGACATGGCCGCGCTCGAGGCGGCGTCGCCAAGCCAGGTCGCCGGCCGCATCGTGTTCATCGACGAGCGCATGAGCCGGGCGCAAGACGGCGCGGGTTATGGCGTCGCCGTGCGCAAGCGCGGGCGTTGCGCGCCGGTAGCGCAAGCCAAGGGCGCGGCCGGTTGTCTCATTCGCTCCGTCGGCACCGATACGCACCGGTTCGCGCACCAAGGCGGCAGCTCCCGCCAAGCCGAGGGCGCTTCGCTGCCGGCGATGGCGATTTCGCCAGCTGACGCCGATGCGCTCGCCTATCTGCTGGAACGGGGCAGCGTCCGCGTTCGGCTCGACATCCGCGCTGACATTCGCGAGAGCGCCACGTCGGGCAACGTGCTTGCCGAAGTCCGCGGGCGCGAGCGTCCCGACGAGATTATCCTGATTGCTGCTCACTTAGACTCTTGGGACATGGGGCAGGGGGCGGTCGACGACGGCGCCGGCGTCGCCATCATCAGCGCCGCCGCCCGGCTCATCCGCGAACTGCCGCGCCGGCCGCGCCGTACCATCCGCATATTGCTCGCGGGCGCGGAGGAGAACGGCGTGCATGGCGGGGCCGCCTATGGCCGCGCGCATGCTCACGAAAATCACATCGTCGCGCTGGAGAGCGATTTCGGCGCCGGGCGCGTGTGGCGGTTCGACACGCGCTTCGCCGATCACGCCATGCCCTATGCGCGCGCTTTCCAGCGCGCATTGGCGCCGCTTGGCGTGCTGCCGGGGAACAATGAGGCCGATGGCGGCGCCGACGTCAATGCGCTCCGCCAAGCAGGCGTCCCTGTCGTCGATCTCAGCCAAGACGGCACGGATTATTTTGACGTCCACCACACGCCGAACGACACGCTCTACGCCATCGATCGCGCGGCGCTTCGGCAGAACGTCGCCGCCTGGGCGACATTCATCTATCTCACCGCCGATACTGATTGGACCTTCCGCGCGCCGGCCGCGCCCTGATGTCGAAAACGGACACGGTGATGCGTCTTTGGGGCAGGAGGCCTCAATGCTGAAATTCGCCAAGGTTATCGCCCTCAGCTGCGCGTTGTTCGCCGCAGCATGCGCCGCGCAGGCGCAAACGGCGCGCCCCGCCACCATCGACGACGCTGCTTGGCTGGCGGGCCGCTGGGTCGGCGAGGGTTTCGACGGCCAGATGGAGGAGGCTTGGGCGCCGCCCGTTGGCGGACAAATGATCGGCCATTTCCGCTACTGGCGCGACGGTCAGCCGCAATTCTACGAATTCATGGTGATGGATGTGGTCGAAGGCGGTGTGCGCATGCGGCTCAAACACTTCAACCCGGACCTCACCGCCTGGGAAGACCGCGAGAGCTGGACCACGTTCGAGCCGGTGTCGGCTTCGCCGGAGGCGCTGATCTTCAATGGTCTCACCATCCGACGTGAAGGCGAGGACCGCGTCGTCATGACCATCCGCCTCCGCAACGGCGAAACCGTCACCGAGCATATCCTGCGCTTCCAACGCGCGCCCTTGTAGCCTACGCTCGCCGGCATGATCGAGAGAGTCTTCGCCGGCGTCATGATCGTCAGCGGCCTGCTGACGCTGACCATGCTCTACACGGCCATTGCGCCAAGCGCGGCCATGCAGTCTTTCTTTGGCGAAGGCGTTGAGAGCCGAGCGGTTTCGATCGTCGTCGCCAATTGGGGCATCCTCATCGGCCTGATGGGCGCGCTGTTGATTTACGGCGCACTTCACCCGCCGTCGCGCAAGCTGGCGCTGGTTGTCGCGGGCGCGAGCAAGATTGCTTTCGTTGGCCTTATCCTGTCTCAGGGTCAGCTCTTCTTGGATGGCCTCGGCGCCGCCGTCATTATCGACAGCGCGATGGTGGTTCTGTTCGCCGCCTATCTCTTCTTCGGCCGACCGACAGCGTAGCGCGCACGGCTGGCCTGCGCGAAACGCAATTCCAATCGGCGCGAAACCGCTTTATGCAGCGCTTCGTTCCCATGACGAGCCTGCTGCGCAACGTTGCTGCGCTCATCGCAGCCGTAACGATCCTGCAACTTGCGGGCGGGCTGCTTGGCGTGCGCATACCGCTCGCCTTCGCCGAGGAGGGCCATTCGCGCACCGCGCTCGGCCTGGTTGCCGCCTCGTACTCCGCCGGCTTCATGATCGGCGCCATGGTCGCAACAGCGCTGCTCGCGCGTGTCGGCCATATCCGGGTCTACGCCGCCTGCGCGGCGATCTTCTCGGCGGCGACCTTGGCGCTGCATTTCAGCGACGCGATCTGGGCTTGGGGCGTGGCGCGCATGATCGCCGGCATGGCGGTGGCGCTGATGTTCGCGGCCATCGAAAGCTGGATGTCGTTCTCGATCGGCAAGCAGGTCCGCGGCGAAGTGATGAGCGTCTACATGGTGCTCACAAAAGGCGCGCTGGCGGTGGGGCCATTCTTTGCGTTCGGCTATGCGCCGGTCGAAGCTGAGCCGTGGATGATCGCAGCTGCGCTGGCGGCGCTGTCGATGGTGCCGATCTGTTTCACCGCAGCGGAACAGCCCGATCCGCCGAAGGCGCAGCCGCTGGCTTTGGTCGAACAATTCGCCACCGCGCCCGCAGCGGTCATCGGCGCGTTCGGGGCAGGGCTGGTTAATGGCGGCGTGCTGGCTTTGGCGCCGCTCTATGCGGCGCAACACTATGGCGCTCATGCTGCTGCAGAGTTCTACTCTGCGGCGTTCACGGGCTCGTTGCTGTTGCAATGGCCGGCGGGGCGTTTGTCGGATCGCATCGATCGGCGCATGGTCATAGCATTGCTGACGGCGATCGCCGCAGCATCCGCGTTTGCGCTCGCGATCTGGAGCGGCGCGCTGGCGAGCTGGTCGGCGACGGCGCTCTTCTTTCTCTGGGGGGCGGGGGCGCTCAGCTTCTACGGGATCGCCGTCGCGCACATGGCCGATCGCGCCGAACCCGGCAAACTCGCGCAATCTGTCGCCGGCGTGCTGTTCGTGTGGGCGGCGGGGTCCGTCATCGGCCCACTGCTGATGGGACCGCTGGTGGATTGGTTTGGCGTCGCCGGCATGTTCTATTTCGCAGGCGGCGCCGCGGCGCTGGTTTGCGCGGCAATGTTCTGGCGCCGCTCGACCCGCGAAAGCCCCGCAACCAAGGAAGAATTCGCGCCGCAGATCGGCACTTCCGTCGCCGCCGGCGAAATCGCTTACGGCGAGGACAAACCGCCGGCCCAAGGCAGCGCGATTGCAGCCGTCAACAATCCGCGCTAGCGCGCCAGCGTGACGGTTCCGCTGCGCACATTATTTGCTGAGGCGTTCAAGATCGGCTGTCTCGGCTTCGGCGGGCCGGCGGGCCAGATCGCCTTGATGCATCGGGTTTTCGTCGACGAGCGCAAATGGATCGACGAGGCGCGGTTCCAGCACATGCTCGCCTTCTGCATGCTGTTGCCGGGCCCGGAAGCGCAGCAGCTGGCGACCTATGTGGGCTGGCGCCTGCGCGGCTGGGCCGGCGCGCTGATCGCCGGCTGGCTGTTCGTGATCCCCGGCGCGCTGATCGTGCTGGCGCTGTCGTTGCTCTATGTGAGCTACGGCGAGGTTCCGTTGGTCGCCGCGGCATTCGATGGCGTCAAGTGCGCGGTCGTGGCGCTTGTCGCCGAGGCGCTGTTTAAGGTGGGCAAGCGCGCGCTGAAGACCAACGCCGCGCTCTGGATCGCGATCGCTGCATTCGCCGCGCTGATCCTCGGCGCGCCGTTTCCGCTGGTGATCCTCGCGGCGGCGGTGGTTGGCATGATCTTTCCCTCCCCCCTTGTGGGGGAGGGCAGGGTGGGAGGTGCGGGCGCACTCGTTACAGGCAATGGCGCAAACACCCCCACCCCCGTCCCCTCCCCACAAGGGGGAGGGGCGCAAGCAATGCTCTGGCTCGCGCTGTGGCTCACGCCGCCTCTGCTCATCGCGCTGACGCTCGGCACGGAGCACGTGCTCTTCCAACTCGCTTTGCTGTTTTCGATCCTCGCCTGCGTCACCTTTGGCGGCGCCTACGCGGTGCTGGCGTACTTGACCGTTGAGGTCGCCGCGCGCGGCTGGCTCACGCCGGCGCAGATGATCGATGGCTTGGGCTTGGCCGAGACGACGCCCGGCCCGCTCATCCTGGTGAATCAGTTCGTGGGATTTCTTGCCGGTTGGAGCGAAGGCGGAGCGGTTCTCGCCATAGCAGGCGCCGGCATCGCGCTCTGGTGCACGTTCGCGCCGTCGTTCGTCTGGATCTTCGCCGGCGCCCCGCATGCGGAACGCTTGCAGCAAAACCCACGCGCGGCCGGCGCGCTTGCCGCGATCACCGCCGCCGTGCTCGGCGTCATCGCCAAGCTCGCGCTCTTCTTCGCCGCCCACGCATTGTTTGCGCGCCAGTTCGACTTGGGTCCAACGCAGCTGCCTGACCCAACGTCCGCCATCTGGTGGATGCTCGCCTTGGCGCTGGCGGCTGGCGTCGCGCTCATCCGTTTCAAGGCCAATTTGCTGCTGGTTTTGGCCGCGTGCGCGCTGGCGGGCTTGGCGGCGCACGCGTGGGGCCTATAAAGCTCCCGAATCCTCCAGGGGCCCGCATGAACATCCACGAATACCAAGGCAAAGCCGTCCTCAAGAGCTTCGGCGTCGCCGTGCCGCGCGGATACCCTGCGTTCACCACCGAAGAAGCGATCGATGCGGCGGCCAAGCTCGGCGGTTCGGTTTGGGCAGTGAAGAGCCAGATCCACGCCGGCGGTCGGGGCAAGGGCAAATTCAAGGAGCCGGAGGCGGGCGAGAAGGGCGGCGTGCGTATCGCCTTCAAGCCGGAAGATGTCGGTCTCTATGCGTCGCAAATGCTCGGGCGCACGTTGGTGACGCTGCAGACCGGCGCCGCCGGCCGTGTCGTCAAGCGCATCTACATCGAAGAAGGCGTCAAGATCGCCAAGGAATTCTACCTCTCGGCGCTGGTGGACCGCGAGCAGGGCCGCGTCGCCTTCGTCGCCAGCGAAGCCGGCGGCATGAACATCGAGCAGGTCGCGCACGACACACCCGAGAAGATCACCAATGTCGGCATCGATCCGGCGACCGGCCCCACCAAGGCCGACACGGCGAAGATCGCCGCCGCCTTTGGCGTCAGCGGCGATCTGGCCGCGCAATGCGACGAATTGATCGGCAAGCTCTACGCCGCGTTCGTGCAGAGCGACATGAGCCTGCTTGAAATCAATCCGCTCATCGTCACCGAGGACGGCAAGCTCATCTGCGCCGACGCCAAGGTCAGCTTCGATTCCAACGCCAGCTTCCGCCACCCGGAATGGGCCGACCTGCGCGACATCGGCGAGGAGGATGAGCGCGAAATCGAAGCCTCGAAATACGAGCTCTCCTACATCGCGCTCGACGGCGAAATCGGCTGCCTGGTCAACGGCGCCGGCCTCGCCATGGCGACGATGGACATCATCAAGCTGTTCGGCGCCGAGCCCGCGAACTTCCTCGATGTCGGCGGCGGCGCCGACAAGAACAAGGTCGAGGCCGCGTTCAAGATCATTCTCGCCGACCCGAACGTGAAGGGCATTTTAGTCAACATTTTCGGCGGCATCGCCCGCTGCGATGTCATTGCCGAAGGCGTGATTGCGGCGGTGAAGAGCGTCGGCCTTGAGGCGCCGCTGGTCGTTCGTCTCGAAGGCACCAACGTCAATGAAGGCAAGGCCATCATCCGCAACAGCGGCCTCAACGTGATCGCGGCGGATGATCTGGAAGACGCGGCGCGGAAGATCGTGAAGGCGGTGAGGGGGTAGGCGCGCTGATGCGGACGATAATCGCCTTTCTGATTACGGTTGCTGGGCTCTCCCTTATTCCAGCCCACGCTCAGGCGCCCGGCAGGCAACTAGTGGACGATATCGTTTCAATTTGCGCCACACCGTCGGGGTCTCTGGAGGAATCCAGCGCCGCCGTTGCGGCTTTGGGCCCGCGCTATCAGGCGGCCGATGACCGGCAGTATGCCGAAATCATCGCTCCCCTGTTCCACCCGGGCGAACGTATCCAGCCCGGTCTGCGCCGCGGTTTCTTTGGCGCCGGCGATCGCGCCGCCTTTCTTGAGTTTCGCGCCACCGAGAGCAGGTTCGGCCAAGTCGCGGACTTTCTTGTCGCCGATCAAGAAAGTATCCGCGCCTTGCTGATAGAACGTCTCGGCGTTCCGGTTGATGAGTCGCCAACGGAGAGCGGCGCTCAGGTCCAACGATTCGGCTCGGATTCCGCGCCAACGCTCAGGCTTATTTCGCGACCCGGCAGTGCAGCGCGTGTTGTGTGCGCGATGCCGGTGCCACAGCCGCCTGCGCAGCTTTCGGTTGAGCATCAAGCAGAGTTGCTTGCAGATGAGGCGTGGCAGGTCTGCGGGTTGCGCGCTGCGTCGTTGGCGGATGCGGCGCCGATCATCGGGTTGCTGCAAGGTCGATACAGACCTGTTCCAGGATCGGCTCTTGCGGTTCTGCGTGACAGTGCGGGGGCCTTGGTTGCCGATGCGGACGCGGGCATCGAGTTCGTGGAGCAGCAGCACTACTTTCGCACCACGGAAGACGGCGTCGTCGTGCTTGAGCTTACGCAACAGCGTCAAAGCCGGATCGACCGCGTCATCGCGAATTTTAGGCTCATCCAACTCGATCCTGCCGTCTTGATTCGAGCCGTTGAACGCCGCTTCGGCCGGCGCGACTCCATCGGTGTTGGCGAACCGCTAATCTCAGGCGGCAGGGCTCTGGATGTGGCGAGCTTCGGCCGCTATGCACCCCAAGAACCTGATAGCCGGCGCTTGCTCATGTTGCTCGGCGGTGAAACGATCAGCATGCACTGCTTCTTGCGCGAGTTCCAACAGAGGGGAAGCCCATGATCGGCTACGTCACACTCGGCACCAACGATCTTCAGCGCGCGGCGAAATTCTATGACGCCATTTGCGGTGAGCTTGGCGTCAAGCGCATGTTCGACACCGAGACGTTCATCGCCTGGGGCGAGCCGGGCGGTGGCGCTGGCATCGGCCTCACCAAGCCTTATGACGGCAACGCCGCCACCGTCGGCAACGGCGTCATGGTGGCGCTGCAAGCCAAGGATTCGGCCCAAGTCAATCGCATCTACAATCTGGCCATCTCGATGGGCGCCAAGTGCGAAGGCAAGCCCGGGCCGCGCGAGGGCATCCCCGGTTTTTACGCCGGCTATTTCCGCGACCTCGACGGCAACAAGCTCAACGCCTTCATCATGGGGTGAGGCTACGCCGCTCGCGCGCTGGCGAAAATCGCATCCACTTCCTGTGCGAACGCGCCGTAATAGTGCTCGCTGGGCGCCAGGAAGAGGAGCAGGTGCAGGGAGTTGTTAGCGGCACGCGCCGCCAACGCCGCGCCCGACATGTTGAGGCCGGCCGCGGTTCGCGCGCTGATGTCGAACCGAACGCCCGGGGCGCCCGCGAGCGGTTGTGGGCGCAGCCCCGAGGAGGAGGGGTCCTGCAGTCCCGCTGTCGCAAGCGAGTCGATCACGAACTCAACCAGTTCGGTGTCGCCCATATCGGTTCGGTAGGTCGGTCGCGGCGTGTCGCGGTCAGCGACGCGAATGAGGGAAGCGTCTGGGGCGATCGAGGCGAGGTAGAGCTGGTTCAGCCCAACGCCGTCGATCGTCAGCACGCGAACGCCGCGCGGCACGATGACGAGGACGTTCGTAACATCGGACCACGGGCGGGCGAGCGTCACGGCAAAGCTTGTTCCGCGCGCCTGATACGAGCCCGCCTTCACCAGGGGGATGCTTACGCATCCCGCGGCGAGCGCTCCGCCCGCCATCGCCGCGATGGCGCCTCGTCTTGTTGTGTTCATTGTCCCCCTCCCGCCAATTGTGCAATGCGCGCCTCCACGAGCGCGCGGTCGCCCGCGTCTGGCGCGCGCTCCAGGTACGTGCTCAAGTACGCGGCCGCTTCGGCAGCGCGGCCGTCGCGTGCGGCGTACTCACCTAGTTCGCGCCAGGCGCCAGCCGGCGCGTCGGGCTGCGCAATCGCGTTGGCATAATGCTGAAGGGCGCGCTCGCGATCGCCTTCGCCGCGGCGGATGCGGTTGATCTCCGCACGATAGTACTCGATGACGCCCAAATCCTCACCGTGCGCGGCTAGGCGATCCAATACCAGCCAGGTCTGTCCGTAGTCGCGCCGCCTCAAATCGGCGCGAAGCCACTCGTCGAGAAACGGACGAATGGCGGCGCGATAACGTTCACGGTGCGTCTCGCCGCCGTTCGCTTGCGCGGCGCGCTCCGTCAGCGCTTCGACCCGGTCCGCCGAGAGCGGGTGGGTGCGGAAGATGCTTGCGCGAGTCTCCTGACGGCGGGTGTCCGGGTTGTCCGACGCCTGGGTTTCCGCGAGGAGGTTGTTCCACAATTTGTGGCCTGCATGAGCGTCGTAACCGGCGGCGACAGCGTGGTCGTAACCGATCAGATCGGCCGCCGCCTCATTCTCCCGCGAAAAGCCGAAGACCGACGCGATGGTGCCAAGATAGACGATATCGCCGATGATGCCGACGCCGGCTCCCGCAGCGATGATGGAAAACACCATAGCGGCGCCCGCTCGCCCGCGAATGGCGCGCAGCGTGGCAAGCGAATGGCGTTCACTGTAGTGGCCGATCTCGTGACCGAGCACGAACGCCAGTTGCGCTTCGTCTTCGGCGCGCAACAGCAGGCCAGACCACACTTCCATGTAGCCATTCGGCGCCATCGAAGCGTTGAAATAAGGCCGGTTCATCACGTAGAGGCGGATGTCGCCGCAATATTGACCCGCGACTCGGCAGGCCACATCTCGAAGGTATGTGTTCAGAGCAACGTCGTCCTCCAGCTGCCCCGAGTTCCGCGCCTCCTGCTCAGCACGATCTGACATTCCCCAAAGGCCGCCCTCATCGGTCTCGACGGCAGGGCGCGCGCGTGAAGGCTGTGGGGGCGCCAATTGAACGCTCGGCTGGGTCGCCGTTTCCGGCGAGGCAGGCGTCGGCTCGGCATGCGCCGCGCTTTCTTGCGCGACTTCGGGCGCGGTTGATACGGGCGACCCACCGTCCTGGGCAGCCGCACTTGTTGCGACCGCTAGCGCCAGGATCGAAGCAGTCAGGAGGCGTCTCATAGCGGCGCTCGACGCATGAGTTCGGCCACGAACGCTATCGCCCCATCGGCTTCCCGCATGTCCGATCCGCCGGCGGTCGCGTAACCGAACCAGACAATCTTGCCCGTGCGAAGGTCCACGAGCGACGCGAATGCATCCTGCCCGCCCATCGGGATGTAGACGCCGGCCACAAGGCCGACGATGGCCGCGGCCGCACGTGCGCCGCTCGCATAGGACCCGCGCGCGCGAACGAAAAGGGCGTAGTCGGCGTTGTAGGCTGTGGCGAGCTCCTGCACACCCTCGCCTAGTGTCCAATCCGGGGCGTTCCGACGAGTGGGGAGTTTTAGGCCGCCAATCCGTTCGGAGAGAATTGACTGGCCAACCACGTCATGCAGCCGAATGATTTGACCGACCCGCCCCTCCATTGCGGTCGCAGGGTCGAGCGTGCTGTAGACATGTTGTTCGCGCTCGACGAGCGCCGCCAAACTCCTGGCGAGGTTGTCTCGACCGGCAATGGACCAATCCTCTCGGGGTTCTGGAAGGCCGGCGGCGGTGAGCAGCGCAAGTTGCACATCCGGCTGCATGACCAGCACCCGCGAATGTTCGGGTAATGGCTCTACCCGCGGCTCGCGGCGGCGCGGTTGCGCCTCGGCGACGGTCGCAACGCTGAGCAGCACGAATGCGACGGCAAGCGCGAAAACTCTCTTGAGCATCTGGATCCCCCACCTGTTCCAAACGGCGGCCGCCACCTTATCGCCAGGTTAGAGTGTGTCCAGGGGCCCATTTGCAATCATCCGCTCGTGGGGTAGGACGCGCTTGCAGCAACGGCCTTCGGGGAACTTCGTGTCCATTCTCGTCAACGCTTCCACGCGCGTCATCTGCCAGGGTTTTACCGGCAAGAACGGCACGTTCCACTCCGAGCAGGCCATCGCCTACGGCACCAGGATGACGGGCGGCGTGAGCCCGGGGAAGGGCGGCCAGACCCACCTCGGTCTGCCCGTGTACAACACGGTCGCCGAGGCCAAGGAGCGCGCCGGGGCGGACGCCACGGTGATTTATGTGCCGCCGCCGGGCGCCGCCGCGGCCATCGAAGAGGCGATCGACGCCGAGGTCCCGTACATCGTCTGCATCACCGAGGGCATCCCGGTGCTGGACATGGTGCGGGTGAAGGCGAAGCTCGACAAATCCAAGTCGAAGCTTTTGGGGCCGAACTGCCCCGGCATCCTGACGCCGAACGAATGCAAGATCGGCATCATGCCGGGCCAGATTTTCAAGAAGGGCAGCGTCGGCGTCGTCTCGCGTTCGGGCACGCTGACCTACGAAGCGGTGTTCCAGACGACGAACGAGGGCCTCGGCCAATCGACCGCGGTCGGCATCGGCGGCGATCCGGTGAAGGGCACGGAGTTCATCGATGTGCTCGAACTTTTCCTCGCCGATCCGGAGACCAAGTCGATCATCATGATCGGCGAGATCGGCGGCTCGGCGGAGGAGGACGCCGCGCAATTCCTGGCTGACGAACGCAAGAAGGGTCGCTGGAAACCCGTGGTCGGCTTCATCGCCGGCGCCACCGCGCCGCCCGGGCGCCGCATGGGTCACGCCGGGGCGATCATCTCCGGCGGCAAGGGCGACGCGCCCTCCAAGATCGCCGCGCTCGAAGCCGCCGGCGTCAAGGTCGCCCCGCACCCGGCGGCGCTGGGCCGGACGATGGCGGAAGTGTTAGGGGGCTGATTTTCTCGGCCAAAAGTGCTAGACTAGGGCATGTCCAAACTCGATGCGCTTTTTGAGCGAGCGCGGGCGTTGCCCGCGAATGACCAGGACGCTCTTGCCGACGAAATGCAGGCGTGGCTCGATGTACCGTCGCCGCCCGATGGTTTTGGCGCAGATGGTTCTGATCAAGAACTCGCCGAGCGCGTCAATAGCTGGCGGGCGAATCCGCATGGCGTAAGCGCCGGAGACCTGCACGCGCGGCTGAAGAAACTCCGCGACAAGCCGTGATCATCTACGCGCCTGACGCGGAACAAGACGTCGAGCGCCTCCACGAGTGGTTTCTTGCGCATAGCGGTCGCGCCGCTTCGGCTTTCATGGCGCGACTCGCGATCGCGGAAGGCCGTATCGACGCTCGGCCCCAGACCTATCGGCTGAGACGCGGCGCTACAGCTTCCGCATCAACCGGACGAGCTATTCGGTTGATTATCAAGTCGAACCCGACAAAATCGTCATTCTGCGAGTCTGGCATGGGCGCCAGGATCGCCCACTCTAGGCTCGTAGCCGGCTCTGTTTGGGCTCTATCCGCCAGCGCAGCCCTTCAATCCTTAACCGACGCACCTTAGAACGAGCGCCGCCCGGCGGCGCAGCCTATATCTTTCGCGTCCGCATCGAGATTTCCGAGGTCAGCGATCCATGGCGGATGACGCCCGCAGCTTGCCGAACACAGCCATGCTCGAAACGAGCTTCCTCTACGGCGCCAACGCGACGTTCGTGGAGGAGATGGCCGCCCGCTATGCCCGCGATCCAAACTCGGTCGACGCGTCTTGGCGCGCCTTCTTCGATCAGGTCCGCGACGACCCCGCCGCCGTAGCCGCCGCCGTGAGAGGCCCGTCCTGGTACCGGCCCGAGATCGCCCGTCCGCAATCGACCGAGACGACGGCGCTCCTGGACGGCAATTGGGGCGCGCTTGCCGCCAAGCTCGAACAGAAGGTCGCCGCGCGCCTGCCCGGCGCTTCAACCCAGGACGTGCAGCAGGCGGCGCGCGACAGCGTCCGCGCCCTGATGATGATCCGCGCCTATCGCACGCGCGGTCACTTGGCCGCCAAGCTCGACCCGTTGGGCATCGAAGTGCGCCCGCCAGCGCCGGAGCTCGATCCTTCGACTCACGGCTTCGGCCCGGGCGATCTCGATCGCCCGATCTTCATCGATGGCGTGCTCGGCCTGCAGACCGCCACGGTCAATCAGATGCTGGCGATCCTCAAGCGCACCTATTGCGAGACGGTCGGCGTCGAATTCATGCACATCTCCGATCCGGCCGAGAAGAGCTGGATCCAGGAGCGCATCGAAGGGCCGGATAAGGGCGTGGCGTTCACGCCGGAAGGCAAACGCTCGATCCTGAAGAAGCTCATCGAAGGCGAGGGCTTCGAAAAGTTCGTGCACAAGCGCCATCCCGGAACCAAGCGCTTTGGCCTCGATGGCGGCGAGGCGATGATCCCGGCGCTCGAACAGATCATCAAGCGCGGCGGCGCGCTCGGCGTCGAGGAAATCGTGCTGGGCATGGCCCACCGCGGACGCCTGAATGTGCTCGCCGCAGTGATGGGCAAGCCCTACCAGGCGATTTTCCATGAATTCCAAGGCGGCTCGACGACGCCGGACGATGTGCTGGGCTCCGGTGACGTGAAATACCATCTGGGCGCATCGAGCGACCGCGCCTTCGACGGGAACAACGTCCACCTCTCGCTCACCGCCAACCCGTCGCACCTCGAGATCGTCAATCCGGTAGTGCTGGGCAAAGCCCGCGCCAAGCAGGCCAAGCGCGCAACCTGGACCGAAGAGGGGGTGGCGCTCGCGGAATTGCGCGCGCGGGTGATGCCGCTCTTGATTCACGGCGATGCGGCCTTCGCGGGCCAGGGCGTCGTGGCCGAGTGCTTCGCGCTGTCGGGGCTGCGCGGTTACAAGACCGGCGGCACCATGCACTTCATCATCAACAACCAGATCGGCTTCACCACCGCGCCGCACTATTCGCGTTCGAGCCCGTACCCGTCCGATGTCGCGCTCATGGTGCAAGCGCCGATCTTCCACGTGAATGGCGACGATCCCGAAGCGGTCGTCTACGCGGCGAAGGTGGCGACGGAATATCGCCAGCTCTTCGGCAAAGATGTCGTCATCGACATGTTCTGCTATCGCCGTTTCGGCCACAACGAAGGCGACGATCCGACTATGACGCAGCCGATCATGTATCGGCGCGTCAAGGATCAGCCGACGACGCTGCAAATCTATGCCGAGCGCTTGATCAAAGAGGGCGTCGTCACCGCCGCCGAGGCCGAGCAATGGCAGAGCGATTTCAGCGCCTTCCTCGATCGGGAGTTCGAAGCTGGCAAGAACTACCGCGTCAACAAAGCCGACTGGCTCGATGGCGATTGGGCAGGCTTCACGCTTCCGGAAGACGACGATCGCCGCGGCAAGACCGAAGCGCCGCTCGCCAAGCTTCGCGAATTGGGCCGCCGGATCACCGAAATCCCGCGCGATTTCGACATGCACAAGACGGTGCAGCGCGTGGTCGAGGCGCGCCGCAAGGCGATCGAGGACGGGGCCGGCGTCGACTGGGCGCTCGCCGAGCACCTGGCTTTCGCGACATTGCTCGACGAAGGCTTCAATGTCCGCTTGAGCGGCCAGGATTCCTGCCGCGGCACCTTTTCACAGAGGCACTCGCATTTCGTCCATCAACAAACGGAAGAGCGGTACACCCCGCTCAACCACATGCGCGCAGGCCAGGCCCACTACGAAGTCATCGACTCGCTCCTGTCGGAAGAGGCGGTGCTCGGCTTCGAGTATGGCTATACGCTCGCCGATCCGAAGACATTGACGCTTTGGGAGGCGCAGTTCGGCGATTTCGTCAACGGCGCCCAGGTCGTGATCGATCAATTCATCTCGTCGGGCGAGCGCAAGTGGCTGCGCATGTCCGGGCTCGTATTGTTGCTGCCGCATGGATACGAAGGGCAGGGGCCGGAACACTCCTCGGCGCGGGTCGAGCGCTTTCTGCAACTCTGCGCCGAGGACAACATGCAGGTGGTCAATTGCACGACGCCGGCGAACTACTTCCACGTTTTGCGCCGTCAAATGCACCGAGGCTTCCGCAAGCCGCTCATCGTGTTCACCCCGAAATCGCTGCTGAGGCACAAGAAGTGCGTATCGACGCTCGCCGATATGGCGGAGGGCACGTCGTTCCATCGTGTGCTCTGGGACGATGCGGAGCTAAACAACGGCAACACCGCGCTGCGCCTCAAGCCCGATGCCGAGATTCGGCGTGTGCTGATCTGCTCGGGCAAGGTCTATTTCGATCTGCTGGACGAGCGCGAGAAGCGCGGCCTCGCCGATGTCTACATCTTGCGCCTGGAGCAGCTTTATCCGTGGCCGATGAAATCGATGATGCATGAGCTGGCGCGTTTCCCGAGCGCCGAGCTGGTCTGGGTGCAGGAAGAGCCGAAGAACATGGGCGGCTATTTGTTCGCCGAACCTTGGATTGAACTGACGCTCGAGAAGCTCGATATCAAGGCCAAGCGCGCGCGCTATGCCGGCCGCCCGGCGAGCGCGTCGACGGCGGCGGGCCAGATGTCGAAGCACTTGAAAGAACTTGAAGCGCTGCTGGAGCAGGCGCTGAGATGAGCACGCTGAGCGCCTCCTGCCATTGCGGCGCGGTTCGCTTCGAGGCCGAAGAACCCGAATGGGTGCTCGACTGCAATTGCTCGCACTGCCGGCTCTATGGCGGCCTTTGGGCCTACTACCCGCAGCGGGAGGTGCGTTTCCTCGGCGCGCCGGACACCTTCATCTACATGTGGGGCGATCGCGAGCTGGAATTTCATCATTGCCGCACCTGCGGATGCGCAACCCACAGCACGCAGGCAGGAACCGACGATGCCGAGCGAATCGCCGTCAACGCGCGCCTGATGCGCGGTATTGACCCGAAGCGCACACGGCTTGTTCAGAAGAACAACGGCAATGATGGTGTGTTCTGGACGCACACCGACTCACCCGTCTTGCCCAGTCACGATGAACCACCACAACGAAGTGATCCCTGATGACCGATATCGTAGTGCCCACTCTTGGCGAAAGCGTCAGCGAAGCCACCGTCGCCAAATGGATGAAGAAGGCGGGCGACGCCGTGCGCAAGGACGAGACGCTCGTCGAGCTTGAGACGGATAAGGTCTCCGTCGAAGTGTCGGCGCCGGAAGCCGGCGTTCTGAGCGAGATTGTCGCCGGCGAAGGCTCAACCGTCGGCATCGGCGCGCTGCTCGGCCGCTTGGGCGGGGCAGGGGCGCAGCCCGCTAGCGGATCGCCCAGCCGGCAGGAACCGCCGGCGCCGAAGTCGGAAACGCCGAAGCCCGCGCAACCGGCGGCCGTCAATGGCGGCGCTAAGCCAGCGCCGCCGTCGGTGCAGCGCATCGCCGCCGAGGGCGGCATCGATGTCTCCGGCGTCAGCGGCTCCGGCAAGGACGGCCGCGTCACCAAGGCCGATGCGCTCGCGATCATCGAGACGCGCAGCGCCGCTCAGCAGCAAGCGACAGCCCATCCGCCGCTGGCGGCGCGGGTCGTCGGAGAACGCGAGGAGCGCGTGCCGATGACGCGCCTGCGCCGCACCATCGCCCGCCGCCTAAAGGAAGCGCAGAACACCGCGGCGATGCTGACCACGTTCAACGAAGCCGACATGTCGGCGATCATGGCGGCGCGCAACAAATACAAGGACGCGTTCGAGAAGCGCCACGGCGTGAAATTGGGCTTCATGTCCTTCTTCGTGAAGGCGTGCATCGCGGCGCTGAAGGAAATCCCGAACGTCAACGCCGAGATCGACGGCGACGACATCATCTACAAGAATTTCTACGACATCGGCATCGCCGTCGGCACCGATCGCGGGCTTGTGGTGCCGGTGGTGCGCGACGCCGATCACAAATCAATGGCCGAGATCGAGAAGGAAATCGGCGAACTCGGAATCAAGGCGCGCGATGGCCAGCTGAAGCTCGAAGACTTGCAGGGCGCCACCTTCACGATCAGCAACGGCGGCGTCTATGGGTCGCTGATGTCGACGCCGATCCTGAATGCGCCGCAGTCCGGCATCCTCGGCATGCACAAAATCCAGGAGCGGCCGGTGGTGGTTGATAAGCAAGTGGTGGTGCGGCCGATGATGTATCTGGCGCTGAGCTACGATCACCGCATCGTTGACGGCAAGGAAGCCGTGACATTCCTGGTGCGGGTGAAAGAAGGTCTGGAGGATCCGGAGCGCATGCTGCTGGACCTCTGATCCCCGCGCGGGTTAGCCCTTCTTCTCCTTGTGCAGCACCACCAGCGCCAGCCCGATCGCGCTCAGCAGCACCGGCGCGCCGGTTGCGAGGGCGCCGGGCACGAAGTCCGGGAAATTATAGGACGGCGCATACCAGGCCAAGCCGGTCGACACGCCCCAAGCGCCGCACAACAATCTCAAGCCGCCGCTCATGGCGCGCAGCGTGCGATAGGCGCCCAGGCCAAGCAGCGCCGCGGCCGCGACTGGGCCGACGGCGCTGAACTCGAAAACGCCGCCCAGCGCCAGCGAAGCCGCGATCGCGGCCGCGGCGAGCAGAGCCATCCATGCGCTGATTTTTGCCATCGTTCCCTCCGTCCGGCCACGCTAGCGGCTCGCCCCGCCTGAGACGAGAGCCCTGAATTTAAACGCTTTCGCTCTGCCCCATTGGCGCGGCGCGCTCGGCCCGGTAGATTGGCCCACGCCCGCTCGGGGGAGCGGAGTGGGAGGGGACCCCATGACGTTCATTCTGCGCTGGCCGGCGATACTGGCGATGCTGGCCCTGGTGCTGCTCTGCATCGCAGGCGCGCTCGGCGCCGCCGGCCTCATTACAGGTTTCGAAGCGCCGGGGACCGGGCTTGAGCCGGTCGATGCCCAAGTGGCGCAGGCGCGGAGCGCCGCCGAGCAGACCGGCGCCGCGAACGCCACCTGGATCGACGTCGGCTTGCTCGCGGGCGCTGCGATTTTCTTTCTGATTTCAGCCGTGCGCCTCATCCGCAGAACGCAAGGGTTCTGGACTTGGCTCATCGGCTTCGCGCTCTACGGCGGGCGCTGGGCCTGGGGTCAGCAATCGAGCGAGGGCGGCGCGCTGGCCACGGTTCAAAGCATCGACATCAACGTCTATCGCCAGCCTCAGTCCTTGCTCGGAGATCTCGGCGCGCCGGAGGCGCAGATCGGTATTCTCGCCATCATTCTGATCGTCGGGCTGTTCGTGTTCATCGTCGACGCCGCCGACCGCGCCTATTGGGATAAGCAAGGCGCTTAAGCTTCGGGAGCGGGGATGCTGCTGTTTGGACGCATCTTCGCGGCGCTGATATCCGGCGCGTTGCTGGCGCAAGCCTATAGCCTCAATCCATTCTGGCCGCTGGCTTGGCTGGCGCCGATCCCGCTGCTGATCGCAACTGTCGGCGCGTCGCGGCAGGGCGCGCTGGCCTACGGCGCCATCGCCGGCGTTGGATCGATGGCGCTGATGGCCGGCTACTTCATGGACCTTGGCGGCATTGTCCCGGTTATCGTCATCGCGCTCGCGCGGGTGATTATCTGGGCCGCGATGGCGTATGCGGTGCGCAGCGCGGCGCGTCTGTTGCCGGCATGGGCTGCGGTGTTCGTGTTCCCAGCCTTGATGGCGGGCATCGAAACGCTGATCGCCGCCACGTCCCCGCATGGCAGCGCGGGCTCTCTTGCCTACAGCCAGATGGATTTCCTCCCCGCGATCCAGGCCGCGGCACTCGGCGGCGCGCCGGCGATCACCTTTGTCGTGGCGCTGTTCGCATCCGCGGTCGCCTTGCTCATCGCCAAGCGCGCATTTTTTGCTGCGCTGACGCCCGCGTTTGTGGTCGGCGGCGCGCTTGCCTTTGGCGTCTTCCGCACACCCATCCCGGTCATGCCGGTCGCGAACGAAGCGCCGCGCCTTTTGCTGGCCACGCTCATCGCCGGCGATCAGTTCGATGGCGTTCCCGACGATTGGCGCCTGGTGTGGAACGCCTACACGCCGCAGATCGAACGCGCCGCTGACGAGGGCCGCAGCGTGGTGGTGTTGCCGGAGAAGATCGCGCATCTGCCGCCGGGCGACCGCGCCGCGGCGATCGAGCAACTCGCCGAAATAGCCCGCCGCCGCGACATTCTGATTGTCGCCGGCGCCGACGATCAAGCAGAGGAAGGGCGCTTCAACCGCGCCTTCGCCTTCATGCGCGACGGCTGGCAGAGCTACGACAAGCGCCACATGATCCCGGGCTTCGAGTCGCACTTCGAGCTTGGCGGCGCTCCGCTCATCTTCTCGCACGAAGGCGTCCGCTACGGCGTGGCCATCTGCAAGGATCTGGACTTCCCGGCGCTCGGCCGGGAATATGCCGGCGTCGATGTGATGCTCGCGCCGGCCTGGGACTTCGGCGACGATGGCTGGCTGCATAGCCGCATGGCCGTCCTGCGCGGCGTCGAGAACGGATACGCGGTGGTGCGCAGCGCCCGCAACGGCTTGCTCACGGTCAGCGACGCCTATGGCCGGGTGCTCCACGAAGCGCCAAGCGGACCGCAGACCGCGTACAACGTCTCGATCCCAACGGCCGGTCGCGTCCCTACGATATATTCGCGCATCGGCGACGCCTTCGGCTGGTCGACGCTGGCGCTGGCGGGTCTGTTGATTGGGTGGACGATCTGGGTCCGCAGGCGCGCAGGGCAGCACGACTAAATCGTGCATTGATCGCGCGATGGGCGGCCCTATGTTCCGGCCGAATCTCAACACCGGTCCGGAGCTGTCATGTCGTATGATCTCGTCATCATTGGGGGCGGCCCTGGCGGCTACAATTGCGCCATCCGCGCAGGACAGCTCGGGCTGAAGACGGCGATCGTCGAGGGCCGCGGCAAGCTTGGCGGCACGTGCCTCAATGTCGGCTGCATTCCCTCGAAGGCATTGCTGCACGCCAGCGAATATTATGAAGCGGCGGCGAAGACGTTTCCGGCCATGGGGGTGAAGATCAGCGGACTCTCGCTCGATCTGCCGCAAATGCTGAAACAGAAAGAAGACGCGGTCGACGGCCTCACCAAGGGCGTTGAGTTCCTGATGCGCAAGAATAAGGTCGACTACATCAAGGGCTTCGGCCGCATCGCCGGCGCGGGCCGTGTCGAGGTCGTTGGCGCGGACGGCGCCAAGCAGACGCTTGAGACCAAGAACATCGTCATCGCCACCGGCAGCGAGCCAATGCCGTTGCCGGGCATCGAGATCGACGAACAACGCATCGTCAGCTCCACCGGCGCGCTCTCGCTCAAACAAGTGCCGGGCAAAATGATCGTCGTTGGCGCCGGCGTCATCGGCCTGGAGCTGGGTTCGGTGTGGCGCCGCCTGGGCGCTGAAGTCACGGTGGTCGAGTTCCTCGACAAGATCACGCCGACCATCGACGCTGAAATCTCAACCGCGTTTCAGAGGATCCTGAAAAAGCAGGGCGTGAAGTTCGAGCTTGGCCACAAGGTCACCGGCGTCGAACGCCAGGCCGGCGGCCTCAAGGTCGCGATCGAGCCGGCGAAGGGAGGCGCAGCGCGGACGCTGGATGCCGACGTGGTGCTGGTGGCGATCGGGCGGCGCCCGTTCACGCAGAACCTCGGCCTCGAGAGCGTCGGCATCAAGACTGATGCGCGCGGCTTCATCCCCCATGACGGCCATCTCAAGACCAGCGCTGCGGGAATCTACGTCATCGGCGACGTCACCACCGGCGCGATGCTCGCGCACAAGGCGGAAGAGGAAGGCATCGCCGTCGCGCAGACGATCGCGGGCTTTTGGGGCCACGTGAACTACGATGTGATCCCCAACGTCATCTACACCGATCCTGAAGTCGCCGCCGTCGGGCGCACCGAGGAAGAGCTCAAAGCCGCCGGGGTCGAGTACAAGGTCGGAAAATTCCAATTCATGGCCAATTCGCGCGCGCGCACCAATCACGAAACCGACGGTCTGGTGAAAGTGCTGGAAGAGGTCGCGACCAAGAAGATCGTCGGTGTGCACATGGTCGGCGCCGGCGTTGGCGAAATGATCGGCGAGATCTGTGTGGCGATGGAATTCGGCGCCAGCGCCGAGGACATCGCCCGCACTTGCCACGCCCACCCGACCATGAGCGAAGCCATCCGCGAAGCCGCCAAGGGCGTCGACGGTTGGACGATGCAGGCTTGAGAAGCAGAGATGAGCGATCACCTACCTGAGGACGAATGGCGCTTGATCATGGAGTCGAGGTTGTTCGCACTGCAAACCGCCTTGGTGCGCTTCGTTGCTGTGGCGGGGCAAAGCAACGCGCTCGCGGGCCAATTGACCGAGACCATCGCCAACGCCGAGGCGACCACATCGGGAAGCGCATTTGAAGAGATGATCGTTCGGGCGCTGGAGGACATTCGTGCTGAACTTGAGGAAGTTTCTGAGGACTGAGGCGGCTTACGAGTGATCGCCTGTGAAAATTGCCGAACGCTAACTTTTCACGGGCTCGGGCCTGAGGTCTTCTCACCCTGTCGCAAGCGAGGGGAGAACGGGTCTTGCTGATACTGACTGCGCAGCGCCTGGCGCTGCTGGCGCTCGATCGCGAGCTGGCGGCGCTGCAGGCGTCGAGCCGCGCGGCCTTCTTCAACGCCATTGCCGTCATGCACGAGCCGCTGTGGCCGCCGGCGCCGTTCGAACATGCGTCGTTCGCGTGGGCGGAGGAGCATCTCGCGCACGATCCGGAGGGCCAAGGCTGGTACGGTTGGGCGCTACTGGCCAACGAAGGCGAGCGCGCGCCGCCGCGTCTCGTCGGCATTGCCGCTCTGATCGGGCGGCCCGACGAAAATGGCGATGTCGAGTTGGCGTTCGGCTTGCTGCCCGAATTCCGCGGCCGCGGCTACGGGTCTGAGACCGTCAGCACACTGGCGGCCTGGGCTTTGACCAATGGCGCCAAGCGCGTCATCGCGCACCTGGACGCCGAGGATTCGAACGCCGCGGCGACGCTCGCCAAAAGCGGGTTCTCGGATATCGGCGAGCCGCCCTATCCCGGCGTCGCCCGCTGGGCTTTGAGCGCCTGAACGCGCGCGCGGCTACTCCGCCGCGCTCAGCAGCGTCTGGATGCGATTGAGGTAGGCGATCCACGCGGCGCGGCCTTGCTTGGTGAGATGCACGAGCGTCAGCGGTTTCTTGCCGGAATAGGTCTTCTCGATGCGAACGTACCCGGCTTCTTCGAGCTTCGAGAGATGCGTGGATAGGTTGCCGTCGGTGGCGTTGACCTTGGCCTTCAGCTCGACGAACGGAGCAGGGGAGACGGTCGAGAGATACGCCATGATCCCCAGCCGCAGGCGACCGTGGATCGCGTCGTCGATCTCGGTGTGATCGAACTTGCTCACGCCTCACACCACGGTCTTCGGTTCGTGGCGCAACATGATAAGGCCGGGCGCGATCAGCACCGCGATGCAACCCGCCGCCGCCAGCAGGTAGAGCCAAGCCTCGTTAAAGAAATACCAGAGCAAGCCGCTGATGATCCAAGCCAAGAAGGCGAATGTCTTGAGCCAGCCGTGGCCGCCGGCGGTCGCAGTCACATAAAGGGCGACGCCATAGAGGCCGAAGCCGGCGGCGACGATGGCGTTGGGCGCGGTGAAGTCATTGTTGACGATCCCGCGCGTGACCGTGCCAGCCACTACGACCAAGATCGCCGCCGTCACGCCCTGCCAGACGTTGCGATCGACGCGGTTTGGAATGGCGGCGCCGCCCGGAAGCTGCATGACGCGCCGCCGCAACAGCGTCATGCCGAGAAACGCGCTGACGCCGAAGCCGATCCAGAGAAGGCCGATCCATTGCCCAGGAACGGGGAAGACTTGCGAGATCGCCGCCCACTGCACGCTGTAGCAAATGGTCAGCAACACGCCGAACAAGATCAAATACGATCCGCCAATCAAGGGCGCATGCCGGCCTTCTTCGGCCAACGTGCGCGCATAGGCGAGATCCGCGAGCATTTCATCGCGCGTCATGATTGCCTCCGGCATCAACTTTGAAAAACAAAGTAAGACAACAAAGTGCTAACGTCAAGAGCGATGGGTGGTTGGAATGTTGTTGGGGGAAGGAGAGCGCGGGAAGCGCTGGAAGGATCAGCGTTTGAAAGCGTAGCGCGAAAGTCGGCGGCGTTCGTAGCGGGAGCGGGGACAACGAATGACCGGAGAGCGCATGCGATCCTTTGTCAGTGTCTGAAAAGGCGAAGGGGGATGCTTTCGCATCCCCCTTGCCAAACTTCGTTACATCGAAGCAGCAGCCGCCTTCTTGGTACGGCGCTTTGCCGTCTTCTTGGCCGGCTTGCGCTTCGCGGTCTTCTTGGCGGTCTTGCGCTTCGCGGCCTTGCGAACCGCCTTACGAGCCACCTTCTTCGCCGGCTTCTTCGCCGCCTTCTTTACCTTCTTAGCCATTTTCGTTTCCTCATCTTTACTTGTGTTGGTTCGTTCGTTGGATGGTGAGTTGTTTGACTCTCCGTGTATTTTTTTCGCTGAATTTGGTTTGCAAGTAGTTTCCGCAAGCAACATCGCGAATTTTTCTGCGCGTTCGATTTTTTGTCTCTTCGATGACTGCGCGAATTCTCTGCGAGCCTTGATTTTCAAGGCGCGCAGCGGAGTGCGCGCGCGCATTTTTCGTCACGCACGCGGATGCGCGCGGCGATACGACTGCAAAATTTTTTGCGCTTCGACGCTCGTGTAGCTCTGAGTCGTCGACAGTGATTCGTGTCCGAGCAGGTCTTGGATGGCGCGCAGATCGGCGCCGTTGGCGAGCAGATGCGTGGCGAAGGCGTGCCGCAGAGCGTGCGGCGTAGCGCTCGCTGGCAACCCAAGACGCGTTCGCAACCGCTCCATCAGCGCCTGCGCCATGCGCGCCGAATAGGCGCCGCCGCGGCTGGCGCGGAAGAGCGGCGCATCGCCATCGAGCACATAAGGGCAGAGTTCGGCGTAGCGATCGACCGCATGACGAGCCGCCGCCAGAAGGGGCACGACGCGCTCCTTGCCGCCTTTGCCGGCGATGCGCAGGACTTCGGGCAAAGGTAGATCGGCGCCGGTCAGCGCCAGCGCTTCGCTAATGCGAAGGCCCGCCGCATAGAGAAGTGTAATCAACGCGGCGTCGCGCGCGCCTTGCCAATCGTCGGCGCCTGTTGCGACGGCTTCAGCAATGAGATGCCGTGCGCCGGCCTCGGAGACCGGCCGTGGCAGCGATCGTTTCAACTTCGGCCCGCGCACCAGGGCGAGGCGCGCATTGGCGATTCTATGGCGGCGTTCGAGGTAGCGATAGAAGCTGCGGATCGCCGCCAGCGCACGCGAGATCGAGCGATCCGAGAGCGCGTCCGGCCCCTGCCGCCGATGCGCGAGATAGGCGCGCAGATCGCGCGGCTCTAGTTCGGCGAGATCGCGCGCGGTCGGCGCATCGCCCAAATGTGCGCTCAAAAAGCCCAAAAAGGCGGCGACATCGCGCTCATAGGCTGAGACCGAGTTGTGCGAAAAACGGCGCTCGTCGCGCAGGTGCGCGATCCATTGTGCGAGCAGGGCGGCGGCCGTCGTCATGGGCGGCGATCATGCTTCCGCGCGCGTCAACATCTCGTCAACGCTTCCGCGGCGCCAAGTGCTCGAGCCAATACTCGTAATGATAGTGCGCCTGGCGATCGCTTACGGCGTAGCGCGGAAAGTGCGCGCGGCCCTCGTGCGCCAGCAGATCAACGGGAAGCTGCCAGGGGCTGACGCCGGTAGAACGTGCGACCGCGAGGTCCGTTTCGAAGCCGAGGCGCTGACGCATGCTGAGCGTGAGGCCCAGCTCCGCGTTCGGATAGAACCCGCCCTCCAGCCGCGCCGCCAGGGATCGAACGAAGCCAGCATGATCCTCGCCGCGACGATGGCGGTGCAGCGCGACCTCGGCAACCCCGCCTGAACACAGCGCAAACAACGCCGTCGCCCGATCGCAAGTCCGCTGACCCGCGATCCAGGCGATCTCGGCAACGCCCCAATCCCAGTCCCAATGCAGCACGATCTCGTGCCAATCGTCCGGCTTCATCTGCTGAATCAGGCCAAGCAGCGAAGCCGCCTCGATATCGAGCGGCGCAGCTAGGCACTCGCGCCAGCGCGAAAAGTGCGCCCGGCGCTCGCTCTCCGCCGCGTGGAGCGCCATGAGCTCGGCGATCAGGCGTTCGCGCGTTTGAACGAGCAAGCGGCGAAATGAGGGATCGATGCGCCAGAGCGCGAGCTGAAATTCGAACGCTTCGGACCGCTCGAAGCAGCAGACATAAGCCGAGCCTACGCGCCGAAGCTCCAGATCATCGAGCCGGCGCCAACTGGCGCCGCGAACGATGTGCCGAACAAGCGCCCGGTAGTGCGCATGCTGCGGCGGCACGGGCTCGTCCGGCAGCGCATCGCGATATTGTTCCCAGAGCGCGCGCAGCACCTGCGGCGGCGCGCCGTCGGGCGCGAACGTCGTGAACAGATGGTCGTGCGCGCTGGCTGGCAACGGCACGAGCCGGGTCAGAAGCTTCGCCAACATGGCGCCGCCAGGATCGCGCGCCTTGGCTAAGAACAGGTCAGAAAGGAAGGTTAAGGGCCGTTCAGTGACAGGCAAACCACATCCGGCGCTTTCGCCGAATCTGCTTCGCCCCTAGATTCGCAAGCGATGAACTCGACCGCCCGCCGCCGCGCCATGGAAGCGCTGAAGCGCAACCGCGCGGCGCCGCCGCTCGGGCCGCTGTTCTCGGTGGCGGAGGAGGGCGCCGAATATCAGGCCGACACGCTCGACAAAATCGCGGTGCTGTTTCCGTTGCCGCTGCCGGAGCCATTCGACTATCGCGCGCCATCGTCGCTCGATCTGCAGCCGGGTCAGCATGTGATCGCGCCGATCGGTTCGCGTTTGGTGCGCGGGGTAGTCTGGGCGGTGGAGCGCAACCATCCGGGCGCCGCAAACCTGAAGGCGATCGAAGAGGTGCTTCCGGGCGTGGCGGTGCCCGAGATCAGCCGCGCTTTTGTCGACTGGGCGGCGAAATACGTTGTGCGCCCTCCGGGCGATCTGGTGCGCATGGTGGTGCGCTCGCCTGAGGCGCTGTTTCCCCCGCCGACCCACATCGTCTTGGCGCCGACTGGCGAGCCGCCGCCCAAGCTCACCGAGGCGCGCCGGCGGGTGATGGAGGAAGCGGCGAAGGAGCCCGTCAGCGCTGCGGAGCTGGCGCGCCGCGCCGAAACTTCTTCAGCCGTGGTCAAGGGCTTGGTCGATTGCGGCGCCTTGACGAAGCTGGAGATCAGCGAAGATCCGCCGTTCCCGGCGCCGGATCTCAGCCGCAGCGGCAAAGAGCTGTCGGAAATCCAGTTGGCCGCTGCGGAGCAAATGTGCGCCTCTGTGCGCGAACACAAGTTTCACGTGGCGCTGCTCGATGGCGTGACCGGATCGGGCAAGACCGAGGTTTATCTCGAAGCCGCCGCCGAAGCGATGCGCACGCATCCCGGCGCGCAGGTGTTGGTGCTGCTGCCGGAGATCGCGCTGACGCAGGCGGCGATGAGCCGCTTCGAAGCGCGTTTCGGCGTGCAGCCGGTGGAGTGGCATTCCGCCATTCAGCCGAAGGCACGCCGCCGCGCCTGGCGCGAGATCGCCGCCGGGCGCGCCAGGCTTATCGTCGGGGCGCGCTCAGCGCTGTTCCTGCCGTATCCGAACCTGCGCCTCATCGTCGTCGATGAAGAACATGACTCGTCCTACAAGCAGGAGGACGGCGTCATCTATCAGGCCCGCGACATGGCCGTCGCCCGCGCCAAGCTCGGCGATTGCATGGTGATCCTCGCCAGCGCCACGCCGTCGCTGGAGACTTTGGTCAATGCGCGCGCCGGCCGCTATGCGCACGTGCAGCTGCCGTCGCGCCACGGCGCGGCGGAATTGCCGGATGTCGCGCTGATCGATCTGAAGCTCGATCCGCCGGAGAAGGGCCGCTGGCTTTCGCCCAAACTCATCACCGCCGCCGCGAACGCTTTGTTGCGCGGCGAGCAATCGCTCTTCTACATGAACCGCCGCGGCTACGCGCCGTTGACGCTCTGCCGCGCCTGCGGCCATCGCATGCGCTCGCCCGATAGCGATTCATGGCTGGTCGAGCACCGCTATTCGGGGCGGCTTGTTTGCCACCTAACGGGCTTTTCGATGCCGAAGCCGAAGGAATGTCCCGAGTGCAAGGCGGTCGACGCCTTCGTGTCCATCGGTCCCGGCGTCGAGCGCATTGAGGAAGAGGTGCGCGAGAGCTTCCCGAATGCGCGCATCGAGATTTTCTCCTCAGACACGACGCCCAATGGCGAGGCCGTGCGGGCGCTGGTGGCGCGCATGGAGCAGGGCGAGATCGACATTCTCATCGGCACCCAGATCGTCGCCAAGGGCCACAACTTTCCGAATCTGACTTTCGTCGGCGTGGTCGATGCGGATTTGGGGCTGAAGGGCGGCGATCTCCGCGCCGGCGAACGCACCTTCCAATTGGTCAGCCAGGTCGCCGGCCGCGCCGGCCGTCACGAAAAGCCGGGCAGGGCGCTCATCCAAACCTACGCGCCGCACGAGCCGGTGATGCAGGCGCTCGCGGCGCAGGATCGCGACGCCTTCTTCGCGGCTGAAATCGCCGAGCGCGAGGCCGCCGGCATGCCGCCCTATGGGCGGCTGGCGGCGGTGATCGTCTCCGCGCCCAACGAACAGCTTGCCAATGATTCCGCCAAAGCGATGGGGGAGAAAGCGCCGGTCGTTGAAGGTCTGGATCTTTGGGGCCCGGCGCCGGCGCCGCTTTCGGTCATCCGCGGCATGCACAGGCGGCGCTTTCTGGTGCGCGCCAATCGCGGCGTCGACGTGAGCGCCTTTCTGGCCGCGTGGTCCGCGCGGGTGAAACTGCACAGCGCCGTGCGCGTGCAGATCGATGTTGATCCTTATTCGTTCCTTTAATCATCGAACAAAGAATTCGGCGTCGCGCCACGCTTGTTCTTGCGCTTCTCGGTCGGCAACCAACGCTAGCAAAGTACGCTCGGACCTATGATACTCGCCGTCTTCGTGCACTTTGTTGTGGCAGGGGCGACAGATGGCTACGAGAGGTGTGTCATCATCGCCAGCCAAAACGCGCGGACGATAGTCTCGGTGGTGAACCTCGGTGGCCGCGCGACCGCAACACTGGCACTCGTGGTCGGCAGCCTTCAATACGCGCCGCTTCTGTCTACGCCAAGCATTGTCGCTGCTGAGGTAGTCGTTGTACCAACGTATGTCTTTGACTTTTGGGACCAAGAAAGCATTTGGATCCAGCGCCGAGAGCGCCGCGCGCCAATTGTTCTTTGCAAAGAAGAGGTGCATTTGATCCGCTAGCCCGTGCGCGGGAATTGTGCCTGAGTAGCCGTGCCTCGCTAGGTCGTCGGAGGAGGGCACGGGGTCGGGTGAAATGACAGGTAGCGGCATGTCCGAAGCGTCGTTCTCGGCGGTAAAGGAATTGTTTCAATGTACAAACCCTTCGACCTCACTGGCCGCGTCGCGCTTGTCACCGGCGGAAATGGCGGGCATTGGCCTGGGCATGGCCGATGCGTTGGCGCAGGCGGGCGCGAGTGTCGAGATCTGGGGCACCAACCCGGACAAGAACGCGCGGGCGCTGGAACAGCTGAAGGCGCATGGCACGAAGGTCAACGCGCGCATCGTCGATGTGTCGACCGAAGCCAATGTTGTCGCGGGTTTCAACGCGACGCTTGCCGAGTTCGGCCGCGTCGATGCCTGCCTCGCCAATGCCGGCGTCTCCAATCGCTGGAAGTCGTTCCTCGACATCGGCGGTGACGACTATCGCCGCGTCATGGCGATCAACCTCGACGGCATGATCTGGACCATGCGCGAAGCGTGCCGGCACATGAAGGCGCGCGCGGAAGCCGGCGATCCCGGCGGCTCGATCGCGGCGGTGGCGAGCCTCGGCGCGCTCTTCGGCGCCGCGCGCAATCAGGATTACACCGCAACCAAAGCCGCGATCATCTCCGTCACCAACGGCATCGCGGTCGAGTTCGCACGTTACGGCGTGCGCGCCAACGCCATCCTGCCTGGCTGGATCGCGACCGACATGACCGGCGCCGCGCAAGAGAACGACGTCTTCACCAAGAACGTCATCGCCCGCGTGCCGTACCGCCGCTGGGGCAAGCCGGAAGAGTTCGGCGGCATCGCCGTCTACCTCGCCAGCGATGCGTCGCGTTTCCACAACGGCGACTCGATTCTGATCGACGGCGGCTATTCGAAGTTCTGACGTTCGTCATCGACGAGCGGCGCCAGCGAAGTCCGGAAACGGCGAGCATCGCCGTCCGGTTTCACGATGCTGGGCGTGTCGATCCTCCCCAGGAGAAACGCGAGTGTCCCCGATTCAGAAGGCGCGCGGCGCGGCCGTGGCGCTTGGAGTTCTGCTCATGCCCGTGCTCGCCCACGCGACGCCCGAACAAGACCGCGCAGCGGTGGCCGCGCTCGATACCGAGTACCAGGCCGCGGTCGAGCGCAACGATGCCGACGCGATGGCGCGCATTCTCCACCCAGACATGATTTTGGTCGTGGGTCGCGGCGCCGTGTTTACGCGCGAGGATTTGCTGCGCTCGGCGCGGGAGCAGGAATTCATCTACGAGCGGCAAGTCGAAGAGGAGGGTACGCAGACCGTGCGCCTCTATGGCGACGACACCGCCATCGTCACCGCCCTGCTTTGGCTCAAGGGCACGGGCCCTGACGGTCCGTTCGACCGCCGCCTCTGGTTCAGCGACACCTACGTGCGCACGCCGGAGGGTTGGCGCTATGCGTTCGGCCAAGCCTCGTTGAGCTTGCCTACGCCGTAGCGCGCGCCGCCACGAAGCGTCAGCCTCGACGGAAGCGCAGCCGCGCGCACACCTGGTCGGGCGAGTAGGGCAGCGCTTCCGTCACGCCGTCGGCTCTCGTCTCGAACGCGATCGCTTGCCGCAGGCCGACGATCTGCAAGACGCCATCGGCGCCCTCATAGGTTCCAATCGCAGCGGGACCGTCGGGGCCGCAGAAGAACGCGTTTTGGCTATCGGCGGCCGTCGCATGGAAGAGGCGGGTCGTCTCCTCGCCGGGCAAGCCCATGATCTGAGCCAGGGCGCCGCCGGCCCCGGTGGCTATCAGGTCGTTGGGCGTGTGGTTGCCTTCCTGGAAGCTCAACGCACGCCCATCGGCGTGACGCAGGCTGAGGCTGACGATCGCGTCCTGACCCTCGCCGCCCTCGCGGCTCGACACGATCTGCGTGACGCGCTCGCCGACCGCCAGCGAAGTGGCGGCGTCGGCGGCCAGCAGCTGTGTCGTTGTGATCTGTGCGGGAGAAACGCAGGCCGCCAATGCGGCAAGGCTTGCGATGGCTGCTAGTGCGCGCATGAAATCCTCCTATTGCGCCGGCGGCGGCGTAGCCTTTGCGCCGCCGCGCCGCTTCACAGCGTTGCGCGACATCATGTTGAGGCCCTCGACAAGCGCCGAGAACGCCATTGCCGCATAGATGTAGCCCTTCGGCACATGAACCCCGAAACCCTCCGCGATCAGCACCATGCCGATCATGAGCAGGAAGCCAAGCGCCAACATCACGACCGTGGGGTTCTTGTGAATGAAGTCGCCAACCGGATCGGCGGCGAGCAACATGACCGTGACCGCGATGACGACAGCGGCCACCATAATCGGGACATGATCGGTCATGCCAACGGCGGTGAGGATTGAATCAATAGAGAACACCAGATCGAGCAGGATGATCTGGAAGATTGTCGCGCCGAAATTGGCGGCGACGATTTGCTTCTTGTCCAGAACGTCGGTCGTCGGCGTTGGATCGACGTTGTGGTGAATCTCCTTGGTCGCCTTCCAGACGAGGAACAAGCCGCCGGCGATCAGGATCAGATCGCGCCAGGAGAAGGCGGTCTCGAACGTCGGATTTCCATGAGCATCAGGTGAACCGACAAGGCCCAGATCGAAGATCGGACTGGTCAGCGTCACGATGATCGCGATGGTCGAGAGCAGCACCAGGCGCATCAGCAACGCCAAGCCGATGCCAATGCGGCGCGCGCGCTGGCGCTGTTCGGCGGGCAATTTATTGGTCAGAATCGATATGAAGATGAGATTGTCGATCCCAAGGACGACCTCCATCACGACAAGCGTGATGAGCGCCGCCCATGCCGCCGGGTCCGAAATGAGCGGTGCGATGTCCCAATCCATAAGCGTCTTCCTTGGTGTTGGCGCGACGATGTAGGTGATTGGCGCCGCGCGGGGAAGGGCGGCGCCGTGGGCTCGGTTCTCTGGGGCAGGATTGCATGGCCGATGGCGTGCAGCTTACGCGCAGCGAATTGCCGCGCGCCTGCTGCGCCTGTGAACGGCCCATAGCTTGTGGGTTACGTCGCTACGGCGTCTGTCTGCGTGGCGGCGTGCGTTCCTGGCGCGCGGGCGGTCCTGATCGGCTTGCCCGCTCGCGCTGCTCCTAGGCGTTCGACCAGAGCGGCGTATTCGTCCCAGAGCCGCTGCGGCAGCCGGTCCCCGAATTTCTCATAATGGGCGGGGATCAGGTCGGCCTCTTCCGCCCAGACGTCGAGGTCGACGCCGGTCAGCGTGTCAAGCGCCTCGTCGCTGATATTCAGCCCGCTGACGTCGAGGGCGCCCTTGGCGGGCACGTTGCCGATCGGTGTTTCGGTGGCGGCAGCTTTGTTGTCGATGCGCTCGAAAACCCACTTCAGCACGCGCGCATTGTCGCCGAAACCTGGCCAGATGAACTTGCCGTTCTGATCCTTGCGGAACCAGTTGACGAAGAAAATCTTCGGCAGTTTGGCGCCCTTGCGTTCGCCGATGCGCAGCCAGTGCGCGAAATAATCGCCCATGTGATAGCCGCAGAAGGGCAGCATCGCGAACGGATCGCGGCGCAGTTCGCCGACTTTGTTTTCCGCGGCGGCGGTGCCTTCGGAGGCGACGTTCGACGCCAGAAATACGCCGTGCGCCCAGTCGAACGCTTCGGTCACCAGCGGCACGGCGCTGGCGCGACGGCCGCCGAACAAGATGGCGTCGATCGGCACGCCTTTCGGGTCTTCCCACTCGGGCGCGATCACCGGGCACTGACCGGCGGGCACGGCGAAGCGCGAGTTCGGATGCGCCGCCGGAAACTTGGAATCCGGCAGCCACGGATTGCCTTGCCAGTCGGTGAGGCCCGCAGGCGGGGGATCGCTCAAGCCTTCCCACCAGACATCGCCGTCCTTGGTGAGTGCGACGTTGGTGAACACGGTGTTGGCGTAAAGCGTATCGAGCGCCGACTTGTTGGTCTTGGCGCTGGTGCCTGGGGCGACGCCGAAGAAGCCGGCTTCCGGATTGATGGCGTAAAGGCGCCCGTCATCGCCGAAGCGCATCCAGGCGATATCGTCGCCGATCGTCTCCGCCTTCCAGCCGGGGATGGTTGGCTGCAGCATGGCGAGATTGGTCTTGCCGCACGCCGAGGGAAACGCGGCTGCTATGTATTTGGCTTCACCCTTTGGATTGGTGAGCTTCAAGATCAGCATATGCTCGGCGAGCCAGCCTTCGTCGCGCGCCATCACCGAAGCAATGCGTAGCGCGAAGCACTTCTTGCCGAGCAATGCGTTGCCGCCATAACCGGAGCCGAAGCTCCAAATTTCGCGGGTTTCAGGATAGTGGACGATCCACTTCTCTTCATTGCAGGGCCAGGGCACGTCCTTTTGCCCAGGCGACAGCGGCGCGCCCAAAGTGTGGACCGCCGGCACGAAGAATCCGTCGTCGCCAAGCTGATCGAGCGCGGCCTTGCCCATCCGCGTCATGATCCGCATCGATGCGGCGACATATCCTGAATCGGTGATCTCAACGCCGAGTTGGGAAATTTTCGAACCCAGCGGGCCCATGCAAAATGGCACGACGTAAAGCGTGCGTCCGCGCATGCAACCGTCGAACAAAACCTTGAGCTTGGCCCGCATCTCCGCCGGCGCAACCCAATTGTTTGTGGGTCCCGCGTCTTCGCGATTTTCGGAGCAGATGTAGGTCTGCTTCTCGACGCGCGCGACATCCTTCGGGTCGGAGGCTGCGTAGAACGAATTCGGACGCGCTTCCGGATTGAGCTGTTTTAGCGTGCCGGCTGCAACGAGTTCGCCGGTCAGGCGCCGCCATTCGGCTTCCGAGCCATCGCACCAATAGACGCGCTCAGGCTTGGTCAGAGCCGCGATCTCCTCCGCCCAGGCGATCAGTTTCTTGTGCTTGGTCGGAGCGGGATGCAGGCCGGCGATCTGGGCGGTCACGAAATTCCTCCGGGCGCCGTGTTCCCCGGGGAACCGGCGCGCTTGTCGTTGCTCGGTGTCTTGGAGCGGTTCTTTAGGTCAATCGTGTCCGCTGGGCCACTGCGGCGTACGCAATCAGGGAAGTTGACACCGGTGTCAATTCTGAGCCCTGCCCTGCTTTTTTGACGGGAGACTCGCCCGGACCGCTTACAACCGGAACCCGGCGACCACCGGCACGTGATCGCTTGGCCGCTCCCAGGATCGGCAGGGCACGTGAATCTGGAAGGCGGCGCCTTGGGAGGCGGCCGCCAAGTCCTCGCTTGCCCAGATGTGGTCCAGGCGGCGGCCGCGATTGTTCTTCGTCCAGTTCGGGCTGCGATAGCTCCACCAGGTGTAGAGCTTTTCCGGATCGGGCTTGTGCTTGCGCGCGAGATCAACGAACCCGCCGAGATCGCGGACGGCGTTCAACCGATCCGTTTCTCCCGGCGTGTGCGACACGACATTGAGCAGCTGTTTGTGGCTCCAGACGTCGAATTCGCCTGGCGCCACGTTGAGATCGCCGACAAGCACGGTCGGCGCGCCGCCTTTGCGCTTCTTGTAGAGCGATTTCATCCGGTCCAGCACTTTGAGTTTGTGCGCGAACTTCGGGTTGGAGAGATCGGGCACATCGGTGCCGGCCGGCACATAGAGATTGTGCACCTCGACGCCATCGATGCGGGCCGCCGCGATGCGCGCTTCCTTCTTTGGACAGATCGGCGGCGCCTCGATCGGTTCAAGCTTGATGCGCGAAACGATGGCGACGCCGTGCCAGCCTTTCTGGCCGACAACGTGCAGGTGTTTGTAGCCGGCTTCTCTGAAGGCTTTCGCCGGAAACTCGCCGTCGCGGCATTTGATCTCCTGCAGACACAGGACGTCGGGTTTCGCCTCGGCCAGAAATCGGCAGACCATGGCGATGCGCAGGCGCACCGAATTGATGTTCCAGGTCGCGATTCTCAGCATGTGGGAGATCAGTTTGTTTCGCCGCGCGGAATCTGCACACCCAAGCGACGTTCCCAGTTTTCTACTTCAAGCCAAGAGAGTCGATCATCGTCATCATAATCTCTCAGCGAAACGAAATCGTCCGTGAGTTCGCTGTACAAGAACGGAATCGTTCGTGCACTCCCTTCCTCATCCACCACAAGCGATTTCGTTTCGCGAAGCTCGCATCCCATGGCAACGAAGAGCGTCTTCAATTCCCTCACTGTTGGCCATGGCCATGGCCCCACCGGAACCGGCACGTGAACGTCCTATGCAAGGGCCTCACTGGAGAGGCGAAGATGCACGTCATTTACCGGGAGTCTCGGAAATGTCACGTCCTGCACAAGACTTAGCGCTGTCTTGGCCCGCTCAAACATAAGTCGAAAATGTTCCGGTGCCGGCCTAATTCCTGCGAGGGGCGCGCGTCCAAGTTCTTCTGTGATAACTGCGTTATCTGCCACGGCTCTCATGAAAGCCTCGGGCGCGTCCGCGACGTTGGATGCTCTTGCGACAATGTCCAGCTCGATCCCTTGGATGACCCAAACATCGCCTTCCTTGAAGACAATCGCGTTGATGGTTCTGGTGCTCATTCGCCTTCCTGCGCTCCCTTCAATTGGGAGGTGGTCGCCGCCCATGTCAATAATTGGACTTGACAAATAAGTTGTTGCATTGCGCTACCGATTCGAGCCGGTGGGAAATACTGCTATGAAGCGTCCCGAAATTCAAAGAGGCCCGATCGCATTCAGCGACCGGGCCTCAATGTCGCGCCTTGAGGGGGGCGCTCTTTCGCCGGCAGGGGAGTCCGGCAAAGCCGCCGCGCTGGAGCCGTCAGCGGGGGGATTGACGCCATCCAGGGGGATGTGCGGCAGCTGCGTTGCACATACGCCACATCGGCGAAAAAATCAAGGATTGGACTGGCGAAAATCCTTGCCTTTGTTTGCCTTAATCTCTCAGCGGCGGCGGTTTTCAAGCATGTCTTCCAGCCGGAAGAGGCTGCGGTCGAGGCTCGCCGGGCGCGTAATGTCCGACAGCGTGATGCGCGTGCGGGCGCCGGTAGCGTCGATCACGTCCCACGAACGCAGCTCCAGCTGCGGTCCAAAGAATTGCAGCGTGATCTGACCGTCGGTCTGGCCGCCGCGATCGCGCGCGGTGATCAGCAGCCACGGGCCGGCGCGTGAAACGCGCAGAACCCGCGCATCGCGCTCCAGATTGATCGTGCGGCCAAGAATGATGTTGAGCGGCGTCGAACGCAGCGGCGTGCGTTCGGTGGTGCGCAATTCGCGATCACGCATGGCGACGACGCTGCCGTCGGCGACAATCAGCAACGCTGCCGGCGGATCGTACTCGAACCTGAGCTTTCCAGGCCGTTCGAGATAGAACATGCCGCTGGCGCGGCCGCCGCCGGGCGAGGTTTGGACGAACCGGCCCTGCAGGCGTTGCACGGCATTGAGCGCCTGATTGGCCTGGGCGATGCCCGCGGTGCGCGCCGCGCCCTCGAGCACGACCGGCGTGGCTTGCTGAGCGTGCGTGGCTGGGGCGATCAGCAAGGCCGCGAGAGCGAGGAGGGCGGAGCGTCTGTTCATGGCCGCCCATGTGCCCAAAGCCGATGGCGAAAAAAAGGGCCTGCAACGACCGGAAGTCGGCCGTCGGCTTCAGTTTGTATTCACCTGAGCGCGGAGAGCGCTTGGCTTTGGTCTCTGCCGGGCGCTTGATCGGGTGACGATTCGCGGGGTTTGAGGGCATGTTTGCTGATATGGGGCGGGACTTGCCCTCGATAGGGTGGGCGGGCTTTCTCGACACCGGGGCGCTGATCCAGTCGTTTGCGGCGCTGGTTCTGGCGATTGTTCTGGGCGCCGCCATCGCCTTTCATCCGACCACCGCACGCACCGTCGACACACGCGAGGAAGCCGAACTCCCCAAGGTCCTGATCATGTACGCGCTGGTGGGCGCGGTGGTGGGCGAGATCGTGCTTGAATACGGCATGGTCGTCGGCTTCGTGATTTTCGGGCTCGGCGGCCTCATGCGCTTTCGCACCGACGCGGCCTCCACGCGCGACACCAGCCGCCTGATCATGGTGACGCTCATCGGCCTGATCGCCGGCCTCAACCTCCCGCATTTCGCGGTGATGGCGACGCTGTTCTCATGGGTGCTGATCTACGCCTTCGACGGTCATCCGGTGTGCGAGATGGAGGTGCACGAAATCCCGAAGGGCAAAGTGAAGGAAGCGGCCGAGGCCTATCGCGCCGCGCTTGTCGCCATGGGCTGCAAGATCATCAGCGAAGACCGATCGTTCTCCAAGAGCCGCATCGATTACGTCATCCGCGCCCCGCGCGCGGAGACGCACGCGGCGCTGCATGACGCGCTCTGCCAGCGCGTGCCGGCGGAGGTGCGTGGCGAGATCAACTGGGAGATAGAGTAGCTTCGCGGCCGGCGCTCTGCGCGTCAGCGCTTTGTTGCACATGCCACAGCCCGGCGCCGGCGAGCGCCAGCATGGCCACGGCGGCGCGCACCAGGCCGGTTGAGCGGCGGGGCGGCGGGGGCTGTTGCAGCGCTACGAAGCCGGTCCGTGCGGCTCGCGGCTTCTTCCTGTGCGTGAGCGGCGTGACATTTGGCGCCTGCTGCGGTTCGCATTTCGGTTCGGGTGGTGGCGCGCTGCGGCGTTCCGGTTTTGCTTGCGCAGGGCGACCGGTGAGCAATGACGCGAGCGTGTCGAGCTGCAGCGCCGCTTTCGCGTCGGGCATCGCCTCGTAAATCATCTGACCGCTCTCTGTCGCGCGGGCGAACAATTCCGGTTCGAAAGCGATTGTTGTGGTTGGCTCGATGCCAATCGCCTCGGCGAAATCCCTGAGCGGGATCTCGGGCCGCTTCGGCACGGCGGTCATCGACAGCACGACATGCGGGCTTGCATCGGCGCGAACGCTGCGCAGCCATTTCGCCATGTTGTCGGCGTTGCGCAGGCTGGCGAGATCTGGCGCCGCGACGATCACCACCTCGTCGGCTTCGCGCAGGGCCGCACGCACCCAGGGCGCCCAGAGGTGCGGCAGATCGAGCACCACGTAGGCGGCGGTGCGGCGAAGTTCCGCCAACGCGCGCGAGAATGCATCGACATCGACGTCCGCCAGCGCGATACGCTCGGGCGCGCAGAGCAGATTGAGACGCGGCGTGACGGCTTCAAGCGCGTGCGAAAGCGTGTCTTCGGCGCCGTCGCCGGCGGCGAGCACGTCGGCCACTGAAAGCTCCGCGCGTCGCTGAAACTGAAATGCGGCCGAGCCGGCGGAGAGATCGCAATCCACGAGCGTGGTCTTGGCGCGCTGGCGCTCGGCGATCGAGAAGGCGAGGTTGTGGGCGATGGTCGAGGCGCCGACGCCGCCGCGCGCGCCGATGACCGCGATCACGCGCGCCGGCGCGGCGTTCGCAAACAGCCGGCAGAGCGCTGAGGCGAGCGCATCGGCGCTGGCCGGCGGTACGACGTATTCGGCGACGCCGCGGGCGGCGAGTTCGCGCAGCAACGTAATGTCGTTGACGCCGCCGATGACGACGATCGCCGCGCGCGGCGCCGCGGCCCGCACGCGGTCGAGCTCCGCGAGGATCGCGGCGCCTTGCAGCGTCGTGTCGAGGATCAGCAGGTCAGGCGCCTCGTGCGCGGCGCAATGAGAGGCCGCGCCGTCCAGCCCGCCGCGCGCGACCTCGATTTCGGCGCGACCCAAGCGCGGGTCGGCGGCGAGCGCACGCATGAGCGCCTCGGCCTCAGGGCGATCCCAGCTGGCGTAGATCTTGATCGCCGGCAGCGGACGTTCGCGCGGCGCCTCGGTTTTGAGAACCAGCGCGGGCGCCGGGTGGGGCGGCGTTGGCGCAGACACCGGCGCGGGCGCCGGCGCCGGCGCCTTGAACACCGGCTCGTCGTCAAACTCGGGCGGATCGAACGGCGCCTCGTCGTCGAACGGCGGCGGCGCGGGCGCGACGCACTCCGCCGTGAGCGAAGCCTCGTCAGCCTCGCATTCGTTCAGTCCGAAAATGTCGTCGAGCGGCGGCGGCTCGAACGGCGCTTCGTCGCGCGGCGCTTCATCACACAGCGCCGGCGCGACATCGGCGGCGGTGAGCTCAAGCGGCTCTTCCGGAGCGACCGTGCGCGCGGGACGCGGACGCTGGCGCGCGCGGGCTTTGGCTATCTGGGCTGCAAGAGGCATACGCAAGACGCACTTCTGCCGTCGTCAAAATTGCCCCCGCACCAAATTTGCCGCTTCAATGCTTGCGAAACCGGTCAGTAAGAAGCGTTAGCGGCGGATTAGGGATGGGACCTAATCCTCGTCCACCACATCGACCAGGATATCGCGTTTCCCGGCGGCATTGGCTTCCGAGATGATGCCGGCCTTTTCCATCTTCTCGACCAACGTGGCGGCGCGATTGTAGCCGATCTGCAGGCGCCGCTGCAGATAGGAGGTGCTGGCCTTGCGGTCGCGAGTGACGATCTCGACGGCGCGCTCGAACAGGCCGTCGCTGTCGCCGTCGCCGTCGAACAATTCCGGATTGTCGTCGCCGCCGTTCTCGTTCGGCTCCTGGGTGACGTCGGTGCGATATTGCGGCGCGCCTTGCTCTTTCAGCATGCCGACCACGCGCTCGACTTCGGCGTCGGTGACGAACGGCCCGTGCAGGCGGCGGATGCGGCCGCCGCCGGCCATGAACAGCAGGTCGCCCTGGCCGAGCAATTGTTCGGCGCCTTGCTCGCCGAGGATGGTGCGAGAGTCGATCTTCGAGGTGACCTGATACGAGATGCGGGTCGGGAAGTTGGCCTTGATCGTGCCGGTGATGACGTCGAC
>FKKE01001779.1_pt1 | contig 41716 bp, 42 predicted proteins | sample 1106331 | NCBI WGS metagenome assembly FKKE01 (sample SAMEA3931202, study PRJEB13176) | freshwater metagenome | biome: Drinking water system; feature: drinking water; material: freshwater | place: China | collected 2013-02-06
CGGCGTTTGCCATCGGGCTCTTTATCCTCTTTTCGCAATTCAAGAGCTTGTCGATCCAACAGGTCCAGAGTCTCGCAACCGAGGCATGGCCGATTGGCTCGAACCTTGCCATGATTGTAGCGCTGCTGTTCTTGATCGGGGCAGTTGGAAAGTCGGCCCAACTCCCGCTTCAAGTGTGGTTGCCTGACGCGATGGCCGGCCCCACTCCGGTGAGTGCACTGATCCATGCGGCCACAATGGTCACGGCGGGAGTCTATCTCATCGCCCGCATGCATCATGTGTTTGCGCTCGCGCCGATGGTGCAAGAGGCCGTCGCGGTGCTGGGTCTGGCGACGTTGCTGCTTGCCGCGACCAGTGCACTGGTTCAACGCGACATTAAGCGGGTGCTCGCCTACTCGACGATGAGCCAGATCGGCTACATGTTCTTAGCGCTCGGCGTCGGCGCCTGGTCGGCTGCGCTCTTTCATTTTCTGACCCATTCCTGCTTTAAGGCGTTGTTGTTCCTGGCGGCTGGATCGGTCATCCACAGCCTCCACCATGAACAAGACATTTTCAAGATGGGTGGTCTCCGGCGGCATCTGCCCTGGACCTATTGGACATTCTTGATCGGGGCCGCGGCCATGTCCGGTGTGCCGCTGATCACATCGGGTTTTTATAGTAAAGATTGGATCTTGTGGTCGGTCTGGTCGTCCCCCTTAAGCCAGCGATGGCTCTGGAGTGGCGCAGTATTCGGAGCTCTGCTGACAGGCCTCTACAGCTTCCGGCTGATCTTTCGGGTCTTCTTCGGTGAGCTTCGTACGCAGCCGACCAGCGAACCAGGTCTGGCCATGCGTCTGCCTCTGGTGGTGTTGGCGTTCTTGGCCCTCACTGTCGGCTTTCTTGAGATGCCTCACACACTTGGGAATGTCACGCTGTTCAGTCACTACTTGTCGCATGCGCTTCCCACAACAGAACTGCTGCCAGGACTGGATGAGTCGAGCGAGGTTCGTGAACAGCTGGCCGTCACCGTCGCGGCTCTGCTTGGAATTGGCTTGGCCGCTCTTCTGTTCCTGCCTGGTTCCCTCTTTGCGGCCCGATGGACAGAAGAATCACAGGACCATCCTTCCATGACGTTGCTGCAAGGAGGGTGGGGATTCGATCGACTGTATGATCGCCTGTTTGTACGACCCTGGTTCTCGCTCACACGAAATCCTGGTGACGTCATCGATCGCGGGTACGAATGGCTGGCTGTGTGCGCCGAGTCTTGCCATGGCTGGATGAGTCACACACAGACAGGGCATGTCCGGTGGTACGCCGCCACCATTGCCGTCGGGACGATCATGTTAATCGGTCTGTTTGCAATGTGAAGGCTATGATTCTCTGGCTCCTCATTATGATCCCCATTCTCGCGGCGCCCTTTGCATGGATGGGACAGCAATGGTCTCGTCACGCTCCTCGTTGGATCGCGCTTGGGGCGTTGACGGTTGATGGCCTTCTGGCACTGGTTCTCGGGAATCAAGAGCGCGTGGCTCAGGTGTCAGGCCGTGGGGCATGGCTCGTAGAAAGTCACGTCAGGTGGATTCCCACCTGGGGTATCAGCCTGCATCTTGGCCTCGACGGGCTCAGCCTGATCCTGATTCTCTTAACGGCTTTCATCGGAGTCGTCGCGATTATCGCCTCATGGACTGAAATTCAGCATCGCGTCGGATTGTTCCACTGTCACGTCCTGTTGGCCGTTGGCGGCGTCATTGGGGTGTTTGTGGCGATCGACCTGTTCCTGTTTTTCTGTTTTTGGGAACTCATGCTAATCCCCATCTATCTCCTGATTGTCATCTGGGGCCATGTGCAACGCCGGCATGCATCATTCAAGTTCTTCCTCTTTACCCAGGCTGGGAGCCTGGTGTTGCTTGTGGCGATTGTGGCCCTCGCACTCCTGTTTCAACAGGTGACGGGACGACCAAGTTTCGACTATGCCGATCTGATGGGATTGCCCCTGACCAGTGAGATGGCCAGATGGTTGATGCTGGCATTTCTGATCGGGTTTCTGGTGAAGCTGCCCGCTCTTCCCTTTCATACCTGGCTGCCGGATACCTACACCGAGGCGCCCACCGGGGCCACGATCATTCTCGCCGGGATCCTAGCGACAACCGGAGCCTACGGCTTGTTACGGTTTACCATTCCATTATTTCCCGAGGCCATGAGCGAGTTCTCGCCCGTCGCGATGGGACTCGGTGTGGCCGGTATTCTCTATGGAGGGGTGTTGGCCTGTGCCCAAACGGATATCAAACGGCTGGTGGCCTATAGCAGCATCAGCCACATGGGCTTCATCCTGCTCGGCGCCTTTGCTGGAACAGAATTGGCCCTGCAAGGTGCTGTGATGCAGATGGTGGCACATGGACTGAGTACAGGGGGGCTGTTCATGTTGGCCGGCGCGCTTGAAGAACGCTATCAAACGAGGAACATGGGTCAGATGGGAGGGCTGTGGAGCGTGACGCCACGTCTTGCCGCGATGGCACTCTTCTTTGCCTGCGCCTCATTGGGGTTGCCCGGATTGGCCAATTTCATCGGTGAATTCCTCGTCCTGTTTGGATCCTATGCGACGCAACCGATCATGATCATTCTGGCATCGCTTGGTATGGTGGTCGCCGCTGTGTATTCCCTCGGGATGATGCAACGCACGTTCTTTGGCCGGCAACAGGATACCCGTACGGTTCCGGACCTGTCGAATGGTGCATTCAGCACCGTGCTGATCATCGCAATCCTGCAGATCTGGCTCGGTCTTTATCCCAAGACGGTATTGGCTACCGCGAAACCGGTCATGGAACAGCTCGTACAGAAAACGATGGCCTTCCCCAATCCGACTCACTTGCCATCAGGATCGCTGCTGTCATCTCACGTCGAGACTGCGCAGGGGAGCACCCCATGATCCTCAAAGATGTTATCGCCCTGTCACCCATTCTGAATCTCGGAGCCCTCTGCCTGGTGACCATGCTGGCGATTGCCTTCAGGCGGGACCATGCACGCATTGCCGGCTTGTCGTTCCTATCGTGTCTGCTCACGCTGGCGATCTTGCCGTGGGTGGCCACCGTAGCCCCATGCGCCGTGACGACCCTGCTGATCGTGGATGGCCATGCCTTGCTGTACATGGGACTCATCTTGAGTGCGACGATGGTCATCATCGCATTGTCCTACCGATATTTGAATGTCCAGTTTCGTGAGGAGGAAGGTGTGGAGGAGTACTATCTGCTCCTGCTGCTGGCTACCTTCGGGGGATTGGTTCTGACCGTCGCGGCTCACTTTGTGTCATTCTTTCTGGGGTTCGAACTGCTCGGGCTTTCGCTCTGCAGTCTAATTGGCTATGTACGGACGAGACGTCACCCGCTCGAAGCCGCGGTGAAATACCTGCTGTTGTCCATCACGGCATCAGCGCTCCTCCTGTTCGGTCTCGCGCTCCTGTATTTCGAAAGCGGGACCATGATCTTTCACGCGGTGGGCGTCATCATGAAACAGGGACAGTCCGTTTCAGCCCTGTGGCTGGGTGGATTGATTCTGGTTCTGATTGGGATCGCCTTGAAGCTTGGACTCGCCCCGTTTCATATGTGGATTCCCGACGTGTACCAGGGCGCGCCGACTCCCATTACGATGTACATCGCAACGGTCTCCAAGGCAGCCGTGGTCGCACTGCTCCTGCGATTCGCCACCGAGGTCGGGGTGTTGGAACTGCCTCCTATGGTGCATCTGTTCAGTCTTCTGGCTGTTGTGTCGATGATTGCAGGGAATCTCCTTGCGCTGTTGCAAAAGAATGTGAAGCGGTTACTGGCCTATTCCTCGATCGCCCACTTCGGCTATGTGTTGGTCGCGCTGCTGGCCGGTGGCCCTCCCGCAGCGGAGGCCGTCACCTTGTATGTCATCGTGTATTGCGCCATGTCGTTGGGGGCCTTTGGAGTGGTGACGGTGTATTCGAGCGAGGGAGGGGATAAGAATTGGGTTGAGGACTATCAAGGCCTGTTCTGGACTCGCCCCTGGCTCGCCGCGATGCTGGCACTGAGTGTGTTGTCGCTCGCCGGTATTCCGGTGACGGCGGGGTTTATCGGGAAGTTTTATGCGATTGCGGCGGGTGTGGGTGCCGGCCTGTGGTGGCTTGTGCTGGCACTGATCGCAAACAGCGTCATCAGCCTCTACTATTATCTTCGGCTTATTGTGACCCTGTTCGGCGAGGCAGCCACGCCTGAGACAGTCCCTCAACAGGACGCTGGGCCGAGGCCAGAGTTTGTCAACTGGACGACCGTCTGCTCCCTCGGATTTGTGGCATCGATCATCCTCTTCTTGGGGGTCTATCCGGAACCGTTGATCCACCTCATCCGTGATTCTGTAGGCAACCTGCTCATAGTGGCCCTTCAAAGACCGTGAGTTTTGTTGAGATTGTGCCGTTCTTCCTTTTCGGAAAAAGTGAAAGAAGTAATAATGTGTGCAACTACGTAATAATGTCTGCAATTAAAAGCGCCCCCGTATACCTATTGAAAGAGTGTACTCAGAGGAGCGATTGAGGTCAGTTGAATACATGTGTTAAACAACTGCTTTCGACCCAAAGCCGAGCTCCACGACCGACCGCTCTCAGAGGGGGGCTTGCGCTGATCCGCATAAGAACCCGTGAAACTTGGTCTATGGGCTGGAGCGAGTTGCCCCACCGTCGATGATGAGATATTTTTCACGATCATTGAAGGTGTGTTGCACGGATCGAACATGGCAGACCAGTTCTTATGCGGATTGACCTAAACATAGTTGGGCGGCTGCATCGCGTGTCGGCGAGGATTTGAGCGGATGATGAACTCGGTGCGAATTTTGGCTCTTGCGGTTATGGCGACGGGTCTTGCGTCCTGCTCATTCGTTTTCGGGCAACCGACCCTCGACCAACCACATCAACCAATCGACATGAAGACTTACACTGTATCTGCGCCTTCTGGTGCCGGTTGGAAGGTGCAAAAAGATCTTGCCAAGGGCCTGCTCGTCTTCCATCAGGATCCCCCGAAACCCACTATCTCCGTTGTGCGATACGGTCTCCCCGGTTCAGCTCAGACGTTGGATGAGGATCACATTGCGGGAACCATCTTCGATAACGAAGAAAGAATCCTGAGGGAGCGTGGAGCCTCAAGATCGTATGTTCCAAGCGGCTTCACTAGAGATCACGTCGTGGTTTCGGGTAAAGCTCTATATGTCATGCGCTATTCAGTTGCACAGAGTGGACTTCAAGTACCCATTTCTCCGCTCGTCATGAAGTACGCGATGTATCTATATCTTCCGACGCATCGAGATGGACACAGGGACGCATATGCATTTTTAATTGGAGCGGTGGCACAGATGGGCAGCGCGGTTTTCACGCCCGATTTGGCTGAGATCAACTCTGTTATTAGCACATTCGAAACGCGCTAGTCCCACAGCATGTATCCGCCACCTAACCCATCGGTCAACGCGTACCGTGGCTGGGTACCTTCGTTCGCTAACGCAGCAGGGCTGAGGACCGCTTTACGGCGGTGTGATCACGGCGCTGAACGTCCGCTCTTGGCCGGATGCCGACTGTTGAAAATGGCCCATCTCTCTGGCCTCTACGGTTTTGTGGAGAGTCAACCGTTCTGTGCCATAACCGATCGGTCATTGTACGGGCGAAAGACGGGACGGCGAGGACCGGTCTTGCTTGGTCATCATCTGACAGTTACTTCACAACTGTATTCCCAAATTCCTGGTGAGGTGCCAATTTGGGAGTGTGCTCAGTTGCAAACTTCTAACTGTTAACAAAAAGCTGGCTGGCTTCGCCATCGTATTCGTCGCCAGTATCCGATCGAATCTGATGGGCTATGCATGGGAATGGACGGCGGCCTACCATTCGAGTTAAAGGGCAAAGAGGCCGGATGATTAGTTCATCGGCGTGATTGTCGCCGAGACTTCGTTGGGCAGCAGGAGAGTGGCTGTGGCACGGTTCTGTTCGTCCGGCTGAATAAGTGCGAACAACGGCACCGGCTGTGGCACGCCGCCGGGTGGAAGAGCCAACATAGCCGGGAAGTCGATCAGCGGCGAGAGTGTTGTTTGACCTGCCAAGCGAAGGCGAAAGGCCATCAACACATCGCGTAGCCGTTCGGTCTTATCCTGTTCGGAGATTCCCTCGATCGGCGCAATACCGATGTCCCAAAGCGGCTTGGTCACCGTGATTGGGAAGGTCAGGCCAAGCTTTTTGGCATCCTCGGTCACGTCGATGAGAATTCCCGCCTGGATAGCTTGCTGGCGATTGGTGATGAGCTGAGGGACAGGGGCCTGAGCTTGTGTCTCCGGTGACACTTCCGCCGCAGCGGGATCATTGATTTTGGACTCCGGGGCAGCAGGTAGTGCAGGCACAGTTGCCACCTCCTGAGATTCAATGGACCCAGGTTGTGGTTGATGATCGAGAACTGGAGGCTCTTCCGGTAATGCCGGGAGGGCGTGAATCAGCCCTTCGTAGACCTTTTTCGCAGATTCAGACCAAGCTGGGTTGAATGGCCGTCGTGCGAAGGCGGCCTCCGCGGCTTTTCGCTCATCGTAGCTGAGGGTCCGTGGGGTGCGTGTGGTATTCATGGCCCATAGATAATGCGAAAAGACGACGAGTCAAGAGGCGGTCTAGATGAATCATGGAGGCTAGTCCTGAAGTCCAGGCCTTTTCTCTCCAGTTTGAATAAAACTACAAGGAGTCCAAGCAGATAGATCAAGGCGCCGGAGCTGGCAACTTTGCCAAACAATCCCAAGGTTGTCACGAACCATGCGGTGTTGTTTACCCAACCTGTCAAGGTGAAGCGTTCAAAACTCTCGTGCTATAGTCGCCGTATGGTACGAATAGATTACTACCGAATCCTGGGCGTCTCCCGCGAAGCGTCTGACGAGGAGATCAAGAAGGCCTATCGCAAGCTGGTGTTCGAGCACCACCCGGATCGCCACCCCAACAGTCCTCAGGCGGAAGAGAAGATTCGAGAAATCAACCACGCCTATGAAGTTATCAGTGATGCAGAGAAGCGCCGGAGCTACGACCGGCTTTCCTGGGGAGACGAGCCGCGTGCCGAAGCCGTTGACCCGGGCATCGTGCTCGAACAGATGGAACAGAAATTGTTCGACGAAGGGCGCAAAGAACTCTTCGCCCTTCTGATGCAGAACGTGTCACGGATCAAAGTGGAGTTGAATGTGTTGCGGGGGCGGACAATCACCGAGCAGGGGTATGATTCATTCCTCGAACCGATCGTCCATGCGCGCGCAGCTGAGATCGTCGATGAGTTTGTCACCGAGGAGATGCAGCAACGCACACAGCGCCTAGTCGAAGTAGCGACGGAGATGATGCTGTCGCAAGGAGTCGCGAAACGACATGACGAGGGCGGGGTTCGTTCGATCCGGAACCGGCTTGACACGTCGTTCAGAAAAGGCCGCTTGCACGGGATTGCCGCGGCGGTGGAGCTGTTTTATGAGCGTCGGTGACCACTTGCACCGCATGTCAAACTTCCATTAGTGTCACACTCATGACCGAACAGAATCCAGAATCGGCGGCTAATGATGATGCTGGCAAACAGATTGCTATCTATTGGGAGCGGGAATATTCCACCGCGTTTCCCCCTGAGCGGTTGAAGCTGGATTTCCATCCACATCGACCGATGCTGAGCAACATGACGCTGGAGGAGCAGAGGGCGTTGGCGGCCGGTGGGTACAAGGTGTTGCCTGACGATTGCGGACCGGTACGGACCGTGGGGAGCTATGGCTGGGTGATCCGTTCCCCGGCTGACATCAAGCTGAGGCGCACCGCCGAGGGCGTGCGCTGGCAGTCGCCGCCGATCCTTCCGGATGAACGGTTGTTGGGCTATAAAACATTTTCTGGGATGTACGTCGATCTGATTTTGAACAGCGGCTACCCCAAACTGTGTTGCGGGATTCGTTTCTACTATCCGAAAAATGTCGGGCTGATGATGAAGGATCTTCCCAACGTCTTCTATCATGAGCCGAACCGGACGTTTTCAGTCTGGGAAGGGATCAAGACGCAGGAGTATAAGCGGATTCCAAACCAATATACGTGGCTGCCTGACCACGACGCGTTTACCGCCAATTTCCTCCTTCAGTTGCACAAGCCCACGACGATCAAGCGCGGCGATCCGATCGGGATCGTTTTACCCGTGCTGCTACCGAAACAGTTTACTCTGCAAGAAATTCGCCAACCGTAGCCGGTGCTTGTCGATTCGGCGCTGGGCCTCTCCTTATTTCTGAGAAGGCCGCGCGTGTAAGCGGGGAATCAGGCGCTGAGATACTGTCGGGGGATGCGGGGTCCGATCGTGCAGAGGACCTCGTAGGCGATCGTGCTAGTCCATTCGGCAATGTCATCGGCGGTGATTCGATCTTCTCCCTGGGAGCCGATGAGGACGGCTTCGTCGCCGATGGCCGCTCCGGCGATCTTTGTGACATCGACCATGATCATGTCCATGCAGACCAGACCGGTGATCGGCGCGCGCTGCCCATGGATGAGGACCGAGCCACGATTGGACAGTCGGCGGCTCACTCCGTCCGCATACCCGACGGGCAACACCGCAATCCTGGTCAGGTGTTTGGCGGTGAAGGTGCCGTTGTAGCTGACTTTACGCCCAGGTTGAACGGTCCGGAGTTGAGCGATGGAGGTCTTCAGGGACAGGACTGGTTTCAAATCCGGGGCCGGGACCGACTTGGGCAAGGTGTGATATCCGTAGAGCATGATGCCGGGGCGAACGAGCGAGAATTGTGCCTCGGGAAATCGAACGGCTCCGCCGCTGTTGGCCGCATGGATTAGCGGGACCCTGAATCCGCTTGCCGTCACGATGTCAATGGCCTTCCGAAAGCGGGTCAACTGTTCCTGAGTCTGGTCCGTCGCCGGCCCATCGGCGTCGGCCAGATGGGTCATGAGTCCTTCCAGATGCAGCGTATGTGGGAATCTCTGTGAGCCGAAGCAATGCGCCAACTCATCTTGCGTGAGTCCAAGGCGCCCCATACCGGTCTCCACCTTGAGATGAATCGGGTAGGGAGTCTGGAACGAGGCGGCGGCTTGGGCCAGTGTGGGGAGCATACCGGCGTCACTGATTACAGGGGTAAGTTGGTGAGCAAACAGGTCGGTAAACTGCTCCGGAAAGATTGGCCCGAGAATGACGATTGGTGCGTTGATACCGGCCTGTCGAAGTGCGATGCCTTCCTCGATCGAGACGACGGCGACACGCGACACTCCTTGGCGAATGAGTGCCTTGGTCGTTTCGACGGCACCGTGGCCGTAGGCGTTCGCTTTGACGACGGTCATGACGTCGCAGCCGGACACGAGGATCTTCCGGAATTGGGTTAGGTTGTGGATCAGGGCGGTCAGATCGACGGTGGCACTGGTTGGGAGAAAAGTCAAAGTGGTCGGCACGCTGGGGGACAGGGGGGAAGTCTGGACCTCAAACTTCCATGATCTCCTGTTCCTTTTTCTTGATAACGTCGTCGATCTTTTGTCCAAATTGATCGGTGAGCTTTTGGGTGTCCTGTTCCGCCTTCCTCAGCTCGTCCTCGGTGAGCTTCGCATCTTTTTGGAGTTTCTTCAACTCTTCGTTCGCATCTCGCCGGAAGCCGCGAATCTGCACTTTGGTTTCTTCTCCGTGCTTCTTACAGATTTTGGTCAACTCTTTTCGCCGTTCCTCGGTGAGCGGCGGGAGCGGGACACGGATCATTTTTCCGTCATTCGACGGGGTGACTCCCAAGCCAGAATTGGCCAAGGCTTTCTCAATTTCCTTTATCAACTGCGGTTCCCATGGCTGGATGGTGATCAACCGCGCTTCGGGGGTGGAAATGTTTGAGACCTGTTTCAACGGCGTCATGGTGCCATAATAGTCAACCCGCACTCCGTCGAGCAGGGCGACCGAGGCGCGGCCAGTGCGGAGGCCCGCCAGGTCCCGTTTGAGGTGTTCCACTGCCTGTTCCATATGGGTAGTGAGCTTTTGCCGAACGGCGGCTGCGTTGGACATGGCGACACTCCGTATTGATGTCAGCGATGGCCGGCGGTGACCAAGGTTCCAATCGGTTCCCCGGTTGCCACCCGCTTGAAGTTGCCCTTGACCTTGAGGTTGAACACAATGAGCGGAAGATTGTTGTCCATGCATAGGCTGATGGCCGTGGAATCCATCACCTTAAGATTCTGATTCAAGATCGCCATGAAGGGAATGTTGGCGTATTTCGTGGCGCCGGGATGTTTCATCGGATCGGCGTCATAGATGCCGTCCACTTTGGTGCCTTTCATGATGACCTCTGCCCCGATCTCCATTGCGCGGAGGACGGCGGCGGTGTCCGTTGAAAAGTACGGGTTGCCGGTGCCACCGGCGAAAATCACGACGCGGTTTTTCTCCAAGTGGCGAATGGCTCTTCGGCGGATGTACCCTTCCGCCAATTGGCGCATTTCGATGGCAGATTGCACCCGCGTGTTGATGCCGATCCGTTCGAGGGCATTTTGCAGCGCCAGGGCATTGAGCACCGTGGCCAGCATGCCCATGTAGTCGGCGGAGGCGCGTTCCATCCCCGATGCGCTCGCGGCAATACCTCGGAAGATGTTTCCTCCTCCGATGACGACGGCCACTTGAACGTTGAGCGCAACGACGGAGGCGATTTCCTCCGCCAGGCCCTCGAGAATGGAAGGTTGAATGCCGTAGCCCTGCTCACCGGCCAACATCTCCCCACTCACTTTCAGAAGGAGGCGCCGGTATTTGGCAGTGGTCATGCTTCGCCCAGTTGGTAGCGGGTAAACCGGCGGATGTTCATGTTCTCGCCGATCTTGGCTATTTTTTGGGATAACAGATCCTTGATGATGACGGCCGGGTCCTTGATGAAGGATTGTTCTAGCAGGCAGTTTTCCTGGTAGAACTTCTCCAGCTTGCCTTCGACAATCTTCGGCCACGCGGCGGGTGGCTTGCCCATTTCTCTGGCCTGTGCTTCGTAGATCGCGCGCTCCTTGTCCTGCACTTCTTTGGCGATATCTTCACGTTTTACGTAGGTCGGCTTGGCCGCCGCCACCTGTAACGCGAGGTCGTTGACAAATGACTTAAACTCCTCATTGCGCGCGACGAAATCCGTTTCGCAATTGACTTCGATGAGGACACCGATCTTGCCTCCCATATGGATGTAGGAGTGCACGAGCCCCTGGTTTGTCTCGCGCCCAGACTTCTTCGCCGCCGCCGCCAGACCCTTTTGCCGGAGATAGTCGATGGCCTTCTCGATGTCGTTCCCGTTCTCGGAGAGGGCCTTTTGGCAATCCAAAATGCCGGCTCCGGTCTTTTCACGAAGTTCTTTCACAAGCTGACTTGATCCTGCCATGGTCCGTTATCCTTCGCCGTCTGATGAAATGGAATGGTTCGCCCCTGTCCGACAATCACATTTAGGTTGCCGGCACACTTTCCATGCGAGCGCCCGGTTTCTTCTCAATGGCCGCGGGAGACGCTTGAAACTCTGCTTCTTCGCGTTGTGTTTTGAGGTGCGCGCCTTCGATACAGGCATCCGCGATCTTGGACGTAATCAACTTGATGGATCGAATCGCGTCATCATTTCCTGGGATCGGATGTGTGATGTGATCGGGGTCGCAATTACTGTCTAGAATCGCGATAACGGGAATATCCAGCCTGGTCGCTTCTTGTACGGCAATTTTTTCAATACGGGTATCCAGGATGAACACGGCGCCCGGCAGGCTCCGCATGTTCTTGATCCCTGACAGGTACTTTTGGAGCTTGACGATGTCCTTCTGCATCAGAAGAATTTCTTTCTTCTTGAGGCCGTGCTCGCTGGGGTTCAGCAGCGTGGCTTCCATTTTCTTCATCTTGTCAATGCTGCGGCGAATGGTCTGAAAGTTTGTCAGCATGCCACCAAGCCATCGCTGATTGACAAAGAACATGTTGGCCCGCTTGGCTTCTTCTTCAAGGATCTCCGCAGCCTGGCGCTTGGTGCCGACGAATAAAATGGAGTCTCCGGCCGCCACCGTGTCCCGGACGAAGGCATAGGCCTGTTCCATGCGGGTTAGGGTCTGTTGCAGATCGATAATGTAAATGCCGTTCCGCTCACCGAACAGGAACTTTTTCATTTTGGGATTCCAGCGGTTCGTCTGATGACCGAAATGCACGCCGGCTTCCAACAGTTCCTTAATTGCCACCACTCCCATGCCTTCACCTCCCTTCCAAGCTTGCAGAGCACCACAATGGGTGAGGGGCGTCTAGCCCCTTATTCTCAAGCCAGGCGGCGTGTGTTCACGCCGATGTTGGATTTGAATAATTCCCTATCCGCCGGTGGGCGCAATAGGACGGCTGTCACTGTCGGCTGTCAACCGACCGCGCACGGTATCATAGTCCTGTGTGCTTTTCAAGCCGTGGGGAGAGAATCTTCACTAAGATCGATAGCTTGCGTTGATACGGACATAGTCGTAGGAGAGGTCGGTTGTCCACATATGGGCCTGGGCGCGGCCCTGTCCCAATTGGATTGAAATCGTAAATTCCTTTCGCTTGAAAATCTGGGCGATTGCCCGTTCAGCGGCAAGTCCCACACCAACCCCTCGTTTGACCATGATGACGTCGTCAAAGTGCACGGTTACTTTCTCAGGATTGATTGGGACGCCGGACCGGCCAATCGCACCCATCACGCGTCCCCAATTAGCGTCTTCTCCAAACAATGCCGTTTTCACAAGATTGGACGTCGCGACTGTGGAAGCCACTTGCTTCGCGGCTGAGACCGTCACGGCTCCAGCCACCGAGACTTTGACAACCTTTGTCACCCCTTCGCCATCGCGGCAAATAGATAAGGCGAGCTGTTCCGCGGCTTCTGTTAACAGACGCACGAATCGTTGATAATGCGCGTTCTTCTTCCGAATCGGGGCATTCTTAGCCAGTCCGTTGGCTAGACAAAGGACGGTATCGTTGGTGCTGGTGTCCCCATCCACGGTGATGCAGTTGAACGAGTGGTCGGCTGCGCTCTTCAGTGCTGATTGAAGGGATTCCGGTGCGATCGCGGCATCGGTTGTGAGGTAGGCCAGCATCGTGGCCATGTTGGGATGGATCATGCCGGAGCCCTTGGCCATACCGCCGATCGTCACAGTCCGACCGCCAATCTTTCCCTGAACCACAACAGTCTTCGGGCGGAGATCGGTCGTAAGGATTGCCTGGGCAGCCTGTGGTCCACCGTGACGACTCAACTGGGAGATCAAGGGTGGGAGGCCTGCTTCGATGCGATCGATGGGCAGCACTCGGCCGATCACCCCCGTCGATCCCACAAAAACCTGGTGCACAGGGATGGAGAGCCGCCGCGCCACGGCAGCGGCCATAGTCCTTGCCGCAGCAAGCCCTTGTGCGCCGGTGCAAGCGTTGGCGTTTCCGCTGTTGACCACAATAGCCCGGCCTTGGCGACGGCGGAGGTGAATCCGATCGAGTATGACCGGTGCGGCAGCTACACGATTTTGAGTGAAGACGCCGGCGATGGGGCCCGTAACATCCGATAGGACCAGTGCCAGATCGGGAATCCCTGGTTTCTTGATCCCGCAGTGGATGCCGGCTGCTTGAAAGCCGAGCGGCGCGGTGACGCCAGCTGTCTGATCGAGCGTTGTCATGCGGTATTGGCCGGGGTATACAGTGATATGAGCCGAGTCATTACGGATAGCTGCTCGGCATGGTGAGTCCGCTCTCTTCTGGAATGCCCATCATCAGATTCATTGCTTGAATGGCTTGGCCGGCGGCGCCTTTGACCAGATTGTCGACAGCGGCAACCGTGACGACCCATCCGGCTCGAGGGTCAGCGTAGACTCCCACATCGCAAAAGTTCGAACCCCTGATGTACCGCGGGTTGGGCATAATGTCTTCGTAGAGGCGGACGAACCGTTCGCTCTTATAGAATTCCTTGTAGAGCAGGCGCAGATCAGCCAGTCCCACTTGCTGCACGAGCTTGCAATAGGCCGTGCTCAGGATGCCCCGATTCATCGGTACCAAGTGAGGTGTAAACGTGACAGTGATGGGTCTCCCGGTGACCTGTGAAAGTTCCTGCTCGATTTCCGGGATATGGCGATGCTGTCCGATCTTGTACGGTTCCAACGACTCGTGGGCTTCTGGAAAATGATAGGGGAGGGCTGGACTTCGTCCCGCTCCAGAGATTCCAGACTTTGCATCAATCACGATGGTATCCGGCTGGACCAAACCCTTGGCAATCAATGGAGCCAGCTGCAGAATGGCTGCGGTCGGATAACATCCGGGTGACGCGACAAGCTTTGCTTTTGCGATGGCATCCCGGTGGAGTTCCGGTAATCCATAGACGGCTTCCTGCAGCAAATGCGGATGCAGGTGCGGGGTCTTGTACCAGGTCTCGTAGCTCGTAGCATCCTTGAGCCGATAATCGGCGCTCAAATCCACAACGAGCTTTCCGGCTTTGCGGCAGGCGGCGACCGGGTCTTGCGACTTCGTGTGGGGAAGCGCCAGGAAAATTGCATCCGCCCGTTCGGTCAACGCTTCAGGGGCTAGGGCTTCGAATCGGTGCTCGACGATGCCAGTCAAGCTGGGGAAGACGGATGCGACCGGCTGGCCGGCGGATTTCTCAGACGTGACGGCGGTGATGTCGTAATAGGGATGGGCGGCGGCGAGCCTCACGAGCTCGGCACCGGCGTACCCACTGGCGCCGGCGATTGCGATGCGAAATTTTTTGGCCATGACGCGACCTACGTCTATGAAGGATTGAAACCGCTGCGATCGGCCATAAAAAAGGGAAGGCGAGGAGCCTTCCCTTTTTACATGTCGGCTCCGGTGAACCCTTACCGTTTTGAGTACTGGAAGCGCTTACGGGCGCCCTTCTGTCCGTACTTCTTTCGTTCTTTGATGCGAGAGTCTCTTGTCAGCAGCCCCTCTTTCTTGAGGGGAGGCCGCGTGGCGGGCGTCATCGCAACGAGCGCGCGCGCGATCGCGTGACGGAGCGCGCCGGCCTGGCCGGCCGGTCCACCGCCGTGGACGGTGGCGCTGATGGAATACTTCCCCATCAGCCCGGCCATTTCGAGCGGAAGCTGAATGATTTGCCTGAGGGTCAGGCGGGGGAAGACTTTTTCCAGAGGTTTATCGTTGATAGTAATATCACCCGCTGTGCCGGTGACCCACGCCCGGGCCACCGCGCATTTTCTTCGACCTGTTGCGTACTGTGTGGCTGTTGCCATTTCGATGTGCCTCCTTACGTCCAACGTCTGAGATCTAGAGAGAAATTGGCTCCGGCTTTTGTGCCTGGTGCGGATGGTTGGGGCCGGTATATACCCGAAGCTTTTTGGCCATGCCGTTACCAAGTGGATTCTTCGGGAGCATGCCTTCGATGGCACGCGTCAGCAATTCCGTGGGATCTTTTCGGAACAGATGCTCTGCCGAGCTGGTCTTGAGCCCGCCAGGATACCCGGTGTGGTGCCGGTAAAGTTTGGTTTCCATCTTGGAGCCTGTCAGCTGAATTTTTTCAGCGTTGACGATGACCACATGGTCACCCATATCCACATTCGGCGTGAATGTTGGGCGATGTTTGCCTCGTAGGATGCCGGCAACACGGGCAGCCAGGCGCCCCAGTGTTTTCCCCTCTGCATTCACCAAATGCCAGGTTTCTTTTACGTCGGCTGGTTTTTCGAGATACGTCATGACACAGTCTCCATCTCACGCAAGTATGAATTGAAAGCCACCTACACTTCTTGGGTCCCGATATTCTTTGGGTCAAGTTTCGACAGCCAGGCGTCCAGATTCTGCCCGCTCCGCCGTTTCCACACATCCTGAGTGACATAAATCGGCGCTTGGCAACGCAGTGCCAACGCAATGGCGTCGCTGGGTCTGGCATCGATGGTTCTGGTCACACCTTTGCTTTCAAGATAGACGGTTGCGAAATAGGTGCTGCTCTTCACATCGGTTAAGACCACTCGCTCAGTTTTCACTCCGAAGTGTTCGCCGAAACTTTTGATCAAATCATGACTCATGGGCCGTGGCGTGACCGACGTGTCCAAGGCCCGCCGGATTGATTCACCTTCCGCTGCCCCAACCCAGACGGTGAACAGTTCCGCTCCCCCGTCGGTACGCGATAACACCAGAATCCTGGTGTCGGTATTCGAGTCTTCCACGACCCGATCGACAGCCAGTTCGATCAGCGCATCGGCCGTATGGGATGTATGGTTTGGCATGGGATTGATGCTCAAGAGTCCAATTTTCCAAAGTCTTCAGGTTTCAGGTTTTCAAGCCATTGATCGAGCTCTTCCGAGGTTTGCTTCCGGATGACCGATTCATTGGCAAAGATCGGGGCCTGTGATCGGAGGGCAAGGGCGATGGCATCGCTCGGCCTGGAATCCACGGTATATTCTGAGTCTTCATAGGTCAAATGGATTTTTGAGAAATATGTGTTTTCATTCAAATCGGTGATCACGACGCTGATGACCTTCGCATTGATGGCATCGAGGTAGCCTTTCATGAAATCATGCGTCATCGGGCGGGGAGGTGCGACGCTCTCCAGCGCGAGGCTGATTGAACTGGCCTCCGCTTTCCCGACCCAAATAGGTAACATTTCCGACTGGTCCTCATCTCTTAATATGACGATGTACGCGTTATTATAGGGATCGAACATCAGCCCCTTCACTTGCATCTGCGTAATCATGGTGAACGGCGTCCTCTCTGATCCCTTTGCCTCAATGGCAAGTAGAGCACAGGACAACGAAAACAGTACTACTTATCACTTCCGAATTCGTGATGTCAACGAACCCGGCGACAACACAGGGAAAAATCTTTCCCGGAAGGATACTGATCACGTAGATATGCGATAGGCCGTATTCTGTCGGGTCAGGCGCTCGGTGGGCGGTAGTTCTCAGCTATCTTGGAAGAGTCGGCTTGTTCGCCCAATTTCAAGAACGCTTTCATCTGTTTGCGGACTAGATCGCGACCGCTTTCATCTCCGAGATTGACTTGGTATTCGTTGATGACCATGACGCGCATCCCTTCCCATTTCTTCCAGCACCCCGTGCAGACCTTGGCTTTCACTTCCGTTTCGAGCTTGCCGAGAAATAGGGGAGCGGTAATGGCTTCTCCCGTCTGTCCGCAGGTCACGCACGCCACTTCCGCCATGTCCACGCACTCCTTTGTTCGTATCTGTTCGTATCGTTCCCAATTCTGTGAATCGGTCGCAGCATTCTAGCAGACCGGTCTCTCCGAAGAAAAGAGCCTAGGCCAATTGACCCTCGGCAGGAGGCATGCTAGAAAGGCGAGCGGTTGTGTATCGAGTGGTGTGTACGCCCGGATGGCGGAACTGGCAGACGCGCCGGACTCAAAATCCGGTTCTGGCGACAGAGTGGGAGTTCGACCCTCCCTCCGGGCACCAAATTGGAAGTGGATAGGCGCAAAGTAAACCACGGGATTTTGTGGCATAAAGGCCCCCTGGTCGGCGGAAAATATCCCCCTTGACATGTCCGAGGAGGTAGCCTATAGTCCGCGCCCTAGCATGATGAAAATACGAACTTTTCAAATGGTGATGCGCGTCCAATATTTTCGTCCGTCATTTACTTCATTCTCTAATCTCACCAAGGAGGCAGCACATGCGTAAGGTGTTGGCACTAGGAGCGGCAGTTCTTTTTGTCGGCTCCATCGGTGTGGCGGGAGCTCAAGAGCGCCTGCAGTCAAATCAGTCCGGTATGGGCGTGGGCACCGGCGTCGGCGATTACTCCGGGTCGAGCACTCGCGTCACGACGTTTGATCGGACCAATTTCCTCGATCGGTTGTCGCAAGCCGAAACCGTCCATGGCCGCATCATCGGCCTCGACCTCCCTGGAAAGAAGCTGCACCTTGAGGGAGGCGGAAGCTCTCACGACGAAGGTCGTGCGGGCGGCGGAGCCATGAACTACAGAACCTTCTATCTTGATGACCGGACCAACTATGACCAGCTCCGGACCATCGAGAACGGCGACGACGTCACGATTCAGGCCATCGAAGAGACCAGCAACTCCCAGCCCTACGGGACGGGAAGGAAACTGGTTCGGGAAGTCACGGTGCTTCGCGGCAACGAGAAGCTCGCGGGCTTTGGCGGGTTAGGTCAGCGTCCGAATCCGATGACCGAGCGCGGCATCGAGACGAACAGCGGCGGGATCACCGGTGGTATTCCGGGCGGTGTGATCCCCGGCAAGATTGACTCCGGGGTGACGAGCACGATCGGTGAGTACACCGGTGCTGCTCCCTGCTGGCAGTGCGAACCGCAGCCGGGCTGGGGCAACAACGTCGGCAACAAGTCAGACTACGGGACCGATTACACCAAAGCCAATTTGGTCAAGGGTCTGAACTAACGCGACACGCCAATCAGTTGGAACAAGAAGGGGCAGCCGATAAGGCTGCCCCTTTTTATTTGCGGCTCGTGCCGGATCGATTGCCCGACATCAAACCGCTTGATAGGATCACCTGAGACGACCGTGTAAGCGGGGCCTGAGTTCAACCATGAGCCGGAAACAGATGGAGCAGCAGGACGGCGGTGTGCATCCCGACGAGGAATTGGATCTGCGAGGGGTCATCTGTCCCTACAATTTCGTCAAGACGAAACTGAAGCTGGAAACGATGGAGGAAGGGCAAGTCCTCGCCGTCATCTTGGACGCTGGTGACCCCATCCGCAACGTTCCGCAGAGCGTGAGCAATGAGGGCCACACGGTGCTCTCACAAGAATCGTTCGAGCAATCCTATCGCGTCATCATTCGCCGCCGCGGGAATGAGTAGTTCGACCGGCCGATCGAGGGGGGGCTTCCGCCCTCCGCGTTGATTTCCCGCCCAGTACCAGCGTGATCTCCGCCGCCCTCGGCAGCTTCTTGACCCGGGGGAGAATCGATTTTGCGGTTCCACGCCAGATGACCTCGCCAGGTTTGGTCAAGTCCGCAATGAGTGTCAGTTGGCGTGGCCCGAACAGATTCTCCAGGACCCTCAGCGTTGAGAGAAGGCCTTGGCGTGCGGCCAGAAACAGGACCGGCTTGGATTCCGCGCGATAGGCAAGCAAGAACCGCCGGCAGGAGACGTGCGACCTCGGGATGGCTCCGGCAAAGACGAAGCAGTCTGCCGAGAATCCTGAACACGCGAACGCGGCGGTCGCGATGGAAGGGCCAGGAACCGTGACAACCGGAATTTTGGCCTCATGGGACCGAGTCACCAACAACTGCCCCGGGTCATGGATAGTCGGCATGCCGCCATCGACGACCAAGGCAAGGTCCTGTCCCTTCAGCAGCCGATAGATCAGGATTGCGACCTTCTGATTGAGCCCCGTCGGACCATAGCTCGTGATCATCGAGGAAATGCCATGATGTGCCAGGAGGTGAGAGGTGACGGCGGGATTCTCCGCAGCAATGAGAGAAACTTTGCTCAGGATCTTCGCTGCTCTGAGGGAGAGATCATCCGGATCGCCGATCGGAGTTCCCACGATATAGAGAGTCCCGGAAGGCCTGTCGACTTGTGAACGCCGCGGCCTCGTCTGTACCGTCGGCGGGAGGCTTGGTTGACTCTGATCTTTCGTCATCGCTATAATCACACTTTCGTGAACCGTCAGATTGTTCTGAAAATATAAGGGGATAGCCCTCTATGGCCGCCGTGTTTTTTATGGTGACGATGGCGTTGTATTTTGCCGCCACCGTGGCCTTCCTCGGGTTACTACTCCGGCGGGCCGAAGCGCTCTCGACGGTCGCCTTGGGCGTCACCTCGGTCGGGTTCGTCGCCCACACCCTTGCCTTGGTGGCCAGGATGGTCGGAGCCGGCGGCGGAACATCTCCCAGTTTTCACGAGGCCTTGTCGTTTTTCTCCTGGATGTTGATCCTCGTTTTCCTTGCCGTTGAGTTCCGGCACCGGCTCCATGTCCTCGGCTCGTTCATTCTGCCGTTGGCCCTCGTGTCTCTCGTCTCGGCGGCTGCGCTGCCCGAAACTGCACCGACCCTTCAGCCCATGTTCAGGACCCTCTGGGTCCACGTCACCTTGAGCATGCTGGGGACCGTCGGCTTCGCCGTCGCGTTCGTAGCCGGTGTCATGTATCTGATTCAAGACGGTCTTCTCAAGTCGAAACGCTTCAACGTGCTCTATTCGAAATTGCCGGCCCTGGACTTCCTGGACGAATTGAATCAGCAGTCCATCGTGCTGGGGTTTCCGCTCCTCACGCTCGGCATCATTACCGGGGCGATCTCAGCCGAATTTGCGCGGGGGGCATATGTGACGTGGAATCCCGAGCAGACCTGGGCATTGGTCACGTGGCTCTTTTATTTCGTCGTTCTCGTCGGCCGCCTGACGGTGGGCTGGCGGGCGAAGCGCGCGGCATACCTGACGATTATCGGATTCGCCTGTGTGATCTTGACGCTGGTCGGGGTGGCAGTGAAAAGTTTTGGATCGGTGTCGTAAATGCACATCGTCGTCGTCGGCCTCAGCCATAAGACGGCTCCCGTCGAGATTCGTGAGAAACTGGCGATTCCAGAAAGCCGGCTGGGCGAGGCGCTGTCCAGGCTCTGCTCCTATCAAGGGGTGCGGGAAGGAATGCTGCTGTCCACCTGCAATCGGGTGGAAGTCTACGCGGTCGTCGATGAACTGGAGCCGGGATACGGGCGCATCCAGGAGTTTTTGGCCGATGCGCACATGTCGCTGTCGTCCGAACAGTTGACCCCTCACCTCTACTGGCAAACGGGCGACAAAGCCATTGCCCATCTCTTTCGCGTCGCCTCGAGCCTGGACTCGATGGTCGTGGGCGAATCCCAGATCCTGGGCCAGATCAAAGATGCCTTCGAGGCGGCGCTGTCCCATAAGACAACCGGGCTGATTCTCAACAAGGTGATGAAAAAGGCGATCTCGGTCGCCAAGCGGGTGCGAACGGATACCAAGATCTCCGAAACGGCGGTCTCCGTCAGCTATGCCGCGGTCGAGCTGGCCAAGAAGATCTTCGCGGACTTGAGCGAGAAAACCGTTCTGCTGGTCGGGGCCGGAGAAATGGCTAAGCTGGCGGCGAGGCATTTTATCGCCGCCGGGGTCCGGCACGTTCGGGTCACGACACGCAATCCGCAGCATGCCGTCGAGTTAGCCGGCCGTTTCGGCGGGACCGCCGTCCCATTCGAACAAGTCCGTGAAGATATGGCTTCAGCCGACATCGTATTGGTCTCGACCGGAGCGTCGCATTATTTGATCGGCACGGACGAGGTTCAACGGGCGGTGAGGCAGCGGATGAACCGGCCGATGTTTCTCATCGACATCTCGGTGCCGCGGAACATCGATCCGGCCGTGCGGCATGTGGACAACGCCTTCCTGTTCGATATCGACGATTTGAAATTTCGGGTGGAACAGAATCGAGGCGAACGGCTGCAGGAAGCGGAGAAAGCTGAACGCATGGTCGTCGACGAGGTGGGAGTGGTCCGGCAGTGGCTCCAGTCTCTCGAAGTCACTCCGACGATCGTGGCGTTGAAGACCAAGGCCGAGGACATCAAGCGGGCCGAAATCGAAAAGACTTTGGGGCGCCTGGGGCACCTATCACCGCAGGAGCGCGAGGCGGTTGAAGGTCTGGCTTCGTCGATCGTCAACAAGCTGATCCATAACACGATGGTGACGTTGAAGGCCGAGGTGACATCCGGCGAGGGCGCGGCGTTCGTTGAGGCTGCCCGAAGATTCTTCAACCTCCCGGTGGTCGACACGGCGTCGATCAATGGAACCGATCCCGACAGCGCGAGGGAGGACGACGAAGCCGAGGCGACGGCACAACAGCCCAAGGCGAACAAGTCGGCGTAGGCGGAGGCCGAGGAATCGCAATCATGGGATTAGCCGAGAGAGGTCCGAAACTCTTCACCTGTCCGAAATGCCGCAAGGCTTATTTGGGACGTGAAGCGTTGCCGGATTGTCCCGCCTGCGGGTTCGACTATCTGGAGCGAGGAGGGTTCCGCTGGGATATTGTGGTCTATTTCCTGTCGATCCTCGGGCTCATGAGTTACTTGCTCGTGTCTTCGTCCTATCGCGACCTTCTGCCGTCGTCGATGCAACGTGAGCGTCTCTCTTCCGGACCTGTCGGCGATGAAAAACTGCCCGGCAGCAGAGAGCTGCCGATCGAATATCCTCTGCCCAAAGAAGCGAGCCGGTAACGTTGGCCATGGCAGCTTCGACGCAGGCACGTTCAACGCTGGTTCTCGGGACCCGGGGGAGCAAGCTCGCCGTTCACCAGAGCGAATGGGTTCAGAGCCGTTTGAAGCAGCTGGCGCCGCACGTGACCGTGACGTTGCGACGGATCCAAACGTCCGGGGACAAAATTCTCGATGTGCCGCTTGCGAAGGTCGGAGGGAAGGGGCTGTTCGTCAAGGAAATCGAAGAAGCGCTGCTCTCCGGAGAGATCGATCTGGCCGTTCACAGCATGAAAGATGTGCCGACAGAACTGCCGGACGGACTGGGACTGCTGTGTGTGCCGCCCAGAGAAGATCCCAGAGATGCGTTGATCAGCAGGGAAGGAACCTTGTTCAAGGACCTTCCTCAGGGGGCTCGGATCGGAACCAGCAGCCTTCGCCGACAAGCGCAACTGTTGCAAGCCAGGCCCGATCTCTCGGTCAGTATGCTGCGCGGAAATCTTGACACGAGATTGAAGAAGCTTCGCGAGGGACAGTTCGATGGGATTATTCTGGCCTCGGCCGGTCTTCGCCGCCTTGGCTGGGGGCATGAGATCACCGAATACCTCTCGCCGGAACTTTGCTTGCCGGCGATCGGCCAGGGCGCCTTGGGAATTGAGGGACGCAAGGAGGATGACTTCGTCCGGTCTCTCTTGAGCGGACTCGAAGATTCGACGACCAGGACCGCGGTGGTGGCGGAACGGGCGTTGTTGCGTCGCCTTCAGGGTGGTTGCCAAGTTCCGATCGCCGCCCATGCCACGTTGACCGGCTCGTCTCTCCATCTGGACGGGTTGGTGGCCAGCGTCGATGGGAAGGATGTCGTCCGCGACCGGGTCCAAGGCTCCACGGACGATCCCGAATCTCTCGGGATTCGGTTGGCGGAGCGGTTGTTGGAGCGTGGCGGCGACCACATCCTTCGGGAGATCTACGGGACCGCCCCATGATTGAGAGAGGAAAAGGAAAAGTGTACTTGGTCGGCGCAGGGCCTGGTGATCCCGGCCTGTTGACGCTCAAGGGTAAGGATTGTCTGGAGCGTGCGGGGGTTGTGCTGTACGACTACCTGGCCAATCCGGCGCTACTGCGATTTGCGCCCGCTACGGCGGAACGGATCTATGTGGGGCGTCGCGGGCGGGGGCGGTACCAGGAGCAGGAGGCGATCAATCGTTTGCTCATCGATCGGGCCAGGGCAGGGCAGATCGTCGTGCGGTTGAAAGGAGGAGATCCCTTCGTGTTCGGCCGCGGGGGCGAAGAGGCAGAAGCCGTAGCGGCGGCAGGCGTCGACTTCGAAGTGGTTCCGGGGGTGACGGCAGCAGTCGCAGTGCCGGCCTATGCGGGTATTCCCGTGACGCACCGGACCTTGGCTTCCACCGTGACGATCGTAACCGGCCATGAAGATCCGGCGAAGGGCACGACCGTGATCGACTGGCCGAAGCTGGCGAGCACGGCCGGAACACTGGTGTTCATGATGGGGATGAAAACGTTGCCGTCGATCGTCGCACGGTTACTGGAAGACGGTCGTGCTCCGGAGACGCCCGTTGCAGCCGTCCGTTGGGGAACCAGGGCTGAGCAGCGCACGGTGGTCGGAACATTGCGCGACATTGTCGCCTTGACTGAACGCGCCACGTTGGAGCCGCCGACGGTCATCGTCGTCGGCGAAGTCGTGCGGCTGAGAAAACAGTTGAATTGGTTCGAGAAGCGTCCCCTGTTCGGGAGGCGGATCGTCGTGACGCGGGCGCTGGACCAGGCGAAGGAGTTCTCTGACCTGTTGATCGCCCTCGGGGGGGAACCGGTCGAGGCGCCGACGATCCAACTTGTACCACCGGATTCGTGGGAGCGGATCGACCGGGAAATCGCAAGGCTGACAGAGTACCAGTGGCTGATCTTTACCAGCGTGAACGGAGTCGTGCCGTTCATGGCGCGACTGCATTCTGCCGGCAAAGATTCGCGTTCGCTGGCGCACCTTCGTATCTGCGCGATCGGGCCGCGAACGGCGCAGGAACTCGGGCGATACGGGGTGATGCCGGATGTTGTGCCGCCCCACTTTCAAGCGGAAGGACTCCTCGCGGTGTTGACGGATGAGGCCTTGCGTGGGAAAAGAGTACTGATACCGCGGGCTGAAACGGCACGCGAGATCCTTCCCGAACAACTGCGGGAGCGGGGCGCAACGGTCGAGGTGATCCCGGTCTATCGAACGGAGGTTCCGTCGGGCGACCTCAGGCTTCTCGAGCAGCAGATCGAGGAGAAGAAAATTGATGTGATGACCTTCACCAGTTCATCGACCGTTCGGCATTTCGTCGAACTCGTCGGGGGAGCTGAAGCAGCCAGGCGGTTGGGTTCCCGGACCCTGATCGCCTGTATCGGGCCGATTACGTCGAAAACGGCGGAAGAGTTTGGGTTGACGGTTTCCATCATGCCGAAGGACAATACGATTCCGGCCCTGGCCGGGGAAATCGCGGATTTTTTCACGAAACAGGCTCAAGCGGCGCTGTCGGCTTCGTAAGTGCCGGCCGGCGGTCGCGGGGGCAACGATTAGCTAAGGGAGGCGTCAGCATGGTTCCGGTCAAATCGTTCATGATTCCCAGGGAGAAGTTCGTCACGGTCGCGCGGGATACGGATGCCCAGACGGCGGCCCGCATTATGCGGGATCGCGGGATCGGCAGCCTGTTCGTGACCAACGAGAAGGAAATCATCGGCATCTTGACCGATACGGACATGATGCGGCGGGTCGTGGCGGGCGGCAGCGATCCGACGAAGACGACGGTCGAGCAGATCATGTCGGCGCCGATTCTCACGATTGAAGAGAACAAGACGCTCTTGGACGCCAACGACCTCATGGCTCAGGCCCATGTGCGCCATCTCGGCGTGACGAAGGATGGGAGATTGGTCGGCGTCATCTCGGTCCGCGATCTGGTCGTGTTTTTGACGAACTTGCCGAGGAAATAGCGAATGGCATTCCCTATTCAGCGGCTGAGGAGGCTCCGGCAGCATGAGGGACTGCGCCGCATGGTCCGGGAAACGCGTCTCGCTCCGTCGGATCTCATCTATCCGATCTTCGTGACGGAAGGGAAGGACCGGAAGCAGGAAATCGCCTCGATGCCAGGGCAGTACCGGTTGTCGATCGATCTGCTGGTGAAAGAAGCGGGCGAGGCGGCAAGTCTGGGGATTCCCGCGATCATTCTGTTCGGTATCCCCGACAAGAAAGATGAACGGGGAAGTTCGGGATTCGATCCGAACGGCGTGGTGCAGCGGGCGATCAAGGCGGTGAAGGATCATGTGCCGGGACTGATGGTCGTGACCGACGTCTGTATCGACGAATATACGACCCACGGGCATTGCGGCATCGTGAAAGACGGCAAAGTCTTGAACGACGAAACGCTGGACTGTCTGCGGACCATGGCCAGGACCCACGCACAGGCCGGAGCCGACATGGTTGCCCCTTCGGACATGATGGACGGCCGGGTTGCTGCGATCCGTGCCGAACTGGACCAGGCCGGGTTTCCCGAGTTGCCGATCATGGCGTACGCCGCCAAATTCGCCTCCTGCTTCTACGCTCCCTTTCGGGACGCGGCCGGTTCCGCCCCTCAGTTCGGCGACCGGCAGTCCTATCAGATGGACGCGGCGAACCGTCGGGAAGCCTTACGCGAAATCGCGCTCGATATCGAAGAAGGAGCGGACATCGTGATGGTGAAGCCGGCTCTTCCGTATCTTGACGTCATTGCGGCCGCACGAGCCCAGACGTTGCTGCCGGTGGCGGCTTATCAGGTCAGCGGCGAGTACAGCATGGTCAAGGCAGCCGGCAAGGCCGGCTGGATCGATGAAACCAAGGCCATGATGGAATCTCTCTTGGCCATCAAGCGTGCCGGGGCCGATCTCATTTTGACCTATTTCGCCAAAGACGCTGCGCGCCTGCTTCATTGACCACGATGTTGACGGTGACCCGCGGGTTGTCCAATGCGAAGCCCCGGCCTTATCCAGTCGCGACGATCGGAAATTTCGACGGCCATCATCGAGGTCACAAGGCCTTACTGCACACGGTCGTCGCCGCGGCCCGCCGGGCCGAGGGGACCGCTCTGGTCCTGACGTTCGATCCTCATCCGGTCAAGATTCTCGCTCCTCAGATCGATCTCCGGTTCCTGACGAGTCCGGAAGAGAAGCTGGTGCGTTTTCAAGAAGCCGGGATTGATGAGGTCGTTTTCCTGGACTTCACAGTGGCGCTCGCCTCGATGACGCCTCAGGAGTTCGCCGAAGCCGTGCTTTACCGGCAATTGCGCATTGCCGAGCTGTTCGTCGGAGAGCATTTCGCGTTTGGCAAGGGGCGGGCCGGGCGGATCGGGGACCTCAGCGGGTTCGGGCAACGATTGGGATTCAAGGTTCACCCGATGGCGCCCGTGACCTATAATGGACAAGTCGTCAGCTCGACGAGGATTCGCCAATTGATCCAAGCGGGCGACGTCAAGGCAGCAGCGGCACTCCTCGGAAGATCCTATGGAATCCAGGGGACCGTGATCAGGGGGAGGCAGGTGGGACAGGAATTGGGATGGCCTACGGCCAATCTGGCGATCCCGCCGAACCGGGTGGTTCCCCCGGACGGTGTCTATGCGGCCCGAGCGAAATGTGGCGGACGGTCGTATGATGCGGTCGCCTACATCGGTACAAGACCGACGTTTGGCGCGGGAGAACGGCTGATCGAAGTGAATCTCTTGGATGAACGGCGGGATCTGTATGGACAGGACTTGACGGTGCTGTTCGTCGACCGGGTGCGTGGCGATAGGACGTTCTCGTCCGCCGAGGACCTTTCCGCGCAAATCGTTCGCGACGTCGATCAGGCGAGAACCTGCTTGGCCGAACCGGGGCATGAGGACGCGTGATCATGGCTATGCAGACAGCCAGGAAGACCCGCCCGGGGCTCCTCCGGCAACTGGTATTGACGGTCCGTCGGCAACGGCTGTTCGAGCCGGGCCAGCGGTTGCTCGTGGGGGTCTCCGGAGGACCGGATTCGACCGCTCTCCTGGCGCTGTTGGTCCGGCTGGCTCCGTCATGGCACCTCACCCTGACTGCCGTGCACGTCAACTACCGGTTGCGAGGGTCGGAGTCCGACGGCGACGAAGCGTTCGTTGCGGATCGCTGTCGGGACTGGGGGGTTCCCTTGGTGATTCGCCGCCCGGTCCTGGCGAAACGGCCGAAGCAGTCATCGATCCAGGCCCTCGCACGAGATGCCCGCTATGCCGTGATGAAAGAAGCGGCCGAGGAAGTCGGCGTGGACCGGATTCTGGTCGGTCACACCGCCGACGATCAAGCCGAAACCATTCTCATGTGGATGTTGCGGGGATCGGGAGTCAGCGGGCTGGCGGGGATGCCGTACGTCCGCGAAGGCACAATCGTCCGGCCGTTGTTGTCCTCAACGAGGAAGGAGATTCTTGATTTTCTCATCGAGGAGGGAGTGCCGTACCGACGGGATTCCAGCAACGACTCCGGCCGGTACCGCAGGAATCGCATCAGGCACGAATTGATTCCCGTGATCACCAGGCTTGCGCCGGCAGCGCTTCGCGCGCTGCAAAGCCAGGCGGATCTCCTGCGGGCGGACGACGAGTTTCTCGAACAGGTCGTTGCCGAGCGCTGGCCTTCAGTGGTCATTCATGAAGAGGGCCGGAAGGTCCGCGTTGATCGGACAAGGCTTTCCGCGATGCCGGTGGCGTTGCAGCGGCGCGTCGTCAGACGGCTTCTGCGCCTCTACGATCCGGAGGGGCGGGCGGCCAGTGCGCGCAACGTCGAAGACGTCAGACGACTCTCGCGTGACGGTGAGCCTCAAGCCCGACTCATGCTTCGTCGGGTCACCGTGCGGTGCGCGGACCGTTGGCTGCTGCTGTCGCCGAAACCGGGCGGCGCACGTGGCACTGACTATAATGTGTCAGCTTCCCGCTTTGTCCTGCCGGTGACCGTTCCGTCAACCGTCACTTGGGGTGGAACCGGTCGCCGGTTTCAAGTACAAACTATGGACCGCCGGCAAGCGGATGGGTTGTTGAAACACCGGTCGACTCGCCAGGCTTTCTTCGATGCCGATCTTGTGAAGGAGCCTTTGGTGCTGAGGAGTTGGCAAGCGGGTGACCGATTCTATCCCTCCGGGATGGGCGGCAAACGAAAGAAACTCCAGGATCTGTTCACTGATTTGAAAATCGCTCGATCCGAGCGGATGGAGATCCCTGTGCTCGAATGCTCAAGGGGCATTCTCTGGGTTGCCGGGGTCAGGCAGGATGACCGGTTTCTTGTTCGCGAGAACACCGAACGGTGCTTGGTCGTGACGATGGGTGAGGACACTGCGAAGGAAGGAGCTCGGTAGGATGGAACGAATTTTTGGCCGGCCGATCGTCACGCAGGAAGAAATGCGGACGCGGATCAAGGAGCTGGGGAAACAAATTACGGCCGACTATGTGGGAAAGGACTTCGTGTTGGTCGGCGTGCTCAAAGGCGCCTATGCGTTCTATGCGGATCTGGCCCGGGCCATCCGGATTCCCATGCGCGTTGATTTTCTCGTGGTGACCAGTTATGGATCACGCGCCAAGACGTCCGGCAAGGTCAAGATCGTGACGGAGTTGACCGAAAACATCAAAGGGAAAGACGTGCTGCTGGTCGAGGACATTGTGGACTCGGGACTCACGGCCCAATTCATGCTCAAGAGTTTGGCCAAGAAGAAGCCCCGATCGATCAAGATTTGCACGCTCCTGAGCAAGCCGGAGCGGCGGACGGTCAATGTGACGCTTGCCTATGTCGGCTTCGAGATCCCTGACAAGTATGTGGTGGGATACGGGTTGGACTATCAGCAGAAATACCGGAACCTCCCGTATCTCGCCGTCTTGGACGTGGAGGGTGATCAGGAGTAGGAAGCGTCCGATGTGGTTGTCAGTCCGATCCACCCTGTGGTAACATCTCACAAGTTCGCGGTTTTGCTCGCCAGTTGTCGGTGCCACCCATAAGGAGAACTGGATGAATTCCAGGGCAAAGAATCTGCTCTTCTGGGTCGTTGTTGGCCTCTTCATGATTCTGCTGTTCAATCTGTTCAGCGTGCCGACTCACGCGCCGGAGGAAGAGGTTATCTTCAGCGACTTCATGGCCAAGCTCGACAGAGGTGACATCGAAAAAGTCATCATCAAGTCGAATCACGTCAGTGCCGTTCTCAAGGATAAGACGAGGATTCGAACCTTCACGGCGGAATATCCCGACTTCGTCAAGGTATTGCGGGAGAAAGGTGTTCAAATCGAGGCCAAGCCGCCCGATGAGAGCCCCTGGTACATCACGTTTCTCGTGACGTGGGGGCCGTTCGTCCTGTTCCTCGGCCTGTGGTTCTTCTTGATGCGCCAGATGCAGATCGGCGGCAACAAGGCGCTCTCGTTTGGGAAAAGCCGAGCCAGGATGCTGACCGAAGAGCGGAAGAAAGTCACCTTCTCGGATGTCGCGGGGATCGACGAAGCCAAGGAAGAAGTGCTCGAGATCATCGAGTTTCTCAAGGATCCAAGAAAGTTCCAGAAGCTCGGTGGGCGAATCCCCAAAGGCGTTTTGATCGTCGGACCCCCCGGTACAGGGAAGACGCTCCTGGCCAAAGCGATCGCGGGCGAAGCGGGGGTGCCCTTCTTCAGTATCAGCGGGTCGGACTTTGTCGAGATGTTCGTCGGGGTCGGCGCATCGCGCGTTCGCGATCTCTTCGAGCAAGGGAAGAAGCACGCGCCCTGCATTATTTTTATCGACGAAATCGACGCGGTCGGACGCCTGCGGGGCGCCGGACTCGGCGGCGGGCATGACGAGCGCGAACAGACGCTGAACCAATTGCTTGTCGAAATGGACGGCTTCGACACCACGGAAGGCGTCATCCTGATTGCGGCGACCAATCGTCCGGACGTGCTGGATCCCGCCTTGCTCAGGCCGGGCCGTTTCGATCGGCAGGTCGTCGTCAACCGGCCGGATCTCAGGGGACGGTCGGAGATTCTCAAAGTTCATACGAAAAAAGTTCCGATCGCCCAGGATGTCGAGCTGGAGAAGATCGCGCGCGGGACGCCCGGGTTCTCGGGTGCAGACCTGGAAAACCTGGTCAACGAAGCGGCGCTGTGGGCCGCCAGACAGAACAAGAAAGAAGTCGGAACCGTCGATTTCGAGATGGCCAAGGACAAGGTGCTGATGGGGGCTGAACGCAAGAGCATGATCCTCAGCGATGAGGAAAAACGCACCACCGCGTATCATGAAGCGGGGCATGCCCTCATGGCGAAGCTGCTGCCGGGGACGGATCCGGTTCACAAAGTCACGATCATTCCTCGCGGTCGCGCGCTGGGCGTCACGATGCAGTTGCCGACGGACGACCGGCACAATTACTCCAAGGAATTCTTGTACAACAATCTGGCCATCCTCATGGGTGGACGGGTTGCGGAAGAACTCATCCTCAAGCACATTACGACCGGCGCGGGGAACGACATCGAGCGAGCCACAGACCTGGCGAGAAAGATGGTCTGTGAATGGGGGATGAGCGAAAAGCTCGGTCCCCTCACGTTCGGCCGCAAGGAAGAAGAAATATTCCTGGGCAGGGAACTGACGACGAAACGCGACTTCAGCGACCAGGTCGCCCTGGAGATCGATCTCGAAATCAAACGGCTCGTTACCGAGAACTACGAGCGGGCCAAACGGCTGTTGACGGAACATATGACGAGTCTGAGGGCGTTGGCGGAGGCACTCTTGGAAAAAGAGGTGCTGGATGCGCCTGAAATCGATCAGATTCTCTTGCAAGCCTCTTCTCATACGGTTCCCGCCTGAACGCTCTGCCAAACTTCATTCTGCTGTTCCAGGGGCACTGGAGCAGGGGATGAAGGGTGACGGAGATAGCCGCAACGAGGACGCTACGGCCGCCTCCTCTCATGCCGCACGAACGGATCGTGCCCGACCAGGCATCGTTGGTCGACCTGGAGAGAGCAGGAGGCGAACCGACACGATCAACCCTCATTCCTGAGTATCAATTATGGAACTTCGGGCAGGACAATATCGTCTGCAATGGGGGGAGCGTCCCCTCCTGATGGGTATTGTGAACGTGACCCCCGATTCCTTCTTTGATGGAGGCCAGTGGTACGATGCTCACGCCGCGGTCGCCCATGCCGAGAGGCTGGTCGGCGAAGGCGCGGATATATTGGATATCGGCGCGGAGTCGTCGAGGCCCGGTTCGCTGCCGGTCGAAGAGTCGGAAGAACTGCGCCGGATGCTTCCTGTCATGACGGCTGTAGCGAAGGCCGTAAAGATTCCCCTGTCGATCGATACCACGAAAGCCGCGGTGGCCCGGGCGGCGCTCGACGCGGGGGCAAGTATCGTCAACGACATTACCGGTTTACGGGGCGACGACCGGATGGCGGAAGTCGTGGCGGAGACAGGTGCCGGACTGGTTCTGATGCATATGCAGGGGACCCCCCGAACCATGCAACAGGCTCCTGCGTACGAAGACGTTGTCGAAGAGGTCTCCGCATTCTTTGCGGAACGCCTTCAATTCGCCCTTGACCGCGGGGTAGCCAGAAGTCGGATCATCCTTGATCCGGGCATCGGTTTTGGTAAGCTGCTCTCGAACAACCTGGAACTGTTGAGTCAGCTTCGCACCTTCACTAAGTTCGGGTGCCCGGTCCTAGTGGGGCCGTCCAGGAAAGGCTTTCTTGGGGAGATCACCGGCCGTCCGGTGGAGGATCGGTTGTGGGGCACCGCCTCGGCGGTGGCGTTGGCAGTAGAGCGGGGTGCCGCGATCATCCGAGTGCACGATGTCAGCGAGATGCGTGATGTGGTAGCGGTGGCATCAGCCATCGCCAAGCATGTCGATACGACCGTACGGGAGCAGCATGCGTAAACTGTTCGGGACAGACGGAGTCCGCGGGGTTGCAAATCTGGAACCGATGACCAGCGAAACGGCCATGCAACTTGGGCGTGCCGCGGCACACCTGTTCATGCGCCGCGCCGGCCGCCACCAGATCGTCATCGGCAAGGATACTCGCGTGTCGGGCTACATGCTTGAATCGGCACTCACCTCAGGAATTTGCTCCATGGGAGTCGACGTGTTGCTGGTCGGTCCGATGCCGACGCCGGCCATCGCGTTCTTGACGAGAAGTTTGCGGGCGGACGCGGGAGTCATGATTTCGGCCTCTCACAATCCGTATCAAGATAACGGCATTAAATTCTTTTCCGGTGAGGGCTTGAAGCTGCCGGATGAAATGGAGGCCCGGATCGAGCGGCTGATCGTCTCCAAGGAAATCGCCCATCTTCGCCCGACCGCCGATGCGATCGGCAAGGCTTACCGGATCGAGGATGCTGCGGGACGGTATATCGAGTTCGTGAAGCGGCTTCTTCCGAAAAACTTGGACTTCCAAGGGATCAAGCTCGTCGTGGACTGTGCCAACGGAGCCGCCTATAGCGTGGCCCCGACCGTGCTGAGAGAACTCGGGGCAAAAGTGGAAGTGATCGGCAACAAACCGGACGGCATGAACATCAATGCGGGGTGCGGAGCCGTACATCCAGAATGGCTGAGGAAGACCGTGCTTGAGCAGGGCGCAGACATCGGAATTGCGCTCGACGGCGATGCCGACCGGGCCATCTTTGTCTGCGAACAGGGAAAAGTTGTGGACGGGGACCACATCATGGCGGCCATTGCGCTCGATCTGCATCGCAACGGCCAGTTGGCCAAGCAGACGATCGTCGGGACCGTGATGAGCAACTTCGGATTGGAATTGGCCATGAGCCAGGCAGGAATCAGCCTGGTCAGAACGGCGGTAGGCGACCGTTATCTGCTCGAACGAATGCTGGCGGACGGGTACAACTTCGGCGGGGAGCAGTCGGGACACTTCATTTTCCTTGACCATAATACCACCGGTGACGGTTTGATCTCCGCCTTGCAGGTCTTGTCCCTGATGAAAAGGACAGGAAAACCGCTGTCGGAGTTGGCGATGGTCATGAAGGCGGTTCCCCAGATTCTCCTGAATGTGAAAGTGTCCCAAAAGCCGGAACTCGAGAAGGTCCCTGATCTTCAAGATGCCATCAGGGCAAGTGAGCAGCGTCTCAATGGGAGCGGTAGAGTGCTGGTTCGATACTCCGGTACCGAGCCTCTCTTGAGAATCATGGTTGAAGGCGAGCGGGAGGCCGTCATCCGGGAAGAGGCCGACCGGCTTGCACAGGTCGTCAAGGCTCATCTGGGGTAAAACGGGTTTTCGCGGCACGTTCATCGAGATCATGTAGCGTGGGGCGGCTGCCTTCTCTGGCGAGGCGCAGCGTGCGATTCCCACCGGGCTCTGCATAATCCGACAACGGCGCTGACGGGGCTGTGCTCTCTTCCGGTTTCGGAGGACGCTATGCTGCCGTCTTTGACCGCAGCCCTCATCGTCGGGCTGGTACTCGGATCGTTCCTGCCGTATTTCCCGCTCAGTGTCTCCTCGCTCATACTTCTCACGATTCTGGGAAGCGTGGCCTTTGAACGGCGCTCCGGCTACCCATCGTGGCATGTGACGGCATGGGTGAGCGCCCTGTTGGCCGGGACCCTCGTCTGGAGCGTCGCGGGCGGGCGCGCATCAACCTATGGACGGTTCGATGATCGCCGTTCTGAGGTGTCGCAGGAGATCACTGCACGTATCGTCTCTCCGGTCCAGCAGGGGCCTGATCGATTGACGCTGATTGTCGCACCGGATCCTGTGTCGACGGGAGAGTTCCTGCCTGAACGGATCCGTCTTACTTGGCGCTCTCCGGACCGGTTGGTGTTCCAGAGAGACAGGATTCGTTTCCGCGCCAAACTACGCGAGCCGGTTGGATCACTGAATCCGGGCGGATTCGACTATGCAGCCTATCTGGAACGACAAGGCATCGATGCCGTTGCCACGGTGTCCGGTGCCGACGGCGTTGTGCTGGTCGAATCCGGCTTGAACGATCGATGGTGGTGGTTGAGTCTTGTAGATCGCTGGCGGGGACAGATTCGCCTGGCGGCCGTTCGGAGCCTGTCGCAACCCTCGCTGGGCATCTACTTGGGCACGGTTGTCGGAGACCGGGGCTATCTGGACCAAGATCTTCGCGACCAGTTCATGGTGACGGGGACCGTTCATCTGTTGTCGATTTCGGGCAGTCATCTTGGATTAGTTGCGGTGCTCGTGTTCTTCGTGACCAGGCGGATCTTGCTTCACATGCCGTCCAACTGGCTGTTGCACGCCGCGAGAGTTCAGACGCCGAGCCGAGTCGCCGCATGCCTGACCGTGATCCCCGTTACGGCTTATGCCTTCATCGCTGGAGCCGAACTGGCCACCATTCGTTCACTGCTCATGATTCTCTTGGCATTGATGGCCCGTTGGCTGGGCTATGAGCACCGTGTGGTTCATGCCGTGGCCATAGCAGCCGTGATCATTCTGCTGCACGACCCGCAAGCCATCTACGACATCTCATTCCAACTCTCGTTTCTCTCTGTGTGTGCGATTGCAGGGTGGATCGCACGGCAGGGCGAAGGAGAGCGCGAACGCCTCCAGGACGAGGGTTGCCTAGGGACCGGATTGCGGTGGGGGGAGGAAGCGATGATGGTGAGCGTAGTCGTGACGCTGGTCACATTGCCGCTCGTCGCATTCTACTTCAATCAGATCCCATGGTTGGGGCTGTTCACGAACGTTGTCGCCGTGCCGGTGATGGGATTCCTGCTTGTTCCCCTCAGCCTGGCGGCTGGGTTCTGGACGGTGTTGAGCGGGGATCCTATGCTTCCGGTAGTGCCGCTGCTCGAATGGGTAACCCGGATGTTTTTAATCCTATTGAGTTGGGCCTCGATGATTCCAGGCGGGGAATGGCACGTGGCTTCACCGTCGGTCCCAATGATGGCGATCTTCTACGGACTGTTGGGAGTGATCTGGCAGGCCGCGGAATGGAAGCGCCTGCGGTTTGCAGCCGGGATGGGGTTGGGGCTGATCCTCATCTGGTGGTGCTGGTCTCCTCGGTTGGGGGTCGACGGTGAGCGGTTCCGCATCACCTTCTTGGACGTGGCGCAGGGTGACAGTGCGGTTCTTGAGTTGCCGGACGGACAGGTTGTGTTGATCGATGGTGGCGCGACTTTCGAACGGTTCGACATGGGGCGGGGTGTGGTTGGTCCCTATCTGTGGAACAGAGGCATCCGGTCGTTGGATCATGTCATTGCGACTCACCCGCAACTCGATCATGTTGGCGGGTTGGCCTGGATCGTGAGGCATTTCCGGGTCGGACAGTTCTGGGGAATCGGCGAGCGACGGGAAGAAGCTTTCTTCCATCGACTCGAACGGGCTTTGGAACAAGCAGGCCTGGCCGAGCGGAATGCAAGAGAAGGGGATGAGGTCGTTGCCACGGGGCCCTGCCGTTTGCTGCTGTTGAATCCCGCCGCCGATCCTCACCCCGTTTCTAGTCAGGTAGACCGCAAGGGCGGACATGGGTTGAACAATCGGTCCATCGTTGCGAGGCTGACTTGCGGCACCCATTCCATCCTGTTTCCGGCAGATGTGGAACGAGAGACGCTGGCGCGACTGCTGCCGCGCGAGGCCGGCATGCCCGTGAATGTGCTCAAAGTCCCTCATCACGGAGCGCTAAGTTCTTTGGACAGAGAATGGATCGCCGCGTTGAATCCTCAAGCGGCGGTGGTCTCGGTCGGGCGGCGCAATCCCTATGGTCATCCGGCACCCGAGGTGGTCGAGGCCTATGCGAGACACGGAGTCCGGCTGTACCGGACGGATCGTGACGGAGGCGTTTGGTTTACAGGGAACTTGAGCGGCGGACCTGTCACGATACGACGTACCAGAGAGTTCTTATTGCACCCCACAAAGCCGCTTGCATGTCTGTGGGACTGTGAAAAGGCCAACTGGGTCAGCCTCTGGGAGCAGTGGTTCACACGGACCTGGTAGATCGTAGGTAGTATTACCCAGGTCTCGCTCCCTCCCGCTCTGTACACTTGAGTCCTCATTGAAGACGATTTCTGGGCGATGGAGCGTTCCCGTGCCATGGGGAGGGGCATAAGCCCTCAATTTTCCTGATAGACCCTAGAATGCCGTCAAGGCATAGCGTGTGCACTCACCCGTGAGGAATCATCCTGGACAGATTCACACAAGGAGTTCGGCCATGTCGAAGCTCGTACGTATCGTGATTCAATTGCCCGTGGAACTCAAAGAACAACTTGATGGGCTCAAGCAACAAGGCTATACGACGAGCGGCTTCATCCGGGCCATGCTCGAGCGTGAGTTGGGAAAGATGGAGCAGGACCAAAATTCCGTGAGCCTCTTCCCCATGGGAAGACGGATCAATAGCCGCTAAACCTCACCTCCGTAAGTATCCCGTACGTTTCCCCCTGTTGCAGCGCACGACGAGACGTGACGGCGGCCCCACGGACTACCACGTGGGGCTCAGCCGAGGGGCGGGGCTTGCACTCTCCGGGCGATCTCGCTACAAGTCTCCATCATGGTACCCACCGTCACATGGCATCATGGCAAAGTGCGCCTGCTTGACCAGAGTCGGCTCCCTGAGCGGGTCGAATTCCTGGACTGCGGCAGCGTGGATGAGGTCGCCTCGGCTATTCGGGAATTGAAGGTCCGCGGTGCACCGGCGATCGGTGTGACGGCTGCCATGGGGGTTGCGCTCGGCGCCGGCGCGCTTCGCGCAGGGGACTACGAGGCATTCAAGAAATCTATCCTGGGAATGTGCGATCAGCTCGCCGCCACAAGGCCGACAGCCGTCAACCTGTTCTGGGCGATTGAACGGATGAAGCGCAAACTAGCCGAGGTTCGGGATCTGCCGATCGCCTCGATCCAGTCCGCGCTGTTTTCGGAGTCCCAAACCATCCTGGACGAAGATATCGCCTTGTGCAAAGCGATGGGGCGGCATGGAGCGGAACTGATTTCAGATGGCCAGACCGTATTGACTCACTGTAATGCCGGGGCGCTGGCCACGGCCGGGTATGGAACGGCGCTCGGAGTCATTCGGGCCGCCTGGGACCAGGGAAAAAAAATTCGTGTCATTGCCGACGAAACCAGGCCCGTGTTGCAAGGGGCCAGGTTGACGGCTTGGGAACTGATGGAGGACAAGATTCCCGTCACCCTGATTACTGACAACATGGCCGGTGTACTAATGCGGCAAGGGAAAATCCATCTCTGCGTCGTCGGGGCGGATCGGATTGCGGCGAACGGCGACGTGGCCAACAAGATCGGTACTTACTCTGTGGCGGTCTTAGCGAGGGCTCACGGAATTCCGTTTTATGTGGCGGCGCCCTATTCGACCATCGACTTGGCGACCAAGTCCGGCGCTCAAATTCCCATCGAGGAACGGAACCCCGAGGAGGTGACGACGATTCACGGCAGCCATCGTGTCGCGCCGCAAGGAGTGCATGTGTACAATCCTGCGTTCGATGTCACGCCGGCGGAATACATCACCGGGATCGTGACGGAGCGGGGCGTGTTCAAGCCGTCCGACTTGGCCCGGCGCTTCGCCGGCTGACGCCCTCAGCGCCTTGCAACTCCGGCAGGGCGCCCCTATAATGACCCCCGCGAAATCGCCGTACGTTTCACCATAACCGCTGGAGGACAACTTTACCCGATGAGTGAGAGGACGCTTGCGATAATCAAGCCGGATGCGGTCAGGAGACATGCAATTGGTGACATCGTCAACCGCTATGAAAAGGCAGGGTTGAAGCCGGTCGCTATGAGGCTGATGCGGATGTCGAAACCCGTCGCCGAAGGGTTCTATGCCGTGCACAAGGCCAGGCCGTTCTTCGACAGCCTCTGTACTTTCATGTCGTCGGGCCCGTCGGTTGTGCTGGTGCTGCAAGGGGAGAACGCCATCAAAAAGAACCGCGAGCTGATGGGCGCGACGGATCCGGCCAAAGCCGACGCGGGGTCGATTCGGAAAGCCCACGGGACCAATATCGAATTCAACGCGGTACACGGGTCGGATTCGCCGGAGACGGCGGCGTTCGAGATCGGATACTTTTTCCCAGGTATGGACATAGTCGGCTGATCTTGCGGCGAGAGAGGAGCAGATGATTCCCACGGATCTTCGATACCACCAAGAGCATGAATGGGTGCGTGTCATCGGCAATGAGGCGACGGTCGGCATCAGCCATTTCGCTCAGGATGCGTTGGGCGACATCGTGTTCATCGACCTTCCGAAATCCGGACAGTCGGTCAAGGCAGGCCAGCAGATCGGGGAAGTCGAGTCGACAAAGACCACGTCCACGATTTACACCCCGGTCAGCGGTACGATCAGCAAGGTCAACAGCGATTTGAAAGACCATCCGGAAGTCGTGAACAGCGATCCTTACGGCAAAGGCTGGATGGTCATGATCGAACTTTCAAGCAAGGAAGAACTCGAGAAACTGATGACCGGAGCCCAATACGAAGCCTTTCTCGCCAGCCAAAAACACTAAGTTCCTTCCATGCCCAAGCACATCGCTATTTTGGGCGCCGGACCGGGCGGGTACGTAGCGGCCATCCGGGCCGCACAGCTCGGGGCCCGTGTCACGGTCGTCGAATCTCATGCGCTCGGCGGTGTGTGTCTGAACTGGGGCTGTATTCCAAGCAAGGCCCTATTATCCGTCGTCGAACTAGGCGATAAGATGAAGAAGGCGGAGTCGCTTGGCCTTACCGTACCCGGTGCGGTCTCGTACGACTTGGCCAGAATGGTCGCGCGCAAGAACCAGGTGGTGTCGACGCTCGTGAAGGGGATCTCGACGCTCTTCAAGTCCTGGAACATCGAGCATGTGGAAGGAAAGGGAGTGCTCGATGACCCCCGGACCATCCGTGTGTCGCTTCAGAGCGGAGGGGAACGGGTCGTTCAGGCTGACGCCCTCGTAGTTGCAACCGGCTCATCCTGGCCGAACCTTCCTCAGTTTCCCGTCGACGGCGCGTCGATCCTTACGAGCCGGCAGCTGCTGGATCTTGAGTCGATTCCCGCGAGCTTGCTGATTCTTGGCGGTGGTGTGGAGGGATGCGAGTTCGCATGTCTCTACAGCGGGATGGGGACCGAGGTGACCGTCGTGGAGCTGATGGAACGGCTCCTTCCGCTCGAGGACGAGGAAGTCTCAGCCACGATGACAAGGGAATTGAAGAAACGCGGCGTCACGGTCATGACCGGGACGACGATCGAGAAGTCTGACCGAGAAGCAACCGGAATCGCGGCGCGTATGAAGGACGGTTCGAAAGTTGTGGCGGAGAAGCTGTTGGTGTCGGTCGGCCGTGGTTTCAACAGCAGGGAGATCGGGCTTGAACGCGCGGGCGTCCATCTGGGTCGACGTGGCGAGATCGTAGTCGACGAGCGCATGGAGACGAACGTGCCCGGCATTTTTGCCATCGGGGACGTCGTGGGCAAGACGATGCTGGCCCACGTGGCATCGGCCCAGGGGAAAGTCGCCGTCGAGAACATCATGGGCCGTTCGGCCAAGATCGATTATGACGTTATCCCGACAGGCATCTTTACGTTGCCGGAAGTCGGCCGGGTGGGATTGACGGAAGCACAAGCGCGTGAACGTGCGCGTGCGAGCGGACAGAATCCGGACACCAGCGTCAAGATCGGCCGATTCCGATTCCAGGCGTTGGGCAAAGCGCAGGCGACAGGCGATACGGCGGGGTTCTGCAAGCTCGTGGTCGATGCCGCCTCCGGGCATGTACTCGGCGCTCACATAGTCGGCGCTCACGCGGCCGATCTCATTCACGAGGCCGCGCTGGCCATGCGCGTCGGCGCGAAGGTAGAGCAGATTGCCGACCTGATCCATGCGCACCCGACCATGGCGGAAGGATTTATGGAGGCAGCCGAGGATGCCGAGGAACGAGCCATTCACCATGTGCAGAGGCGGGTGGGCTGATGGTGTGGTCGCTGTTGATCAGGCTCGGCATGTTTGCGCTGACGATGGGAGTGCTCGTCTGGATTGGTTGGACCGTTCCACAGTCTCCGGATCGTGCCGCCGAGCAGATGCCGGACATGCCGCGCATCGTCGTTTCCGAAGCTGCCGTATCAGGGACCGAACGCCCTCTCGTGACGCCGGCGACTCGACCAACGTCCGCCGCGCCACCGGAAGCGACGGTGCGGGCCCGAGCCGAGGCTGCCGTCGACCTGAACCGTGCGACGGCAGAGGATCTCGAAACGTTGCCCGGCATCGGTCCCGTCTTGGCTGAACGGATCGTGGCGCATCGGCGGCACGCCGGACCGTTTGAACGAGTGGAAGACCTGCGCTCGGTGAAGGGGATCGGCAAGAAGACATTGGAAAAGATCAGGCCGATGGTGAACGTCACACCGACCGCGATCGGTCATCGGGAAAGAAAAAAGACGGCATGAGCGAGTTGACCCGCCAGCTTGATCTGATTCTTCGGGGCGCCGTGGAGGTCATCCATCAAACCGAACTCGAGTCCAAGCTGGCTCGGGCGATCAAGGAGGGAAAGCCGTTACGGGTCAAGGCGGGCTTCGATCCCACCGCTCCGGATCTCCATCTTGGTCACACGGTATTGATCCACAAGTTGAAGCACTTTCAGGATCTGGGGCACCAGGTCCTGTTCTTGATCGGAGATTTCACGGGCATGATCGGGGATCCGACCGGCGTGTCCGAAACCCGGAAAGCGCTGACAAGAGAGCAGGTTCAAGAAAACGCCAAGACCTATCAGCGCCAGATCTTCAAAATTCTCCACCCGGAAAAGACCACGATCGAGTTCAACAGTCGTTGGATGGGACCGATGTCCGCAGAGGGACTGATTCAGCTTGCCGCGCACTACCGTGTCGCGCGCATGATGGAGCGTGACGATTTCGACAAGCGGTACCGCGAGCAGAAACCGATCAGCGTGCACGAATTTCTGTATCCGCTCGTGCAAGGGTACGATTCAGTCGCGCTCAAGTCGGATGTCGAGCTCGGCGGGACCGACCAGAAGTTCAATCTGTTGGTTGGGCGTGAGTTGCAGCGGGACTACGGACAGGAGCCCCAAGTGGTCCTCACCATGCCTCTGCTGGAAGGGACTGATGGGGTCAAAAAGATGAGTAAGAGCGTAGGAAATTACATCGCTCTTGAGGATACTCCCGGAGAAATGTTCGGCAAGGTCATGTCGATCAGCGATGCGCTCATGTCTCGTTATTACGAATTGCTGACAACGGAAGATCTTGCAAAAGTGCAGTCAACTCACCCGATGGAGGCCAAACAGGCTCTGGCTCAATTGCTGGTCGCTCGATACCATGGGGATGCGGCTGCCAAACAGGCGCGCACCTCCTTTCAGCAGAAGTTCCAGAAACAAGAATTCCCCGATGAGCCGGACGTACGATTGACGCTTACGAAGGCTGATTTGAAAAATGGAACGGACATTGGATTGGCTGATCTCGTGGCGAAGACCGGCCTGGTTCCCAGCAAGAGCGAAGCTCGCCGGCTCATCATCCAGGGAGGTTTGGAGGTCGACGATCAGAAACAGACGGACGCGAACGGGGTCTTGCCCGTCGTCCCCGGCCGCACCTATCGGTTGAAGGTCGGCCGTCGGAAATTCGCCTTGGTCGAACTGAAAGGATAGTCCGGAGCGACTCTCGTTTCTTGACTTGGACCCGTTGCCAGCGTAGGATCCCGGCGAATCGTAAGCGAGCGGGCGTAGCTCAGTG